>ERZ1026772.1806-NODE-1806-length-10403-cov-5.522903_pt1 | contig 10403 bp, 9 predicted proteins | sample MGYA00380124_ERZ1026772 | MGnify/ENA primary metagenome ERZ1026772 (study PRJEB33269, sample SAMEA4719760) | human gut metagenome | biome: human-associated habitat; feature: organic feature; material: feces | place: Cameroon | collected 2013-10 ...
ATGACTCCACCAAAATTATGATACTTTACTGACATGTTAAATCTCCTCTTTGGATCTTTTCTAAAATTGATTCCGAATAGTTACATACTAACATTGATTTTATGGGGCGTCAAGTTATAGCGTTGCAATGAGGGCGGGAGTCGTGCTAAAATGGATTGATATCATGTGGAGGAAAGTACAATGGATTCTTTTTGGGAAAAGCATCGAAAAGGAGTTTTTGCAGGTATTGTTCTGACAGCCTTTTTGATGATTCTGGTTTATAATTTTCTGACTCCTTATTATACGGATGATTTTGCGTATAAAATGGAAGTGCAGCAGGCACATTCCCTGTGGGACTTGGTGAAACAGCAATATCTGGAATATATATACCACAACTGCAGGGTGATTGGACAATTCAATCTGCGGGTTTTTCTGTCCGTAGACAAATGGGTGTTTAATATTGCTAACAGTGTGATGTTTACGGCTTTGGTGCTGCTTATTTATGCTTCCGTAAAAAGAAAGGGAAAGCATGATATTTTCGTACTGTTACTGAGTCTTGTTTTTGTGTGGCGCTATTCGGTACGTTTTGGGGAAACGACGCTCTGGCTGTGCGGTTCCTGTAATTATTTATGGGGAAGTGTTATTATGATCGGGTTTCTCGTATGGTACAGGCATCAGCTGGAAAGGACCGGAACGCCCATGAAACATCCGGTGATTACGGCAGCTCTTGGTTTTGTGTTTGGACTGGCCGCCGGATGGTGTAATGAGAATACTTCAGGTGGTGTTTTTCTGGCATGGCTTGCTTTTACCTGGATATATCTGATTGACCGGTATACAGCTCTTCCGGAAGGCGGCAGCAGGGAATCGTGGCTAGAGCGGATAAAGTCAGGAGGACGGGCATATATGCTTAGCTCAGGGGCAGGAGTTGCCTGCGGGCTTCTTGCAATGGTGCTCTGCCCTGGGATCCGCAGCCGTGTGGATGATTCTGATGAATCGTTCACAGGAATCGCCAGACTGCTTTCCCGGTTTTATAAGATTACGGTGTCAATTGAGGAACTGTTTGGAGAACTTCTGATTCTTTTGATGATCGCGATAGTGATTCTGGTGTTACAAAAGAAGTGGAAGAGCTGGAAAGCGATTGTATCAAATGAGTCGGTCATTTTTGTGCTGGTAGCACTGGCATCCGGTTATGCCTTAATTGTGATCCCACCTCCGACGCCAAGGGCTTATTATGGAGTGGGAGTGTTCCTTTTCATTGCCTGCATTCAGGCAATCCGGGACTGTGATAAGAGGGAATTCACGGTTGCCTTACTGCGTTACGGACTGGCAGCGGTACTGTGCCTGTGGCTCATGTTTACCTATTTTGATAATATGATTAACCTGTGGCGTATCAATCGCGAAAATAACGAGCGTATTGAACTGATTGTCAATGCCTGTGAGGACAATGGGGGGAGCGGCAGCGTAGTGGTTCCCCGGTTCCGTGAAGAATTTCAGAATCCTTATAGTACGGCCCATGACTCAGATATGACAGATGATCCGGATTACTGGATTAACCGGTTCTATGAATTTTATTATGATGTGGATTCAGTGATTGCAATTCCCCGCGAAGAGTGGGATGAATTATATGGAGAGAAGGAAGAATGATCGTAATAAAAATTCTTGGATTATTATTCTGGCTGATTATTATTCCACTTGGACTGGGATTTTTGTTTCGGAAGATTCCCGGAAGGGATCATTTGCCAAAAGCTTTGCACTCTGCCGGGGGGACATTATTAATTGGATACATTCTGATGTTTGCACTTTTAGAAGTGACCGGAATCCCGGTTATGCTGCTTACGGTATACCATGGATATTCCAGAATGGTAATATTGTATGCTGCGCTGCTGATTGCAGGGGCAGGAACCGGGTATTTGCTGGCCGGAATCAGAAAACACGGATGTGGACGGAAGGAAAGTGGCAGAATGGGTCCGGGATGCAGGAAACCATTTGATACCTGGGAAGGGAGAATCCTTTTTGCACTGTTTCTGCTGCTTGTAGGGTTTCAGCTTTATATGGCGTTTACGAGGGCTTCTTTTGACGGTGATGACGCTTATTATGTAGTTCAGGCTTTGACGGCCCAACAGACGGATACGCTGTACCGGATTGACCCGAACCGTGGAGTCAGTGTGCCTCTTGATGCACGTCATGCATTGGCACTTTTCCCTATCTGGGAAGCTTTCATTGGTACCATGTGTGGAATTCATGCAACGATAGTCGCACACAGTGTGGTACCATTACTTTTAATTCCTTTGACCTATTTGATTTATTTTCAAATCGGAGGACAGCTGTTTGCCGGTAAGAAGCGTCTGATTCCGATGTTCATGTTTCTGATAGCTCTTTGGCAGATGTTTGGTAATGTTTCAATCTATACAACGGAAACATTCTTTCTTACACGTACCTGGCAGGGAAAATCATTTGCCGGGAACTTTATTATTCCGGCAGTATTCTGGATATATTTATGTCTTTTCAGAGAGGCAGATGCCGGAAACGGGAATGCCGGAAGGATTAAGCCGGAAGCAGAAAGGTTATGGATTCTTCTTGCGCTGCTCAATCTGACAGCGGGAGCCAGCAGTTCTCTGGCTGTGCTTCTTAGCTGTGCATTAACGATGGGGCTTGGCGTATTGCTGGCAATACGAACCCGCAGGTTTTTAAACCTGATCTGTTCAGGATTGAGCTGTATATTGGGCGGCATTTATGTGGTGCTGTATATGATGTTATAGAATGATTTTTTAGTCCGGAAACGGCCATATTACGGAAAGGATACAGGATCATGTTTGGGATTTTTATGGAGAGCCTTGTGATTTTTAAATTGTATACTGGACTTCGTGGATTGTTTGTAATGTCTTTGATTGCATGGATTTATCTGTTGATCCGCGAAAAAGACAGGACGATCCGGGCGTTGTTTGTCTATGCACCGGCTCTGATTTTTCTGTTATTCCTGTTCCCCGTAAGCCGGAAGCTTTTTGTGGCAGCCGGGCTGGACGGAGAGACTTATTACCGGGTGATCTGGACCATACCGATGGGACTGGTTGCTGTTTACGGAGGCTGTTCTATGTTTGCACGCTGCCGGAAAACCGGGACGATTGTGCTTGGCGCATGCATTATTCTGCTTGGTGTGTATGTTTACCGGGGAACTTATATTTCAAAAGCGGAGAATCTGTATCATATTCCGGATTCTGTAATTCATGTCTGCGATTACATTGGAAACAAGGATGCGGATGACATGGTCACGGCTTTGTTTCCAGATGAGATGATTCACTTTGTGAGACAATATGATGCAACCATCCGTATGCCTTATGGAAGGGATATGCTGGTGGAAAGATGGAATTATTATCAACCGGTGCATGACATTATTAAGAACAATGAAGTACTTCCAATGGAAGAACTCTTAACAGAAACGCGTAAGGAATATTGTCAGTATCTGGTTTTTCGTGAGGATCAGCAGATGGACAGAACACCGGAGTCCTGTGGGCTTATCTGCAGGGCAAAGATGGATGGCTATGTGATTTATGAAGATCCGGATGTGACAGAAATTGTTACGGAGTGGAAGAATACATATGGTGTTTAATTCGTTTTCATTTTTATTTGCATATCTTCCGGTAGTACTTGCTGTTTTTTATGTGAGCAGAAGATTTTCTGGAAAGCAGTGGGCAGATCTCTGTCTGATAGTGGCTTCCCTTGTTTTTTATGGGTGGAGCTACCCGAAGTACCTTTCGGTTTTAATGGGAAGCCTCATCGTTAATTACGCATGGGGCTGTTTGTTGTGTAAGGCTTTGCCGGGAAAGAAAAAGTGTCTGCTGGGAATCGGAATTGTGTTGAATGTTGCGGTACTGTGCTTCTTTAAATATGCACGGTTACTGCCGGTATTTGATGGAATGGCACCGGAAGCACCGGGAATCAGTTTCTTTACCTTTACACAGATTACGTTTCTGGTGGAGACATACCGGGGAAATATCGTGCCGATGGGAATGAAGGAGTACGGATTATATGTAACTTTTTTTCCAAAGCTGATGCAGGGACCGATTATGCTGCCGGAGGATTTTCAGACACAGCGAAGGGGAACAAATCCGACAGAAGAAAAGAAAAAAAGGACGAGGGCAGTCTTTGAAAACCTTGCTCTGCGGCCTGCGGAAATCAGGGATGAATGGTGGGAGAGGCTTCTGCGCAACATGATCCTGATTTCCCTTGGGTTGTTTAAAAAGGTGATCCTGGCGGATACCTTGGGACAGGCCGTTGCGGCAGGATACGAAAATGTAGCGGCACTCAGTGCAGTGGATGCATGGGTTGTGATGCTGTCCTATACCTTACAGCTATATTTTGATTTCAGTGGTTATTGTGACATTGCCATGGGCATTGCTGCGTTTTTCGGCTATGATCTGCCACTGAACTTTGACTCGCCATATAAGGCGGTGAATATTATGGATTTCTGGAAACGCTGGCATAAGACACTGACAGATTTTTTGACAAAATACGTGTATATTCCGCTCGGCGGAAACCGGAAGGGGACTTTTAGGATGTACCTTAATTTCCTGATCGTCTTTTTTGTAAGCGGAATCTGGCATGGTGCCGGCTGGCAGTTTGTTGTCTGGGGAATGATGCATGGTATACTTTATGTCATTACACGTGCCGTTTCGAAGCGTAGAAAGGATGATGGACCGGTGGGAGATTCCGGCCGTACACAGAGAATATTCCGGGGACTGTCCCATGGAGTGCGTGTGCTGCTGACGTTTCTTTATGTGAACGCTGCCTGGGTATTCTTCCGGGCTTCCTCAGTTAAGGAAGGAATTCAGTTCCTGCAGAAACTGGTTCTGGGCGGAACCGGAAAGGTGAGCCGTACCATTGCGGAAGCTTTTAATCTGGATGAGTTCTGGTATGTAGTTAAAGTGCTTCATCTGGATCAGTCACAAAACAGCTATTTTTATGTGATGGTATTGTTTTTGATCGTTTGCCTTTTCCTGATCTGGACAGCACCAAATGCCGTACAGATTGCAGGAAAATGCAGACTTAATGCAGCAGTCGTTTTGATGGCAGCAGTGCTGCTGGTATGGAGTGTGGTCTCCTTTTCCGGAGTCAGCACATTTTTGTACTTTAATTTTTAATATAAAGGAGGCGGTCATACGAAAAAGTACAGGAGACTGCTTATGTTGTTTGTGGCGTTTGTTCTTACGGCATTTGCGTTGATGATAGCGCTTATTGTTTATGTAGATCCTTTTTTTCATTATCATAAACCTTTAAAGAACTTTAACTATGTTGTAGATAACCAGCTGACACAGAATCCGGGCATGGCAGAGCATCTGGAATATGACAGTGTTATTCTCGGTTCGTCCATGACCGTCAACTTTGAAACAGACTGGTTTGAGGAACTGATGGGACTGAAAACGGTGAAACTAAGTTACAGCGGGGCGTTTCCGAAGGATCAGTCCAATATCATGAAAATTATATTTGCCAGTAAATGGAACGGGCAAAAAAGAGAAGTCAGGAAGGTGTTTCTGGGTATAGATGTGATCACGTATACCGGTGATGTGCAGCAGACCAAGTATCCGATTCCGGAGTACCTTTATGATGACAATCCGTTGAATGATGTGCAGTATGTGCTGAATAAGGATGTGCTGCTGCAGTATGTGCTTCGACCGATGGTGGACCGGGAACCGACAAACTGGTCACATATTTATGCAAGCTGGTGGACGGATGAGTATTACAGCGAAGACTGGGTGCTGCATAATTATGAGCAGCCGGACAAGGTGGAAGAGGAAACATCGAAGGAAGAATATATTGCGCCCGTGGAAGCGAATCTTGCAGTTAATATCTGTCCGTATATCGAGGAAAATCCGGATACGGAATTCGTGATTTTCTTTCCGCCATACAGTATTTTGTACTGGAATGATGTTCTTCGGGAAAACCACCTGGAAGCAACACTTGAGGAGTATCGCTATATAACACAGAGACTGAATGTGTACGATAATGTAACCGTGTACTTTTTCCCGGCGTGCGGAGACATTATATGTGATCTGAATCATTATGCGGATTACAGCCATTATCATCCGCAGTTCAATCGTTTCATGACAGAATGCTTTGCAGATGGTACGTATCGCGTCAGTAAGGACGGAGAGACACAAACATCATTGAAGGGGCAGAAATCAAAAACCATTGATGAATATCTTACGGATATGAGACAGATTGTAAATACTTATGATTTTGATGCCCTACACGAGAAAATTGCAGCATGGCATCAATAGATATCAGTAGATCGGAAATAGAAGAAAGGATGGGGCAATTATGGAAAAGAGGATACGCTGGAAGGATTTTCTGATGCTTCAGGTTGTGTTCCTGATTTATAGCTTCACGAGTTTGGCACAGAAGATAGCATCTTCATTTTTGCCGGAGAATGCAGAAACAATGGGAGAATTACTGCATCAGCTTTTAAACTGGCGGCTGATTCTGTCTGCCGGACTGGTTGTACTGCTGCTTGGAGTCTATGCATTGCTCTGGCAGCAGGTGATTAAGAGGTTTGAACTTTCTGTTGCATATGCAAATAAAGCGATCACACTTTTGTGGGCGCTTATCTGGGGAATTTTCATTTTTCGTGAAGAAATTACGATTGGAAAGGTTATGGGAATTCTGATTGTTATGGTAGGAATCTATGTACTGAATACCGGAAGTGATGAGCATTTAAGTGGGGATGGAAGGGAGAAATCAGAATGAACAGATATATGCTGATATTAATTGCATCTGTGATGGTTGCTTCCTTTGCACAGGTTTTGCTTAAAAAAAGCGCGGAGAAGACTTATGCTTCTCCGCTTCGGGAATATTTAAATCTGTATGTCATTTGTGGATATGGATTAATGTTTCTTTCAATGTTTATGACCATTACCTCATATAAGGGACTGGATTTTACAAATGTTTCGGTAATAGAGTCTCTTGGATATGTAATGGTGATGTTCCTGGGTTACGTTTTCTTTAAAGAAAAAATTACGAAACGAAAACTGCTTGGAATAGTCATTATCCTGACAGGGATTTTTATTTATCACCATTGACCTGTTGGGCGAGAAGCGTGGTAACCGGAAGGTGGTCCGGGTTGTTTTTCTGCAGCTCTTTATACCACTTGCTGTATTTATACATACGGTAATTGGCCTTAAGCTTACACAACTGGGTTTCATCAGCACAGGATTTTAGAAATGCAGCACGTTGTTCAAGATTTAAATCAACATAGTCTAAATAAGATATACGAAGTTCTGCGAGCGGCTCCGTACACCTTGGACAAATTAATTTATGTCCGTTGAGCATATAAATACGGTTACATTTTTTGCAATAATGAATATACATCATATGGCATGGCTCCTTTCTGTTCGATTGATGTATTTGAGGTATGGGATTTAAGTAGAGTTTATCTGAATATGTATTTTATCGTCAATATTATTTATAAGAATTCACATGTTATATAGATAAAATTGACATGAATTTTACATTTGCAGCTCAAACTTTACGAATCTTTACAAAAGAATCAGAAAAGGGATTAAATGGATTTGTACATACTGTAAATTAATGGTATAATATACCATAGCGCCTCAGATGTCAAGACGAAAATCTTGGTTTTTGAAAATACACTTTATCGAAATTTGGCGAAAAATATATAAGGCAGGTTATAAATGAAGAAATTGTTCAAAAAGAAAACCGGGAAAGCCCAGCTTTGTAAAACGCGTCAGAGATGGGAAGACTATCAGGATGATGAATATTATGGGGAGGAAGATTACGTAGAAGATTACGAGGAAAGTGATTACGGGGAATCCGATGAATATGAGGATGATGAATCCGGTGAATATTATGGGGATGAAGAAGGATATTACGAAGAAGAGGAGTCCGATGAATATTATGAGGGCGAAGAGCCGGATGAAGACGATGAATATTATGTAGAGGATGAGGATGCCGGATACTGCGAGGACGAAGTATATGATACTGAAGATGCAGACGAAGAGTATTATGAAGACGAATCTGAAGAGTATTATGAGGACGACGAAGAGTATTACGAGGACGACGAAGAGTATTACGAGGACGACGAAGAGTATTACGAGGATGACGAAGAGTATTACGAGGATGACGAAGAGTATTACGAGGATGAAGATGACGAGGACTATGAGGATGATGACAGACCTTCTTATGTAGCCGCTCACCGCAGACGCGCTCACGGAGTTAAGGGAGTGGTACAGTGGTTTGTGAATCTTGGAACCACGGATCATGTGATTATGTTTACAGGAATTGTTGTTGTGGTTCTGCTTGTGGTCACAGGAGTTCTTTATGCAAATGCTAAGGGAAGACAGAAGCAGGTGGAGACATTTGCTGAAGTTGGTGTCGGACTGGAAGATATTCCTGTGATTGGAGAAGAGGGACTTGTGGCAATTGCCGATGCGCAGGCAGCCAGACTTATGGCGGCGGTAGAGCAGGAACAGATTGAGGAGCAGGAACAGGAAGAAGAGAAAGCAAAAGCAGAGGGGCAGGAAGTACATATTTTTATGAGTATTACCTCAATCCAGCGTGATATGAAGATTAAGTTTACCAATGAAGCAACCGGAAAACTGTTTTCGGGGGTGGAATTCGAGGTAAATATTAAAAACTCTTCAGGCGGTGAACTTAACAAGAAGGATGAGGATAAGGATGGAGTTATTTATCTGACCGGGATGAAGTCCGGTAAATATACGGTAACTCTTGTTTCACCTCTGCAGTATGAGGAATATGTGTTATCGTCAGATCCGGTTACTATTACCGTAAAGGAAGATATTGAATACAAAAAAGTAGATGTGGCCGATGAGATCAAGACGGAATCACAGGTTAATGTTGCACAGGAAGATACCAAAGTAAATGAAACAGTTGTTGAATCAACAAATACCGATACTGTAGAATGGGTAGAGTCGACAAAAACACTCATTGAAGGAACAGAAAAAAATGAAGACAGTTATGAGGCAGTTGATAAGAAATTAATTGCCGACCCGGGAAAAAGCGCTTCATTATTTCTGTCATATTCCATGTTGGCCGATACATTTTTTTATGAAAATCCGGTATATAAAGGGGAAATAAAGCTTCAGGAGGTGCCACAGGAAGGAGAAAAAACACCGGAACCGGTGCCGACCGGGGAAACGCCGGAAACACCTACACCGGAGTCTCCTGAACCGCCAAAGGAAACAGAAGAACCGACTCCGACCAAAGAACCTGGGCAGACCCCTACACCTACGGTAGAGCCGACACAGACTCTGGCGCCTACAGTTGTACCGACACAGACTCCGACGCCTACAGTTGTACCGACACAGACTCCGACAGCGTCACCGACGGTGTCGCCGACAATATCTCCTTCTGCGAGTCCGTCGGTGCTGCCAAGTTTATCACCATCCGTATCACCGAGTGTATCTCCTTCGGTTTCGCCAAGTGTATCGCCTTCTCCCACCATGAGCAAGGAAGAACAGGCGAAGAAGGACACCACCACTACCCTGAAGTTAACAGATGGCAAGGTGATTTATGTTAAGGATGATAACGGAAGCTTCCGTGAAGCCAAATATGCGGATTACTACACGAAGAAGGAATTTTACCTAAAGACCAGTAAAACAACCGGTGAGTATCGTTATACAGGATGGCAGACCATTGACGGACGCACCTATTTCTTTGATAAGAACGGAAACAAGGTCACCGGAGAGCAGGTCATTCAGGGAGCAAAATATAATTTTAACAGCGACGGAAGTCTGAACAGCGGATCCGGACATATGGGTATTGACGTATCCAAATGGAATGGTAATATTGACTGGAACGCAGTAAAGAACAGTGGTGTTTCCTATGTCATTATCCGTTGCGGATATCGTGGCTCAACGACCGGAGCCCTGATCGAAGATCCAAAGTTTCGGAGTAATATTCAGGGAGCCCAGAAGGCAGGGCTTAAGGTTGGGGTTTACTTCTTTACGCAGGCGGTGAATGAAGTAGAAGCAGTCGAAGAAGCTTCTATGGTAATCAGTCTGGTAAAGGGGTATAATATATCCTATCCGGTATTCCTCGATGTGGAAGCAAGCAACGGACGTGGAGACCAGATTGATGCGTCCACAAGAACGGCTGTATGCCGTGCATTCTGTCAGACCATTCAGAACTCCGGATATAAAGCAGGTATTTATGCAAACAAAACCTGGCTGAATTCCTATCTGGATGCACCGGGCTTAAGCAGCTATAAGATCTGGCTGGCACAGTATGCAGCATCCCCGAGCTACACACGTACCCGTTATGATATGTGGCAGTATTCCTCCAAGGGATCGGTTGCCGGCATCAGCGGAAATGTGGACATGAATATCAGTTACCTGGGATACTAGGGACTCAAGGCCATGCGCTGCTGTGCTTGCACAAAGCAGCACATGTCT
>ERZ1026772.1809-NODE-1809-length-10354-cov-3.324109_pt1 | contig 10354 bp, 9 predicted proteins | sample MGYA00380124_ERZ1026772 | MGnify/ENA primary metagenome ERZ1026772 (study PRJEB33269, sample SAMEA4719760) | human gut metagenome | biome: human-associated habitat; feature: organic feature; material: feces | place: Cameroon | collected 2013-10 ...
CCTTTCAGGGCCTTTTGCTTTGCTCACGTTGTCTCCCGCTCCACGATCTTAAAAATGCACTGCTTCAGCAGACCAGACCTGCCTTTGCTTTTCCTCTTGCAAACAGGCGCAAAGCAAAGGCAGCAGAAACGCCTTCTGATACAGCGGGAGCCAGCCAGATACCAGTTTCTCCAAAAAGCGCCGCCAACAGTATTCCGATCAGCGCGATTCCTACAGAGCCTCGAAACAAAGATAAAAATTGCGAGTACTTCGGCAACTCCATAGCAGAAAAATAACCGATTGAAACTATGTTAAACCCTACCGGGATCAGTGACCCGGAAAAAATCAGCAGTGCGCGTCTGGCCTGTGCATATATATGGGTATCACCTGGGGGAATAAACCCGGAAACCACCCAATCTGTGCCGAACACGCAGATTGAAAAAATCGCCGCGACAATAACAACCGAAAAGATCCTTGCGAACCTCAGGTATAATTTGCAAAGCGCAGGATCCTTTTTCCCCTTTGCAAAGCTGACCAGAGGCTGCATCCCTTGCGTTGCGCCAAGGAGCATTTGGACCGCCAGCAAATTAATGTAGTTTATGATGGAGAAAATAACGATTCCATCTTCGCCCATGGTACGAAATGCCAGGTAATTGAATATAATTGCAAACACACCGGAAGAAGCTTCACTTAGAGCATCCGGTATACCCAATTGCACTATACGCCCTATCTCTTTCCAGCTGAAAGTAAACCGTACCAGTTTAAGTGTGGAACGTTTGGTTAAAAAATGTGAGAAGTATATAATAGAAAGAACTACCTGTGCCATGGCGGTTGCCAATGCCACACCGGCAATGTCCATATGCATTACTTTTACTAAAACAAACAATAATATAAGATTTGTTCCGGATGCGGCAGCCGAGCCCGCCAATCCCACCAGGGGATGTCCATCGGCTTTCAACAGCATGCTTAATGAATAGGAGAATCCGTATGGAAGCGTAAAAAGTGCTGTGATACGCAGGTACTGAATCACATACTCCATATTTTCCGGCGTTGCGCCTAAAAGCCTCGCCAGCTGGTTTGCAAACAAAAAAGCCGCAGCAGCAATTGCCAGGATCGTAGCCACCATAAACGTCAGGTTCAGTGTGAAGGCCTTTTTAGCAGTTTCTTCCTCTCCGCGTCCACGATAAACGGATACGACTGTTGCTCCGCCCACACCGTAAATAAGACCATAAGCATAGATGAAGGATACATAAGGCGAAGCAACACTCACCGCCCCCATTGCGGTTGCATTAATCCATTTGCTTGTCATCATACCGCTGATCATAGAACAAATGGAATACACCGATAAATCAAAGAGGGAAGGGATCATGTACTTTATATATATAAACAGATGTCTACGTTTTTCCTTCCAGTTCATTTTCTCTTTTCTCGCTTGCGTCGGATATGGCTTTAACCGTGGGCTGAAGCAGGAGCTGCAATACATATACAGGTCCGGATAAACCTATAAGCATAAACAGGATAAACAATTGGTAAAATTTAGTTGGGAACAGGAACAAAATTGCCCAGGGCAGAAGAAGCATCAAAACACCTAAGAAAATATGCGGGACCCGTGCTGTAAACAGTTTGCCTCCATTTACCCACGTCTGCCATATTGTATTGTCAAACTCCACAAACATCTGTAAAGTCCCCAAATACACTCCGCTACATGCAACAGCAGCCGCAATAAGAATTCCTGCATCAAAAACGGAAACCGTCTTTTGCCTGTATAAGTAGAGTACATCTAAAAGAATCACCCCCAGCACAAGCAGCACCGGCACAAACAGAACCGTCGCTTTGCCAAAGTCCTTTATCCAATGATTAAAATATCTGCTGATAATTTTGCTGTCTCTTCCTTTTATAATATCCCGAATGGAAGCAAATAATGCCGCGGCAGATGCTCCGACCGTCAATATGGGAATACAGCATATAAGCGTAAGCAGATTCAGACAGATCAGATCCGCAATTCGCGACAGGGTGCACATGATCCTTGAATCCGTGTCAAATATCTTTGCCATTTTCCCATCGCCTCCCTTGCATATACCGCTTCTATACCCCTAGGGCATCGTATGCCTTTTCCATAAATGCGGTGGTCCGTCTGTATCTATGAAAATATCAGGTGCAGCTTCAAACCGACCACCGCATTTGAATTCAAATTATCGCCGCGATCTATTTGAGATAAGAATCGCAAAAATCCATATAACAGGTCCAATCATAGAAGGTCAGATCGTGGATCCCTTCCCTGATATGATATCCGATACGTCCAATATGGAACGGCTGATTGGCTGCCGGACGGCGTTCCGGCAAGATCAGCCCCGGGGTATACAGTGTATAAAGCTCCGAAGCCAATCGCAGTGCTGTATATTCCGCCTGAATATCTGCCCAAACATCCACGGATGCACTTGCCAGATACATGGGCCGCGGTGCTGCCATGGCCAGCAGCATATGTGCATCTACAGGCATGGCATCTTCATCTGCTGCATAAGCGGCATAATTTTTGCAGAACCAAAACGGATAATTTGTAGTGATATCCGAAATATGCTCCCCAATCTTGCCACGTTCCAGCGCCGCACCGCCGGTTCCGGAAACATTGGACATCACCACCGCAATTCTCTGATCCTGCGCGCCACACCATAATGCAGTTTTTCCTGCGCGAGAGCACCCTGAAATGGCGATTTTCTGTGCGTCAAATTCCGGCTGCGTTTCCAGATAATCCACACAGCGGCTTCCGGCCCACGCCCATGCACCGATAGCACCCCAACGATACTCCTGCGGAATACCTTCCTCTTCACCGGTAAGAATGCTTAAAATGCCATTGGCATATCGCTTCTTGTCGTCCGGACAGATAGATGAAGTCAAAACCTTTACGGCGGCAAATCCCCTGTCAGTAATCATATCTGCGGGGAAAAAACCATACAGATATTCCGGCGGCTCTTTTGCATGGAGCTCTTTTTCAAAAGGATCGATCATCATTTGAACCGGAAACGGTCCCTCTCCATAGGGAACCCAGGTCCAAATCTCCAACGCTACGCTTTTTGCGCCAAAGTACAGGTGATACCTTACCTTTTTATGATGATTCTTGCAGCCGCAGGCAGTGGGCACATCTTCAAAAACTTCGATCTCTGTCCGATCAGGTTTTCTGGCCGGTGTAATGCCATAAATTGTTTCCGCAAGCTTTGCAAGAAGTTTTTCTCTCCTTCCGTTTTCCCATGCTGCAATGCTTTTCTCGGTGTTTTCAGAAAAAAGCGGGGGAATATGCCATTGAGGCTGTTTCCATATCATGCTAAAACTCCTTTCTTCTCATCCTTTTACTGCACCAGCCGTAATGCCGCTGACGATATGCTTCTGGAAAACAAAGTACAAAGTCAGAATAGGCACCATGGACAGCAGGAATACGGCAAATGCATAATTCAAATCAGCCGTATTCTTCCCAAAGAAGTAATACTGTGTGACCGCCAGATTTTTCACCGTATCGTTCTGCAGGAACACAACGGATACCTGAAAATCATTCCATGTGCTCAGGGTAGCCAATACTGCAGCCGTACAGATTATCGGTTTCATCAAAGGGAACACTATGCTCCAGAATATTCGGTAGGGGCCGCACCCATCTATCTGTGCCGCTTCCTCCAGTTCCAAGGGAATCGACTTTACAAACCCGGTGATGATCAGCGTAGTGAATGCGCTTTGAAATGCGATCTGCACCGTAGAATACCCCAGAAGCGTATTCATTAAATTCAACGCACGCAGTTCAGAATAAAGCGGAGAAATAATTGCCTGAAAGGGTATAAGCGTTGCCCCCAGCATTACAAAATACATCGCTTTATAAAACCGGCTTTTCCTGCGGGCAATAATATAAGCGGCCATGCTGCAGATAATGAGCAGCGTGACAACCGTAATAACGGTCGTTACCGCACTGTTTTTCAATGCCAGAAAGAAATTTGAGCGGCGTATACCTTCTGCAAAGTTTTCCCAATGTATTGTTTGAGGAAAGTTTAACCTACCTGCCGCAAGTTCCTTTCTGGATTTGACCGCATAACACAAAGCAATGTAAAACGGACTTACAAACACAAACAGAACAATTACTTTTAACAGGGCTCGCAGAACTTTGATCCAAAGTTTTTCTCCTACCATTACAGTTCCACCTCCCTCTTCCGTAAAAACTTGGCCACGATCGCAATAATGACAAATATCATTACCGTATAAACAATTGCAAGGGCCTGACCGTATCCCGCTTTATGATGGCTGAACAGGTTCTTGTAAATCAGCATTGCGATCGTTTCACTTGCCCGCCCCGGGCCGCCCGAAGTGGCTGCCATGGGATAGTCATAAACCCGCAAGCCCCAGCCCAGATAAATGATCACATTGGATACAACGGCCGGCCAGAGCATAGGCAGCGTGATCTGCCAGAATTGCTGCCATTTGTTTGCTCCCGCAATTTCTGCGGCCTCATAGTAATCTTTAGAAATCCCCTGTAAGGCCGCCACGTATATGATCATGCAATACCCGGTATCTGCCCAGATGCAAATAAAAGAAATACCGATAATAGCCCAAAATTGACTGCCCAACGGGTTGGGAATGGCCAGCAGCCCGTATAGAACATCGCTGTACATGTATTTCCATACGTATGACTGGAGTATCATACTGAGGCAATAGGGCATAAAAACAATGGTTCTGGTAATATTGTTGATCCTGTTGCTTTTTTGAAGCAGCATGGCAATGAGCAGCCCCAGCACATTGGAAATGACCAGCGTTAAGACAGCAAATACGCATGTATTTTTAAGGGCATTAGGAATGTGCGGATCCGAAAATATGTTGATATAGTTGTTCAGCCCAATAAAATTTTTCACTGCGCTCAAGCCATCCCAATCCGTAAGGGAAAGGGGTATCCCCCAGATAAACGGAAGAACAACAAAGGCTATAAACATGAACAGAACCGGGAACAGAAAGGAAAAATCCACCAGTTTTTTCCTTATTGCATTTTTTCGACTTGCTTTTGTTTTCATACACGCATATTCCTAAAATGTACGGCACCGCACGGGTCTCCAATGGGGGCTGCGAGCGGTGCCGCAAATGTTTTTATTACGGTTGTTTTCTGCCTTATTTGTTGCAGAGAGCGATCTCATCATCCAGCATCTTTAAGAAGAGTGCCGGGTCATTCATATTCTGCACAATGTACGACTGCATCACGCTGATCTGCGCATCGCTGTATGCGGCGGTGTAATCCGGAACGTTTGCCTTTGCCGCAATATTTCCGGCATCAATATAGGATTTGATCGCCTGCACATAGGGGTCTACATTATTCGCATCCGCATTTTTAGAACTGCTCATGAGCTTTGTTCCGGTCATCCACATTTCGGCGGCTTCATCGCTCATCATGTAAGAAAGGAATGCAAATACTTCGTCTTTATGCTGGGTCGTGTTGTTAACAATAAAGGCATCGTCCAAAGCAACTTCCAGCTTATTCTCGCTGGCCGTGTTGCTCCACGGAACCGGGAAGAACCCAAACTCGTCCTCGGACGCAGCTACAACATCTGCATAGATCCAGCCGCCATTGATAAACATGGGGCGGTCCCCTGCGGCAAAACGCTCAACTGCCGTGGGCTGATCCATGGTCAGATCCTGATCCTCCTTGTAAGAGGCGATCAGGTTCCACATGGTCGCAGCTTCCAGCGCTGTGTCATTACCGGTCAGCTGCGCCACACCGTTCTGAGAATCCATCAGCAGATTGCCGCCTCCGCGGGTTGCGCACATGGAGGTCAGTATGGTATCCAACTCATGATAGGGAGCCCAGGTAAAGGCATAGTCATGGATCAGCGGGGTAATACCTGCATCGTTGAACGCTGTCAGTACGGCTTTGAATTCATCCAACGTAGTGGGCACATTCAGATTCTGGGCAGCAAACATGTTTTTGTTATAAAACACGCCCTTGATCTGTACATCGATGGGAACCGCGTAATACTTTCCGTCCACCGTGGTTTCTTCCAGTACTTCATCCACGATTTTATCCAGAAAATCTGCGCCGGTCAGATCCATAAACAGCCCTGCTTCTACAAATTCAATCATTTCGCGGGGACTTCCAAACAGCACATCAGGAGCATCGCCGGTGTTAAAACGGGTCTGATAGGTTTGATATACTTCACTGGAATCGATCTGTTCAAGTTTGACCTTAATGCCGGGATTTGCTTTTTCAAATGCTTCTACAATCGCGTTCAGCGTTTCACGCTTCGATTGTTCGCCCATATAGTGCATGATGGTGATCGATACGGTTTCCTGCGCATCGTCTTGCTTATCCACTTGTTTTTGCGCACAACCTACCAGGCTTCCAAGTACCAGCACCATTGCAAGGAACATAGCTACAAGCTTGACTTTTTTCATGAATTTTCCTCCCTTTTATTTTATCCCAGTTATTTTTTTACCAGCGACCTCCTTTCTTTCATTTTACGTTTCGGCCGATTTCTACACAATTCATTTTTTTGCTGCAAATATTAGTTTTTTTCACCTTAAAAAGTTATTTTATCTAAAAAGCAGTCTCGCTTAAAACGGACGGGTTTGCCTATGCCTTTTTATTTTCCGGCATGCCGCAGACGCTTCCCTTCTCCCGGTATCGTCATTGTTCTCCTGAGTCAAACGTAAAACAGCGCAGCATATTGCTGCGCTGTTTTACGTTTAATCGATTTACCCACTGCTCAATTTATAAAATGGCCGGGGGCATATCCATAGTATTTTTTGAACACCTGAAAAAAGTAACTGTAGTCTTTATATCCTACCTGATATGCAACCTGTGAAATGGAGGTATGTCCGCTTTCAAGCTGCTTTTTTGCCTGAACCAGCCGCACCATGGTCAGAAATGAAATGAACCCTATACCGGTTTCTTCCTTGAAGTGGCCGGAAAGATACGAAGGGGATACAAAAAACTCCGCTGCCGTTGCCTGAAGGCTTATCTTCGACTGGCTATAGTTTTCGTTGACATAACGGATCACATCAGAGGTGAGTTTGGAATAGCTGCCAATTTTGCAGTAAACGGCAGATAGCGCTGCTTCTACCACATCATTCGGTTCCTTTTGCGAAGAATTATTGTCCTGACGCAATGCATCTATGGCCTCCAGAACCACTTTTACTATCTCCTCATTGTCAACCGGTTTGCTGATATAATCAAACACGCTTAGCCGTACGGACTGGCGCGCAAATTTTGCATTGCTGAATCCTGTGATAATGATAAACTTTGTTGACTGATGCGTTTTCTTGGCCATAGCCGCCAACTCAAGCCCGGAAAATCCTGGCATCAGAATATCCGTGATCACAATATTCGGCTGGGCGTTGTTAATAACTGCAAGTGCATCTGTGCCGTTTGAAGCCACACCGCAGATGCTGCAATTTATGCTCTTCCAATCTATGGACCGGCACAGAGCATCCACTACGACCTGATTATCATCAAAAATTGCGACTTTCCACATAGACAGCATATCCTCTCACACCGGCAAACTTATTTTGCAAACAGTGCCTTTTCCTTCTTCCGTTTGGATTTCTATTCCATACTCCGGTCCATAAAAAAGCTGTATACGCTGCTGCACATTATATAGACCGATCCTGGGCTTACGTCCCGCTTCATCCGACTTATGAGCAAAAACGGCTGCCAAACGTTCCTGTGAAAATCCACATCCATCATCCTCAACCTGAATTATCAATCGCTCCCCATTAAATCCCGTTGTGATCCGAACGCATCCGCCCTCTGCCTTGGGACTGATCCCATGAACGATCGCATTTTCCACGATGGGCTGCAGCAAAAAGGCAGGAACCGCAATATCATCCATGTCCGGATCGTGTTCGATAACATATCGGAGATGCTGCGGATACATGATCTTGTACATTTCAAGATACATCCGGATATACTGGATCTCATCTATAAGCGGACACAGGCTTCCTGCACGCTCCAGATTTTGCCGGAATATCCCCGCCAGACATTGCGTGGCATGGCTGGTTTGCATATCGTTGTTTAGCTTTGCCAATCCGCTGATGGATTCCAGTGCATTGAACAAAAAGTGCGGATTGATCTGCGCCTGCAGGGCGCTGTATTGAAATTCAAGCTGGCTGTATTCAGCCTGACGTCTCAAAAGAGACTCCTCTTCCACTTTTCGCATGAGTTCCTTGATGTTTCCAGCCATCGAATTGATAGAATTGCCGATCATGCCGATCTCATCCATGGCATCGGGGACGATCACGCAGTTCAGATCTCCTGAGGCAATCGCTGTTATGCCATTTTGCACCGTGGTTATGTTGCGCTTGATTTGCCGGAAAATTGCCAGCATCACCGAAGATGCCAACAGTAAAATGCCTGAGCATGCGGTAACATACATTCCGATCAGCCGCCGCATTTCCTGAGGCGCATACCCCAGATTCACAATTTGGCAAAGCCACAGGCTGCTGTTGGTAATAGATTCCCAGCTTAGCGAATAAGTTTGTGTGTCTATGGCTGGATCGTTCCTGGACTCCGGATCCAGTTCCAGAAGCGGCAGCATGGAATCATTCAGGGTATACAGCATGGGCGTCCCATAGGAATCAAATACAATGGAGCCTGCATTGGCCAGCGGCTGTGCATCCTGTCCGAATACATCAGCGTCTATATTGACAATCACATATCCGGTATAGCGCATGGAGGGCAATGCAAAAAGCATCCGACTGACATTGATAGTGCCGTCCTCCTGCCGCCGCCACAACAGCCGCCCCCGGAAGTTCATGCAGTCTGCTTTATCCCGCTGAAGATTTTCACGATACGCATAGTTGATCCTCGGAGAAAACCTGCGGCTGCTGTAAAAAGCTTCGTCGTTTGCATCTACCGCAACGATCCAGTTTACATTGTCTGCCAAAGACAGAAATTCGATCAATGAGTTTTGAACCGAATACGCATAGGCATAATAGTTCTCGTTCGCATCTCGCCCGGGCAGGCAGCTGGACAGCAGCCGAACGTTGTAGGTATCAAAAATCGCCCGCATTATGTTGTCCATGGACGTGGCGAGAGAGCTTTTTGTTTGCTTGACCAGTATGTCTGACAGCATCTGCCCCTCCCGTACAAGGGCATCATAACTTCCGCAATAATACAGTACGGTGCTACCTACAAACAGCAGGATCATAACCACATACAGGGCCAATAATTTGCTTGTAAGCTTGACATCCTTGATTTTACAAAGAAAAGATCGTGCTTTCATTGGCTCTCCCTTGCGCATGACATGGTGCTATTGTAGCACACGGTCTCTTTATCCCGCAATTGAAAATCTTGCAAATCCCCCTTGACAATATATATTTTGTCTGCTACCGTAAAAATGGTTTTAACAAAACATAGTGTTTTTGCACTATAAACCAGAAAGGAATTTTATGTGTACGCTTAACCGCATCCCGAACATGCGCGGATGCACCATCGGTTCCCCTTCCACTTCCTCTGTCTTTTCCCTTTTCACGCTGTATTTCCGTATCAAAAAAACCGGTTATGCCTGACTGCATGATCACCCCTTAAATTCTTTCTTCAAAGACCCCTCCTCGCCTTTCTGCGCGCAAAAAAAGAAAAACTATTTCCAATACTACCCCCGTCCGTTATTTGTATTTTAATACATTTTTACAAATAAATTACGGAGGTTTATATGAAATTGGATTTATTAGCGGATAATCCCGGTAAGCTGTTTTGGCGTTACCTGATTTCTACCGTTCCCGCTTCTCTGCTTATTTCTCTTAACTTTTTTGTTGATACCATCTGTGTGGGACAAAGTATCGGCGAGTTGGGCCTGGCTTCCCTTAACATAGCGGTTCCGGTCACAGGTTTTCTTTACGCACTAGGAAGTCTTTTTGGTGCTGGCGGTGCAAACCTGTATTCTTCTTCCCTTGGAGAACAACAAGAGCGCCGCGCCAAAAGCATCTATGGCGCTTCGCTTCTTGCCTGTACCTTTGTAGGGATCGTTATCATGGCGGTGGGGCTTTTGTTTCTGGAACCTCTTGCCACTTTTCTGGGTGCAGTAGGCAGTTACCGCCAGGGCGCTGTAGATTATCTGTATTACGTGTTCGTTTTGGCGCCATTTTACATGTATGAAATGTTCTTTACGCACTTTCTGCGAAATGACATGGCACCACGCCTTGCGGCTATTGGCAACAGCATTGGTGTAGGCATCAACGTTGTGCTGGATATACTGTTTATCACCCTGTTTAACTGGGGTATGTGGGGCGCCTCCCTTGCCACCGGTATTGGAGTTGCCGCAACCACTTTGATATTATTTACCGGCACATTTCGAAAGGGCTCCGGCCTGCATCTCTGGCAGTGCAAACCAGATGTAAAGGAGCTTGGAAAGGTCATCGG
>ERZ1026772.1812-NODE-1812-length-10332-cov-13.404885_pt1 | contig 10332 bp, 10 predicted proteins | sample MGYA00380124_ERZ1026772 | MGnify/ENA primary metagenome ERZ1026772 (study PRJEB33269, sample SAMEA4719760) | human gut metagenome | biome: human-associated habitat; feature: organic feature; material: feces | place: Cameroon | collected 2013-10 ...
TTAACAGTTTTTTAGAAAATCGTTCGGGAAACTTCGGGGTAAAGAAAAAAGCACCTGTCAGACATCAGACAGATGCTAAAAACTCATACTCCAAAATGCTTATTCCACTGTTCAATAATTCTCTTTTTGTTCTGAGATACGAAGCGAAGTATCTTCAGCAAATCGGCATCAGGAATTTTGCTTTTATTATGCTCTAAAATAACACGTTCCCCAACCCATATTTTAGTTGCATTTTCAGTCGGCCTGCCTTTACAAACGTGTACGTGAACCGGCTCACCGGCATCACCTGACCAAAAATATATTGTATAACCTAAAAGCTTATACAGCATTGGCAAGATGATTTCCTCCTTCGCGTGCCATCTCCCAAATCAAGGCTGCATTATCAGCAGCAAAATCTTTTAACTCTTCTATTTCAGCCTCGCTGTATCCCTCAAAAGAAGCTGTATCTAAGTCAGGCAAGGAAATCTGCAAATAGTCAAAGCCAGTATCTACAGGACGTTCAAAATAAACATCAATATGCTCACCGTTCTTATCCTTGCGTATATCATTAAAAGTAACAAGTGTTCCATCAGCGAATTCTACATATGTATATTTCATTTTGCTCACCTCGTTTTATAAACATCATGCATTGGTAACTAATTAATTGAACATCTCTTTTAATTGTATCATTTCCCAACCTGCTGCGCAATAATAAGCCTATTATATATATTAGAAAAAGCACCCTCCACCGCCGCTTTCATGGCAGCAGAGGGCGCTTAAACCCAAAGATGTTTTATTTTACGACAACGTCAATTGCATCATTTGCCAATACAACCTCAACCTTATCGCCATTTTTAATTTCGCCTGCAACAATCTTCTTGCCCAGGATGTTTTCAACAGTGTGGACAATCAGACGTTTCAACGGACGAGCACCGAAGGCAGGATCAAAGCCGGCCTTTGCCAGGAAAGCGACAGCCTCGTCGGTATAAGTAAGCGTCAGTTCCAGCTGCTTGTTCAGACGGTCTCCCAGCTCATGCAGTACCAGTTTAACGATTTCCTTAATCTGTTCTGCCTGCAGCGGTTTGAACACAACGATGTCATCAACACGGTTCAGGAATTCCGGACGGAAGAAGTTCATCAGCATCTGCTGAATCTTTTCTCTATCCATAGAGCCCTGCGCTTTCATAATCTCGTTGCTGCCAAGGTTACTGGTCATGATAATCAAGGTATTCTTGAAGTCAACGATACGGCCTTTACCATCGGTCAGACGGCCATCGTCCAGAACCTGCAGCAATACGTTAAAGACATCTGCATGTGCCTTTTCGATTTCGTCCAACAGGATTACGCTGTACGGATGACGGCGTACAGCCTCGGTCAGTTGACCGCCTTCATCATAGCCGACGTATCCGGGAGGCGCACCGATCAGACGAGATACGGTATGCTTCTCCATGTATTCGCTCATATCGATACGCACCATGTTGCGTTCATCATCAAAGAGCACCTCGGCCAAGGTCTTAGCCAGCTCGGTCTTGCCGACACCGGTAGGACCAAGGAAGATAAAGGAACCAATCGGACGATTAGGATCCTTGATACCGGCACGCGCACGGATAACAGCCTCGCTGACAGCCTTGACTGCTTCATCCTGACCGATAACATGCTCGTGCAGGATTTCCTCCAGGTGAACAAGTTTAGCACGTTCACCGGTGCCTAAGCGAGCAACAGGAATGCCGGTCCAGGTGCTGACAACCTTAGCGATGTCCTCTTCGTCAACCTCTTCCTTGAGCATAACATTATCATTACCGTTTTCATCCTTCTTGGACAAAGCAGCCAATTCCTTCTGCAGCTCAGGCAGACGGCCATATTTCAATTCAGCCATCTTGTTCAGGTCATAGTCGCGCTCAGCCTGCTCCATCTGGTTTTTCACAGCATCAATTTCCTTCTTTACCTCACGTACACGGGCAATAGAAGCCTTTTCTGCATCCCAGCGTTTAACAAGCTCGTCATTTTCCTTACGCAGCTTTGCCAGCTCCTCGTTCAGCTTAGTCAAACGATCCTTGGACTGAGCATCCTCCTCTTTGCCCAAAGCCTGAGCTTCGATTTCCAGCTGCAGGATACGACGTTTGCTTTCATCAAGCTCGGTCGGCAGCGAATCAATTTCGGTACGCAGACGGGCAGTAGCCTCATCTACCAAGTCAATAGCCTTATCAGGTAAGAAACGGTCATTGATATAACGGTTAGAAAGCACAGCAGCAGCCACCAGAGCAGCGTCTTTAATGCGCACGCCATGATGTACCTCATAGCGTTCACGCAGGCCACGCAGGATGGAAATTGTATCTTCAACGCTCGGCTCCTTAACCATTACCGGCTGGAAACGACGCTCCAGCGCACTATCCTTTTCAATATACTTACGGTATTCATTCAGCGTAGTTGCACCAATGCAGCGCAGCTCGCCGCGTGCCAGCATCGGCTTCAGGATGTTACCTGCATCCATAGCGCCTTCGGCAGCACCGGCACCGACAACGGTATGCAGCTCATCAATAAACATGATAATCTGACCGGCACTTTCGCTGACAGCCTTCAATACCTTTTTCAGACGCTCTTCGAATTCACCACGGTATTTGGCACCGGCAACCAGAGCTGCCAGGTCCAGAGCATACAGGGTTTTATTCTTCAGGCTTTCCGGTACATCGCCGGCAATAATACGCCTTGCCAGACCTTCGACGATGGCAGTTTTACCAACGCCGGGCTCACCGATAAGCACCGGGTTATTTTTCTTACGACGCGAAAGGATTTCAATCGTACGACGGATTTCCTCATCACGGCCGATTACCGGATCCAGCTTGCCTTCTTTGGCTTTTGCTGTCAGATCCTGGCCGTATTTTTCCAGCGTCTTTTTAGTTTCATCATTTGCTTCGCTATTTTGATACTGCATAAATGCCGCCTCAACTTTTTTCTTATCTATACCATATTTACGGAAGAGCGATACAACATCGCTGTCACCGTCACTGGCCATAGCTGCAACCAGCTGACCGATGCCGATTTCTTCCTTGCCTTGTCCCAGAATCGCCATTACTCTGGCAAAGGCGGTACCCATCATCAGCTGACGGTCCTGACCTTTAACTCCGGGGATTTTCTGTACCAAAGCCTTAGCATCCTTGCTGAAAGCATTTTCATCAATGTGCAGGCTCTGCAGCAAATATTTAAAGAAGCCGTCGCTGCCGCACAATGCTGCCAGAACATGTGCCGTTGTCAGCTCCTGGTGATAGTTCATAACTGCCTGCTGCTGAGCAGCCTCCAATATAGCCTTTACCTCTTCACTGTAGCGTTCATTCATCACGCTGCACCTCCTTCTATCAGGTTCAATAGCAGTCAATAACCGAATGGACTCTTTTCCATTTCCGGACCACTATTCACTTTCTAATTGCTATTATATCAGCAAAAGTCAAAAAGTCAAATAGTTTTCTGTGTTAATTCAGTGAAAAATTACCATCATTTTGTTGACATATTGTTAGCTTTGTGGCAATATTAATAGCATGTCGTTCTGTCGGCCAAGTACCCTTAACCCCAAAGACCATCGGCTAACCCCGGCCGTTTTGACCTTTATGCGTACTTCCACCAACAGGTCTATAATTATATTATTTGTCATGTTTTATGAGGAGGAAACAAAATGTCACCCACCAGCTTATTGCGCGGTATTGCCTTTTTGCTGCTTTTGCAATGGGTATCCACGCTCATCATCAACGCCCTCGGCGTACCCTTTCCGCCCGCTCTTTTGGGAATGCTGATTTTAACGGCACTTCTCTGCGGCAACGTTATTCCGGCAAGCTCCATCGAGGGCATCTGCGATATCCTGATTTCCAAAATGGGCATGCTGTTTTTACCGGCAGGCGTCAGCGTTATATTATATGTAGATGTTATCAAAGCTGAGCTGCTGCCCATTACCGTTACCATTATCGTCTGCAGCGTTGTTGTTTTGGCTGTCACAGCCTTCTTTATCGAAGCAATGCTCAAAGGAAAGGAGAGTCAATGATGCTTTTTCCCGACGCTTTACTCAATTCACCGCTCTTTGGCATCGGTCTCACGATTATCCTGTACGCTATCAGCGAAATCATCATCGACCGCTTCAGTCTGAATATTATTCCGCCCTTCGTTATTGCCTGCCCTCTGGTCATCGCCGTCATCGTTCTGGCGCCCGGCGTAGAGTACAAGCAGTACGAGGCCGGTGCGGAATTCATTAACTTTCTTTTAGGACCGGCAACCATCGCTCTGGCCCTGCCTTTGTACAAGAACCGTGAAATCATCATGGCTAAGGCCGGTGCTATTGTCGGCGGCGTTACACTGGCAACGCTTTCGGCTATCATAGTGGTTTACTTCTGCGGCAAGGCCATGGGTACCAGCGAGCAGGTTCTGCTTTCGCTCATCCCCAAATCCATTACCACGCCAATCGCCATTGACGTTTCCAAAACCATCGGCGGCATTCCGGCATTGACTACGGCTGCTGTTATCTTTACCGGCATGCTGGGTTCAACCTTTAATCACAAGCTGCTGCGTCTTTTGGGAATCAAAAACCATTTGGCTGCCGGTCTTGCTATCGGCGCCTCCAGCCACGGCCTCGGCACCAGCGTCTGCGCCAATGTCAGCCCCGTTCAGCTGGCTATCGGCGGTGTAGCGATTGCCCTTACCGGCATCAGCACCTCTATCCTGGCACCGATTTTACTGCCGATTTTAAAAAGCATCTGGTAAGCAGATAAAGCAAAAGCCCAAATTCTCACATACATTTCATGTGGGAATTCGGGCTTTTTTTGTTTTTAGAGATGCGGAATAATCCCGCGCAGCTCGGAAAAAATTACTGCCGCCTTATCTGCAGGATATACGCTGCACGGCAGCTGCCGCAGATCCTCCGTGCGCCAGCCTTTGTTTTCTTCCGCCAGCTTGGTCAGTGCTTCTTCCAAATCATGTGCCAGCACAACAGCAATCGCATCAAGATAAAATTCGCTGTTGACGCAGGGCTCATCAATCATACTGTGACTGTGATATGTTTTGTTGTGTCGCCAAACGTAAATGTTCATGCAGCATCCCTCCGTTCATGGTGATATTTGTTTAATTCTTGGGAGGGAGCAGTTTTTCCTGCTGAAAGACCCCAAAGTCGAAACAACGTAAAAAAGGACTACCACGCTAAGCATGATAGTCCTCAAATTATCTGTATATAAATTATTTGCCCAGGATTTCGTTGACGTAGTTTACCGCACTGACAGCGTTCGGTGCATAATGCTCGGCACCGATGGTATCAGCGTATTCCTGCGTGAGCACCGCACCGCCGACAACAACCTGACAGTTACATTCATTATGCAACGCAGCAATAGTTTCTTCCATTGCGCCTACTGTCGTTGTCATCAATGCAGATAAACCGACAACCTTGGCGTCAGTTTTCTTGGCTGCCTCCACAACTGCTTCCACAGGCACATCCTTGCCCAAGTCAAGCACGCGATAACCATAGTTTTCCAGCAGTACCTTAACGATGTTTTTGCCGATATCATGGATATCCCCGTGGACGGTAGCAATAATCACTGTTTCTCCCTGTGTTTCACCCACGCCGACAGCCTCACGGATAACCTCAAAGGCTGCCTTCGCCGCATCAGCGCTCATCAGAAGCTGCGGCAGGAAGAGAGTTTTCTTTTCAAAGCCATGACCGACAAAATCAAGCGCAGGAATCATATACTTGTTAATGATATCCAAAGGCTTTTCGCTTTCCAGAGCCTTGGCTGCGGCCTGACGCGCAGGTCCCTGCAGTCCTTTGACAATGGCATCGTAAAGTCCCATTTCGCTTACTGTTGTTGCTGCAGCCTTCGGAGCGTCCGCATAATGCTGCACATATTCCTTGCAGCCCTCGTCATAGCCTGCCAGCGCACGGAAGCCGTAATAAGCATCCATCATCGGCTTGCTCTGAGGATTGATAATGCCGCAGGAAAGACCTGCTGCCATCGCCATACTGAAGAAGGTGCTGTTGACAGCATCACGGCCGGGCAGACCGAAGGAAATATTGGAAACGCCCATAACAGTGTTAATACCACGCGCCTTCATTGTGCGGATAACCTCACAGGCAACCGCCGCATTATCGGCACCGGTAGAAATCGTCAATGCCAGCGGGTCTACAACTATATTGCGGCTTTCAATGCCATATTCTGCAGCACGGGCGATAATTTTTTCAGCCACGGCAATGCGTCCTGCGGCAGTCGCCGGAATACCGTCGTCATCAAGGCACAGTGCAACCAGCACAGCGCCGTATTTTTTAGCCAGCGGCAGCACATGCTGCAGGCTGTCCTCCTTGCCGTTGACGGAATTGAGCATCGGCTTGCCGTTATAAAGGCGCAGTGCTTTTTCCATTGCTTCGTAATTAGATGTATCAATCTGCAGCGGCGTATCGGTAATCGCCTGCAGCGCCGGCACAGCCTTTGCGGCCATTGCCGCTTCGTCAATGCCCGGCGTTCCAACGTTAACGTCCAGAATCTGCGCGCCTACGCCAATCTGCTCCAGACCGAGGCGGCACACATAATCAAGGTCACTGTTGACCAATGCTTCCTTCAAACGCTTTTTGCCTGTAGGATTGATGCGTTCGCCGATAATTATAGGACCTTCGCCAAGATGCACTGCCTTGCCGTAGGAGGATACCGCCGTCAGACGGCAATCACGCGTACCTCCGGGCTGCAGAGTTTTGCATTTGGCAATCATCTGCGCAATATGCTCCGGCGTTGTACCGCAGCAGCCGCCGACAATGCTTGCGCCCTTGCCTGCGAGCTCGTACATCAGCTCCGCATATTCCTCGGGTCCGACATCAAAGCAGGTCTTGCCGTCACGCTGCACCGGCAGACCGGCATTCGGATTGATAATCAGCGGCAGGCTGGTTGCCGCCAGCATCTGCGGGAACAGCTTACCAACCTGCACCGGTCCCAAACCGCAGTTAAAGCCGATGGCATCTACACCCAGGCCTTCGCACATCAGAGCGGCAGCCTCTACCGTAGCACCGGTCAACAGCTTGCCATCCTCGTCAAAGGTCATGGTCACGCAAATCGGCAAATCACAGTTTTCCTTAGACGCCAAAACCGCAGCTTTGATTTCATAGGTGTCGCTCATCGTTTCGATAAGAATAAGATCCGCACCGGCAGCAGCACCGTAACGTACCATTTCGCCGTAGGCTTCTACTGCCTTTTCAAAGGGCAAATCGCCATAAGGAGCCAACAGTTTTCCTGTCGGTCCCAAATTCAGCGCAACAAATTTATTTTCCCTGCCACCGCAGGCCTTCTTGGCAATCGCCACTGCCGCTTCGATGGTTTCCTTGCAGTCCAGGCCGGAGCCTGCCAGCTTCAACGGATTAGCGCCGAAGGTATTGGATTTTACGATATTGGAGCCTACATCAAGATAACTGCGATGCACAGCCTCTACAATATCGGGGTGTGTAAAATTCCAGCTTTCGGGCAGCTCACCCGGCTGCAGACCGCGTGCCTGCAGCTGTGTGCCAGTGGCACCATCAAAGAACAGCATTTGCTTGCCTAACAATTCCTTAAAATTCATAAATTAAATCTTCTCCTCAAACTTTCTTAATATCAGTATCTCTGTAAGGACAGTTTATATTACTGCAGGTCATACATTTATTCTGCACGCAGGCAGCATCTTCCGATAAGCCGATGATTGCCGTCACCGACTTGGACGGAGCCATCATCAGTCCGTCCGTCAGCGTCAGGCCGATGCGTTTGGCGCAGTTCAGCACTGCGAACAGCTGACGCTGCTCCTCCAGCGGCCAGTCACCGTAACCAGGCGAAAAGCGCGGACGCTGCAGCAGACCGCCTGTTTCAGCCTGCGCCTGCACTTCATCGCAATAGCTTTCAATCAGCGCCGCTGCCACAGCCTGAGCTGCCGCGCCCTCGGCAACGCTGATAAGCGCAAGGCGGCGGATGGCTGCATCCACCCTGCTGCCGAGCGTTGCGCCCATAAGCAGCACCGTGTCGCAGCCCTTTAAATGACGCGCCAGTGCACGCGAATGAAAGCGTACGCCGCAATCCAGCGTTACGCCTACCTCATCTGCCGTTATCGCATGCTTTTGCAGCACATAGCGTGCCTGCACCTCATTGCGCAGCTTCAGATAAACCGTATCCACTAAAATTTCTGCTGCCTTATCTCCTGGCTTGGCCCGCAGATAGCGCAGCGCTTCCTTTTGCTTATATTCCATAACAATAACCTGACTTTTGCGCCACAGCGCAGGATTATTTATCTACAATCTCTCCGAGATTATCCATAATACCGGCAAAAATTTCCGGCTTGTTCATCGTATAGATATGTACATTATCAAAGCCGTTGGCAATCAGATCAATAATCTGACCGGTAGCATAGGCGATACCTGCCTGCTTCAGTGCCTCCGGCTTATCGGCAAATTTTTCTACCATCGCACGGAACTGCGGCGGCAGCTTAGTACCGCTCAGCTGGCAGATACGGATAATCTGCTTAGCATTCGTCACCGGCATAATACCCGGCACTACCGGCACATTGATGCCCGCACGCAGCAGGCGGAACATATAGTTATACAAAATCGTATTATCAAAAAACATCTGTGTCACCAAAAAGTCAACACCTGCATCCACCTTGTACTTGGTGTTTTCTATATCCTTTTCCAGCGAACCCGATTCGGGATGGCCTTCGGGATAAGCAGCACCGCCAACACAGAAATCACCCTGCTGCTTTACAAACCGCATCAGCTCACTGGCATGGGCAAAGCTGCCGATTTCCTCACCCTGCATATCTGCCGGTATATCGCCGCGCAGTGCCAGAATATTTTTTACGCCAAAGCCATGCAGCTGTCCAAGTACCTCTGCCAGCTTTGCTTCGTCAGCCTTTACACAAGTCAGATGAGCCAGAGCCGGCATACCGTTATCCTGTACTTTTTTGGCCAGTGCTGCCGAATAGCCTACCGTGCTGCCGCCTGCGCCATAGGTGACGCTCATATAGGACGGCTTGCTGGCTGCAATTTTATTGACAATCTCCAGACTGTTTTGCAGTTCTGCGCCCTGCTTAGGCGGAAACAGCTCACACGACAGATGGATTTTTCCGTTTTTTAAGATATCAATTATTTTTTCCGATGTCATAATAATCCCCCAAAATCAAAAGCATTCGTATGACATTTTAACAGTTAGCGACATCTTTGGCAAACAAAAAGCAGAAGAAATTAACTAATAGGCGATAAAACCTACCAAAATGATAAATATGTTACACACTAAAAATCCCGCAGCCAGATAAGCTGCGGGAAGGAAATTCGTTGGCGGAGACGGTGGGATTCGAACCCACGTGCCGCGCAAACGGCAAACTGATTTCGAGTCAGCCGCGTTATGACCACTTCGCTACGTCTCCATTATTCTGTTGGCGCGAATATATTCGCATCAGGTTAACATTAATATTATATAGGAAAAATCCCGTCTTGGCAACCGCCTGCCGAAATTATTCCTGCAACACACCAGCTTCACTCCTGCGCTTCGCCTTGTTTTCCTGACGGCGACGGCGGAAAAAGTCGCGCATCACCTGCGCGCATTCCTCCTCACAGATTCCGCTGACAACCTCCGCGCAGTGATTAAGATTAGGATTCGTAATGATATTGAAAATGGATTCCGCACCGCCGGCCTTCACATCAGGACAGCCATAAACAACGCGGTCGACACGGCCGTTGACAATGGCACCGCTGCACATCGGGCAGGGCTCAACGGTAACGTACAGCGCACAGCCGCTCAAACGCCAACGCCCCAGACGCTCGCAGGCCTTGCGGATGACGATGACCTCAGCGTGCGCCGTTGCGTCATGCCACGTTTCACGCATATTGTGCGCAGCGGCGATAACCTCGCCCGTTGTCATGTCCGCCAGCACCGCGCCGATAGGAATTTCATCAAGCTCTGCGGCCTTGCGTGCCTCAGCCAGCGCCAGCTGCATATACTTTTTATCGTCCATCAGGCATCCTCCGCCGCTTCCATCAGCAGCTCCCATTTTTCCATCAGCTCGGCAATGGTTTGCTCGTATTCCTCATGCTCTGCTGCCATAGCTGCGCTATGCTCAGGACTGGTGTGATTTGCCGGGTCCGCCATCTGCTTTTCCAAAAGGCCCATCATAGCCTCCTGCTCACGAATCTGCAGTTCTACCTTGGGCAGCAGTCGCGCAGCCTCATCAGGACTGTAACGGCGCTTTTTATCCTCCTGCTTTTTCACTTTCGCCGGCGCAGCAGCAACCTGCTGTTGCTGCTTTTTAGCCTGTGCCTCCGCATAGGTCGCAGCCTTTTCCGCTTCCTCCTGTGCCTGCGCCAAAGCAGCAGCCTTTTTCTGC
>ERZ1026772.1813-NODE-1813-length-10331-cov-13.803425_pt1 | contig 10331 bp, 8 predicted proteins | sample MGYA00380124_ERZ1026772 | MGnify/ENA primary metagenome ERZ1026772 (study PRJEB33269, sample SAMEA4719760) | human gut metagenome | biome: human-associated habitat; feature: organic feature; material: feces | place: Cameroon | collected 2013-10 ...
GCTTGCTCGGGACTTTCACCCGTTAGACAATGCTCATGCCGAGCGTACTAAAAAATGAGGCACAATTATAATTAATCATGCCTCATTTAGAATTTATCAGTTCTACGTCACAATTTCAAAGTACTTACTTAACCTCCTCAAAAATAATTACTATTGAAAATCAAATAGTTGCATTTTGCATGGTACAAATATGATTTATAATTAAGAGAAATATCCGAGTATGCTACCTATCGTGCTAATACTTGACAATAAATTCGTTGTTTAAGAATTATTATAGATTTTTAATGGCAACGATTATTTTTATCAGATATTTGCATTGCGTATTGCTTGTTTGCAAATGGTATGTATTTGTTATCATAAAACATTGATATACAAAGAAAATCGCTTTCTGTGTCTATTTTTGTCTTTCGTTTTTTACGAAAAACCACCGTACCTTTGCAAACAAAAACGAGAAACAGATAGACATGGCAAGAAACCGAAACATATTGCTCACGCTGACGATTGAAAGTCCCATAGTGCTTGTAGCGGCTATGGCGGCTTTCCGTCTGCATGAACTTGTTGCCATGCCTTCCGAAATATCAGTTCTTATACTTGTTGCAATATACGCTTGCCTAAAAGTCATATCTATTCTTTGTTCACCAATCCTCAAGAAGTTCGCCTCGTCTGAATGTTCGGCTATGCAAATTCAAACAGCAAGTATTACAACTGCCCATAATGACACAGAAATTCAGAAACAAAGAATGGAATTGTTCCACCAAGAATACCAGTACGAGCAACAACAATATGTGCAGAGAAAAGAAAATGCCGATGAAGCCAAACTCCAAGCTGTACTGAAGTATACAAAAGATACATTCAAAAGCCTTGATTTTGATGAAGCCGAAGTATTCCAACTCTGCGAGTGTGTTCGTTATTTCGTAACCAACAAACAGGCTCTTACACAAACAGACATTCGCATCAAGAGACGAGCATCTGTCACTCAGATAGCTTTGAAGAATTTTGCATGGAACATAGCATTTCAGTATAATATCGGTGGCGATGTAACTGCACTATTTGTTATGCGCACTTTCAATGAGTGGTTTGCCAACTCCACACTTGAAACCATCAGAAAGAATCTGCGTACTACAACAGGCAGACATAAGATTGAAATCAATGAGAAAATCATTTCTAACGCTCATGGTCTGTTATAATAAATTAAATATTCTATAGACTTAATCAATTTACCACACAAAATCACTATCTTTGCGTTAAATTCATTATATTTACAACAATATGGAAGATTTGAATCAACTTAAGTTGGTATTGGTCAAGAAAAAGAAAACCAACAAATGGTTGGCAGAACAGCTGAATGTAAATCAAACAACTGTTTCAAAATGGTGTACGAATACCAGCCAACCAGATTTAGCAACACTGAAACGTATTTCAGAATTGCTGGATGTCAACGTGAGTGAGATTATAAATTTTGATTAAACAACAAATGGTCATGAAATTAGGCAAATTAGAACAAATAACAGACTTGCGCTCTATTTGGAAACATGAAGCAAATGATTTCACTCCTTGGCTTGCCAAAGAGGAAAATCTTGCTGCATTAAGTGACGCCATTGGCATTGAACTTGTTTTAGAGGAACAAGAGTCTAATGTTGGTGACTTTAGCGTTGATTTGTTTGCAACAGAAGAGGGTACGGGTAGAAAGGTTGTTATTGAGAACCAATTGGAAGAAACTAATCATGACCATTTAGGCAAAATTATAACGTATGCGTCAGGAAAAGATGCAGAGGTAATTATATGGATTGTCAGAAAGGCCCGCGATGAACATAAAAAAGCAATAGAATGGCTTAACCAACATACAGATGATAGTTCAGCCTTCTTTCTCATAGAAATTGAAGTTTGGAAAATAGGCAATAGTGACCCTGCTCCTAAATTTAATATAGTAGAACGTCCAAATGATTGGGCTAAAGCTATGAAAAATGTGTCAATCACCAACACCCAATCTCAACAGATGCAATTCTGGCAACATTTTGTTGACCGCTGGGACAACGACCCCAATTTTGCACATACGTTTAGAAGACGAAAGGCACATCCACAAAACTGGTATGACCTAAGTATTGGAAGTTCAGAGTATCATGTTTGTATGGAAGTACATTTCCAAAAGAATGATATTAATGCGGGATTGTATATACCTGACAACAAGAACATTTATAAATCTCTATTAGACAACAAGAAGGAAATAGAAGATTCTTTAGGCGCATCCGTTGAATGGCGTAATGCCAAAAAAGCGAGCCGTTTTCTTGTAAGTAAGAGTCTTGATATAAACAATTCTGACAAATGGGATGAAGCGTGCGATTGGCTTATGGATATGTGTCTCAAAATCAAAGTGGTTACCAATAAGTTTAGCAAATAGGTTATGAGTAAGTTCAATGAAGCGACAAGGGTTCAAATGCCTGCAATGGTGCATCTGACACGTTTAGGTTACAGCTATTTTGGAAAAATCAATGAAGATATGGCAGACAATGTTTACGACCCTGATACCAATATACTTATTGATGTTTTCAAACAGCAATTTGAATTTTTGAATCCATCTGCAAAAGGTGAATTCGGGCAAACCTTTCGTGCCATAAGGCAAGAATTGGCTAATGACGACCTTGGCAAGTCATTTTATAAACGACTAACAACAGCATCACCTGTACGACTGATAGATTTTGAGAACCCACAGAACAACTCGTTTCATTTCACAGCGGAGTTTACTTGTAAAAATGGTCAGGACGAATTCCGTCCCGACATAACCCTGTTTGTCAATGGCTTGCCTCTTTGCTTCATTGAGGTGAAGAAGCCAAACAATCATGGTGGCATGGTGGCAGAGAGTAAGCGAATGAACCACGAACGCTTCCCGAACAGGAAGTTCCGTAGGTTCATTAACATTACTCAACTAATGATATTCTCCAATAACATGGAATATGACACGATGGGAGGTATTGTGCCAATTCAAGGTGCTTTCTATTGTACGGCTGCAAGAGAAAGTGCACCATTCAACTGCTTCCGTGAGGAGAATCCATCCAACCTTCCCATTGCGCCATTCATAAAAGAATATCCTTACGAAAACATCAAGCAAGACGAGGAGAAGCGCATACTGTCTGATTTCAACTGTCAGGTAATTCACCACACGCCCGAATACCAGACCAACCTTGATGTGAACACACCGACAAACCGTATACTTACATCCATGTGTAGCCCAGAACGCTTGCTGTTCCTCATCAAGTATGGCATAGCTTATGTGAAAATGGAAAAGGAAGTGGACGGAAAGATAGAGAGCACCGACCAAAAACACATTATGCGCTACCAGCAGATGTTCGCGTCGTTAGCCATCCGTGAGCAGTTGAGAGATGGTGCCACGTCTGGCGTAGTATGGCATACGCAGGGAAGTGGAAAGACAGCACTGTCCTATTACCTCACTTATGTCCTTTCTGATTATTATGCCAAACACAACATGGTGGCGAAGTTCTATTTCATTGTCGACAGAATAGACTTGCTGGAACAAGCCACACAGGAGTTCGAAGCAAGGGGATTGGTGGTATCTACTGCCAACACTCGTGCTGAGTTAATGGCACAGTTCCGCAACAACCATGCACAGGAAGGAAATAGCGGTCATCCGGAGATAACAGTTGTCAATATCCAGCGTTTTGCCGAAGATAAGGAGAAAGTCAATCTTCCTGCTTACGCTATAAACTTGCAGCGTATCTTCATCATGGACGAGGCACATAGAGGATATAAGCCTGGAGGATGCTTCTTGGCAAACCTTTTCGATGCTGACCCAAATTCCGTCAAGATAGCTTTGACTGGCACACCGTTGTTAAAAAGCGACTGTGCTTCGAGTGTCGTCTTTCAACGATATTTCCATACCTATTATTACGACCGCTCCATTGCCGATGGATATACGCTGAAGATTATTCGTGAGGACATCGAGACATCATACAAGGAGCGCCTGTCGGAAGTATACGACAAGCTCGAAACTCTTGTACAAAAGAAGGACATTAAGCGTTCGCAAATCATAGAGCATGAGAGTTATGTGAACGAACTTGCCCATTATATATCAGACGACCTCCGTCAATTCCGCAAAATTCAAGGTGACGATACTTTGGGGGGCATGGTCATTTGTGAGACAAGCGAACAGGCACGCAAACTGTATGAAGCCTTTCAGCACATGCCAGACGGCGGGCAGACACAAACCATACAAATAAAAATGGGCGACCAAGTATGGATGGCAGCCGAAGCCATGCCGATGTATGGAACGAAAAAGAAGCCTTTGAGAGTAGGACTGATACTTCATGACAGCGATGACAAGGAGACACGCAAGCAAATCATCAAGGACTTCAAGAAGAATATGAGTATTGACTTGCTCATTGTCTTCAATATGCTCTTGACAGGATTTGACGCACCACGGCTGAAACGTCTTTACTTCGGCAGAAAACTGAAAGACCACAATCTTCTACAGGCTCTCACTCGTGTAAACCGCCCATATAAAGACAACAGATATGGCTATGTCATCGACTTCGCCAATATAAAGCGAAACTTCGAGGAAACCAACGAGGCTTATCTCAAGGAGCTTAACAGGTTCAACAACCCTGATGAAGTGGATGGTGACCACACAACCGACACATTCTCGCAAGTAATAGAAGACCCGGAAGAGTTAATCAGGCAGATGCGTGATGTGCGGCAGACTCTGTTCGACTACACTACAAACAATGTGGAGGAGTTTTCGTCTGAAATATCCTCCATAGAGGATAAGCAAGTGTTGCTTGACTTGAAAAAGACACTCATATCCGCTAAGGACTGTGCCAACATTGTACGCACCTTTGGTGATGATGACTTGAAGGAGGCTTTCGGCAAGTTAGAGATTACCCGACTGCCCGATATGTTGAAGGAGGTGCAACACCATATAGACATCATCAACCAGAAGGAAGCCTTTGCCGTGTCCGACGAGACCAAGCAGCTTGTCAACGAGGCCATGCAGGACATCCGTTTCAACTTCTCAAAAATTGGTGAGGAGGAGATGAAGATGATTGCAGGTGGACGTGAATTGCAGGACAAATGGTCAGTGGCAATACGTAAGTTCACGGAGAACACCGACCCTGACGATCCTGAATACATCACCTTGCGCGACGCTTTCATGCAGCGGTTCAAGGAGCATGGCTTTGTGGTTGACAGCATTGCCAAATTCAATCAGGAGAGCAAGGAACTTGATGAAATCATCGAACGGCTTGTCAAGTTGCAGGAAAGCAACAACCGCTTGCTGAAAAAGTATAATGGCGACACCAAGTTTGCCAATGTTCACAAGCGCATACGCGAGGAGAACAAACGGCGTTTTGCGGAGCATAAAGCCGCCATATTCAGCTATTATGACGACAATATCGTGGCTATCCTCACTGACATAAAATCGGAGATAGACCAAAAGGTGTACGACCGCAACGACATATTGAAGAAAGACGAGTATTTCGAGATGACTGTAATGACCGAAATTGCACAGGCTCTCTACAACTATCCCACCATTGAGCCGCAAATGGACGACTTCTCATTCATCCAGACTCGCATAGCACGTCAGTACATCAACCAATATAACGCAACATACCCAAGAAATTAAAACAAGAATATGACTATAAGAGAAAAGACAGTGGCTCTCATTGATGCCTTGAAAGCCACTTGCAAGACATACGGCATGGGCAACGACGGAAATGAGTATAAAATCATTACGCAGGTGTTTCTGTATAAATTCCTGAACGATAAGTTCGGCTATGCCCTCAAAACGTCAAAGAGTCCATACGCTGCAAAAATACGCACAGCAGAAAAGTGGGAGGTGGCTTACAATCAACTTACCGACATGGAACGCATGATGCTTTGGGCTTCACTGTCGCCCGACCTGCCCCGCTTGAAACCGGAACATCTGATAGCCAACCTGTGGAACCAGCAGGCTAAGGGCGACTTTGACTTCATCTTCGACAATACGATGAGCGACATTGCCGAACAAAATCTTGCTATATTCTCTACACAGACTACACAGAACACCAAGATTCCGCTCTTTGAGCCACTTACGCAATATGTTACAGACGTAGCACAACGTGCGCCGTTTGCCCGTGCAATGGTCGACAAACTCGCGAACTTCTCGTTTGAGGAAGCCTTCTCTGAACACTACGACTTCTTTGCCAACATCTTTGAGTATCTTATCAAGGACTACAACACGGCTGGCGGTGGCAAGTATGCCGAGTATTACACGCCCCATGCCATTGCCACCATCATGGCGCGTCTGCTGGTGGGCGAAAATGCCGACCTTCACAACGTGGAGTGCTACGATCCATCGGCAGGTACTGGCACATTGCTTATGGCGTTGTCTCACCAAATAGGCGAAGACCGTTGCACCATCTTTGCACAAGACATCTCACAGCGAAGCAACAAGATGCTGAAGCTCAACTTGCTGCTCAACGGACTTGTGTCCTCGCTCGACCATGCCATACAGGGCGACACACTTGTTGCGCCTTATCACAAGAGCGATGACGGTCAGAGCTTGCGCCAGTTCGACTTCGTGGTGAGCAACCCTCCTTTTAAGATGGATTTCAGCGACACTCGCGAGAAAATTGCCGCTTTCCCTGCTCGTTTCTGGGCTGGTGTACCTAAAGTTCCTGCTAAGAAAAAGGAAAGTATGGCCATATATACTTGCTTCATCCAGCATGTCATCAACTCATTGAAGAACGGCTCTGGCAAGGGTGCCATCGTTATTCCGACTGGTTTTATTACGGCAAAGAGCGGTATTGAGAATAAGATATTGAAGCATATCGTTGAAAACAAGATAGTGTATGGTTGTGTCTCCATGCCAAGCAATGTATTTGCCAACACAGGTACAAATGTGTCTGTGTTGTTCTTCGACGCATCCAAGACTGCCGACAAGGTAGTGCTTATCGATGCAAGCAAACTCGGCGAGGAATACAAGGACAGTAACGGCCTGAAGAAAGTGCGTCTGCGTGACGAGGAAATAGAGAAGATTGTTACGACGTTCCAAAGCAAGGAGGCTGTGGATGATTTCTCTGTTGCCGTTACTTATGATGAAATCAAGGAGAAGGGCTACAGTCTGTCTGCAGGTCAGTATTTCGACATCAAGATTGACTATGTGGATATTACAGAAGACGAGTTCAACAAGCGGATGAGTGAATACGAGGCTACGCTGACACAACAATTCGAGGAGAGCCATCGTTTAGAGAATGAGATACTGGCTCAGTTGCGCAGCATTTCATTCAACCCTAACGCAAACAAATAGTAAAGGCATGGAAAAAGCTATTAGTATATTGGACAAGGACTACTTGCAATGGGTTAAAGAACTTTGCAAGCGTTATCGGAAAAGCCAAATAAAGGCTGCGGTAAAAGTCAATAATGTAGTTCTACAATTCTATTGGGAACTTGGTAGAGATATTTGCAACAAAGCTGCAGAAAACATTTATGGAAGTAAATTCTACGCTACGCTGAGCCGTGACTTGCGCCATGAAATGCCTGATGCAGAGGGATTGTCCGAAAGAAATTTGCGCTATACAAAGAAGTTCTATTGTTTGTACCAACAACAGGTAGAAAATTTGCAGCAACTTGCTGCAAATTCCGACAATGGAACGTCGCAGCAACTTGCTGCAAAATTGGGCGAGGGATATTCAAAACCGGAAACAGCCATACATATTCTGAACGATTTGTTCTCTGTTCCTTGGGGACACCAAATGGTACTTATAGACAAATGTTCAGGTGATGTTACCAAATCTTTGTTTTATGTGCAGCAAATTGTGGAAAATGGTTGGAGTCGTTCCATGCTACTCAATTTCATTAGTACAGGATTGTATGAACGTCAAGGCAAGGCTCTTACCAATTTCAAGAATACATTGCCTGAGGTTGACAGCGATTTAGCACAAGAACTGACAAAAGATCCATACAGTTTTGCCTTTACTGGCATAACAAAGCCATACAACGAGCGCATTCTAAAAGATGCACTACTCAACAATATCACCACATTCTTGACTGAGCTTGGAACAGGCTTTGCATACGTTGGCAAGGAGTATCGGTTACAGATTGGAGAGACAGAGAACTTTATAGACCTGTTGTTCTACAATCTCAATCTTTCGTGCTATGTCGTGATTGAGGTTAAAATCGGCAAGTTTGCATTTGCTGACGTAGGGCAACTCGGAGGTTATGTCGTGGCATGCAACCATATCCTTCGCAAGGAAGGACGAGACAATCCTACTATAGGACTGCTCATTTGCAAAGAAAAAGACCGTATACAGGCGCAATATGCCTTGGAGTCAAGTAGCCAACCGATAGCCATATCAGAGTATGAACTTGAAAAGTTCTATCCTGAAAAAATAGAAGGCACCATGCCTACAATAGAAGAATTGGAGGCAAAACTTGGAGATAGTACGAATAAGTAAAATTATGGAATTAAAGAAATATAAACTTGCCGACATCGCCAATATTGAAATTAGCGGTGTTGACAAGAAAACAATAGAGGGTGAAACACCTGTGCGTTTGTGCAACTTTGTTGATGTCTATTACAACTGGGCTATCACCAAAGAAAAGGCAAAATCATTTATGCTTGCGTCAGCCAAACAGACCGAGATTGATAAATGTTCAATTGGCAAAGGTATGGTAGCCATCACAAAGGATAGTGAAACAAGGGATGACATCGGTATTGCAACCTACATTGCCGATGATTTCGAGGATGTACTTCTTGGATATCATTGCGCCTTGATTACTCCCAATTCTGCTATTGTTGACGGGAAATATCTGAATGCTTTTATGCACACACGATACATTCAGAAGTATTTTGAGAACAATGCTTCTGGAAGCGGTCAGCGATACACACTTTCCAATGATACAATAGGAAATATTCCAGTATTGCTTCCATCAATAGAGGTACAACAGACCATTGGGAAGGTGTTATCGGATATTGACCGCAAGATTGAACTTAACAAGCAGATAAATGATAATTTAGAGGCGATGGCAAAGCAGCTCTACGACTATTGGTTTGTACAGTTTGACTTCCCGAATGAGGAGGGCAAGCCGTATAAATCAAGTGGCGGAACTATGGTGTGGAATGAAATGCTAAAACGGGAGATACCCAAAGGGTGGAAAGATTGTAAAATCAAGGATTTTATGAGAATCTTCACCGGCAAGAAAGACGTTTCTAAAGCAGTTCCTGGTAACTATAAGTTTTTTTCTTGCGCACCTGAACCAATTACTTCAAATGAATATATTTATGACGGATATGCGGTGCTTGTTTCAGGAAATGGTAGTTATACGGGACGAGTTGGTTTCTATAAAGGTAAATTCGATTTATATCAAAGAACGTATGCTTGCGTTTTAGATGAAGAAGTGCGTAACATATCATTCTTTTATTATACATTGAGATACTTATTTCAACCTATATATAGTGGTGGAAAACATGGCTCTTCTATTCCATATATTGTCTTAGGTGATTTGGCAGATTTCAGGTTTGCCTTTAATGAAATGGTGTGTAAGAAATTTGTAGATGCGGTGAAACCTATGTTCGACAAACAACTTTTGAGACAACAAGAAATCGAAGAACTCACTAAGCAACGTGACGAACTCTTGCCCCTCTTAATGAACGGTCAAGCCACGGTAAATTATCATTTATCTGACGATTGACGGCAATTTTATTGTCTATATCAGCGAGAATACGCCCTATACTCTTCTGAGTTTCAAAATCAGGCACCCAAACTGTGCAGTCTTTGATTTTTTCGGGAGATGTATGGCGTATTTTCGTCTGTTGGGCAGCAGCGCTCAACTGTTGGCGCACAATAGATGAAGAAATCAAGTAATAGCAAAAATTAGGGTCGAGAAGTCCCTCTTTGCATCTTACAAGAGCAACGTCTTGACTCTGAATATACTTGCCACTTTCGGGAATACGCGCTGTTGTTCCCAACAATCCAAGTGATTGCTCTGTAAGTGGAGTGATAATGTCACCTTTGTTGAGTATAAACTCGTCACGAACAGTACCAGTAAAATACAAATCCGTCTTGGAAGTGTTCTCCTTGAAACCACCTCCATTCATATTAAAATTACCAAGGGTCAAACGTATCAGTTTTCCCTCCTCTGCGTAAAACTGACCAGAGAGACTTGCACCACGAGTAACCTCTACCAGTTCACCCAGCTTGTATTTTGTCATTTTCATATTCTGCTTGCTTTCATTTTGTGATGCAAAGGTACTCAAAATCAAGCAGAAGCCATTATTTGTAAACCTTAATTAGTGTTCACTGAATAATTTGTAACTGTCTGATATTTAGATTTATATAACT
>ERZ1026772.1820-NODE-1820-length-10289-cov-11.827731_pt1 | contig 10289 bp, 8 predicted proteins | sample MGYA00380124_ERZ1026772 | MGnify/ENA primary metagenome ERZ1026772 (study PRJEB33269, sample SAMEA4719760) | human gut metagenome | biome: human-associated habitat; feature: organic feature; material: feces | place: Cameroon | collected 2013-10 ...
TTTGTGGAGATGTATGTGGGCGTGGGCGCCAGCCGCGTCCGCGACCTGTTTGAGCAGGCCAAGAAGCAGGCACCTGCCATCGTGTTTATCGATGAGATCGACGCGGTGGGGCGCCAGCGCGGCAGCGGTCTGGGCGGCGGCCACGACGAGCGGGAGCAGACGCTGAACCAGCTGCTGGTGGAGATGGACGGCTTCGCCGTCAACGAGGGCGTTGTGGTGCTGGCCGCCACAAACCGCGTGGATATCCTCGACCCCGCGCTGCTGCGTCCGGGACGGTTCGACCGGCAAGTGTATGTGGGCCTGCCCGACATCAAGGGCCGGGAGGAGATCCTGAAGATCCACGCCAAGGGCAAGCCGCTGGCGGAGGATGTGGAGCTGGGGCAGGTGGCCCGCAGCACCGCGGGCTTTACCGGCGCCGATCTGGAGAACCTGCTGAACGAGGCGGCGCTGCTGGCGGGACGGCGGGATCAGAAGTTCATCACCGAGGATGTGATCCACGAGGCGGTCATCAAGGTCATCGCCGGGCCGGAGAAGCGCAGCCGCGTGATCCCGGAGATCGAGCGGAAGCTGACGGCCTATCACGAGGCGGGTCACGCCGTGGTCATCCACGCGCTGCCCGACCACGACCCGGTGCATCAGATCACCATCGTGCCTCGCGGACAGGCCGGCGGTATGACCATCTTCCTGCCGGAGGAGGATCGCTCCTACCGCTCCAAGGCGTATATGACGGAACAGATCGTGTCCCTGCTGGGCGGCCGCGCCGCCGAGGAGATGATGCTGGGTGACATCTCCACCGGTGCCTCCAGCGATATCCAGCGCGCTACCGCCATCGCACGGAAGATGGTGGGTACCTACGGTATGTCGGATAAGCTGGGCAACGTGGCGTTCGACGCCGGTACGGACGAGGTGTTCATCGGCAAATCCATGGGACATACCCGCCCCTACTCGGAGAAGACGGCGGCGGAGATGGACGAGGAGATCCGTGCCATGATCGACAGCGCCTACGACCGGTGCAGGGAGATCCTGACGGCGTACCGACCCCAACTGGTGGCCGTGGCGGAGTATCTGCTGGTGCATGAGACCATGGACGCAGAGACATTTGAGGCGTGCTTTGCGGACACTGCCGCAAAGCACGGCGAATAAAGGAGTAAACGAGGCCCTGCGGCTTTACCGCAGGGCCTCGTTTTCGTACTATATGGAAAAGAAGCTGTAAAGAACCAAAAAAGAGCTGCGTAGCTTAGGCAAAATGACGAAACAAATGTCCGTCATATAAGGACATTTGTCAAGATAGACGGCGGCAAATTTACGGAACGTGTGTGTGACAGGGAGACAAAACCAACAGAAAAGCGGGAGAAGTACGACCTTCTGTGTGGAAAACGGCACGATTTTTCGGAGCAAATCACAATTGTAATTGAAAGGGAGTTTCGATAAAATGTGGACATTCTATGAGGCACCCATTTGGGAGGGGGCCTCGGAGAAAGCTTAGGAGGAAAAAGAAATGAAGAAGTTATTTGCAATGCTTCTGGCGCTGGTCATGGCGCTGACTCTGGTCGCCTGCGGTGAGCAGGGCGGTAACGACCCGCAGGGTGGTGCGACCGGCGACAAGGTCATCAAGATCGGCGTGTTTGAGCCGCAGTCCGGCGATAACGGCGCCGGCGGCAAGCAGGAGATCCTGGGTATGCAGTATGCCAACAAGATGTTCCCCACCGTCACCGTGGGCGGCGAGGAGTATCAGGTCGAGCTGGTGTATGCCGACAACGCATCGTCCAACGATAAGGCGCCCACCGCAGCACAGACCCTGATCTCTCAGGGTGTGTCCGTGGTGCTTGGCTCCTACGGCTCCGGCGTGTCCATCGCCGCCGGTGATACCTTCTCCGCAGCGCAGGTGCCGGCCATCGGCGTGACCTGCACCAACCCGCAGGTGACCTCCGACTGCGATGCGTATTTCCGCATTTGCTTCCTGGATCCGTTCCAGGGTACGGTTCTGGCCAACTACGCCAAGAACGAGCTGAAGGCTACCAAGGCGTACTGCCTGGCCAAGCAGGGCGACGACTACTCCGGCGGTCTGGCCAACTACTTCATCAAGGCCTTCGGCCAGGAGAACTGCGTCTATGAGCAGTTCCCCGAGGGTACGTCCGACTTCTCCACCTACATCACCAACGCCCAGCAGCAGGGCTGCAACGTGTTCTTCTCCCCCGTGTCTCTGGAGGCCGCGGCACAGATCATCGCCAAGGCGGAGACCCAGAATCTGGGTATGCCCATTCTGGCCGGTGATACATGGGACTCCAACGTGGTGCTGGAGGCTGCCAAGGGTACCAAGCTGGATATCTGTGTTACCACCTTCTATCAGGAGGGCGTGAACGCGGACTTCGACGCGGCGATCAAGGCGTGGATCGACAGTGACGCCACCGCTAAGACCAACAACGGCGGCGACAACAAGCTGTCTGCCGTGACCGTCATGGGCTATGATGCCTACTGCGTGGCGCTGGAGGCCATCAAGGCCGCCGACTCCGCCGACCCCGCTGCGGTTTTGGCCGCCCTGCCCAACGTGGCCTGCGAGGGCATCACCGGCAGCATCTCCTTCAATGACATTGGCGATGCCAACCGTGACAGCGCCGTGGTCAAGAAGTGCAACACCGAGACGGCTGACTGGGACTTTGTCACCGTGGCAAAGGTGAGCTGAGGAACAGACGATTTCATGTAAGCGATACAGCACAGTGGCTGGCGGGAGCGGCAGCTCCCCCCAGCCACTGCATATAGCCCCGGCGGCAGAGGCAAAAGCGTCCCATGAGAAACGGAACTCTTTTGCGGCGGCCGCCGGGAAGCAGTCGTCTGGAGAGGCGGAAAGAATGTAGATAGGGAGGGACCCTGTATGGAAATATTAAAAACCGCATTGCCGTATGTGATATCCGGCATATCGGTGGGCGGGCAATACGCGCTGATCGCCATCGGCTATACCATGGTGTACGGCATATTGCGGCTCATCAACTTTGCCCACGGCGATGTGTTCATGGTGGCGGGACTGATGATGGTCTACTTTACGACATGGATGCCGCTGTATCTGGCGCTCCCGCTGATGATCGCGGCGACGGTGCTGCTGGGCTTTCTGATCGAGCGCGTGGCCTATAAGCCGCTGCGTACTGCGCCCCGTATGTCGGTGATGATCTCCGCCATCGGCGTCAGCTATTTTATTCAGAACATGGCGCTGTACATCACCGGCGGCCTGAATAAAAACTATCCCGCCATCCCGTGGATCTCCGACCCGGTGCGGCTGTTCGGTATGGAGACGTCCCGCGTGACAGTCATCACGCCGTTTCTGACCATCGCGCTGGTGATCGCGCTGGTGCTGCTCATCAACCACACCAAAATCGGCATGGCCATGCGGGCCGTGTCCGTGGACTTTGAAACGGCGCAGCTCATGGGAATTAAGATCAACAGCGTGATCTCCGCCACATTCATTATCGGCACGTTTCTGGCGGCCGTCGGCTCGGTGCTGTTTTTCACCAACTTCCCCGGCGTGGTGCCGACGTCCGGCGCGATGCCCGGCCTGAAGGCATTTGTGGCGGCGGTGTTTGGCGGCATCGGCTCCGTACCCGGCGCGGTGGTGGGCGCATTCATCATCGGTATCTGCGAGTCCGTGATCAAGGGTCTGGACACCATCCTGATGGCCAACGGCGCCATTACCGAGCAGGTGGGCTTTGCCACCTTCTCGGATGCATTCACCTTCGTGCTGCTGATCGTCATTTTGGTATTCAAGCCCACCGGCCTGTTCGGTGAGAAGACCACCGACAAGGTGTAAAGGGGTGGGAATATGATGTTGGAAAAGAAAAAAGACGTCCGCAAGACGTTTATCTCGCTGGTGGCGGTGGCACTGTTTCTGGCGCTGGTTCTGGTACTGGATCAGGTCATCAAGCCCAGCAATAAGATGTATATGCTGTTGACGGTGCTGCAAAAAGGCTCTGTGTACGCGCTGGCAGCGGTGTCCATGAACCTGCTGAACGGCTTTACCGGCCTGTTCTCACTGGGTCACGCCGGGTTTATGGTGATCGGCGCGTATACATACGCCATTTTCTCCATCCCCGCCGCCTCCCGCGACACGGTGTATCAGTACTATGACGCGGCCATCCGCATCTCCTTCCCGGAGGTGCTGGGCAACGCTCTGGGCGGCTTCGGCACGGTGCTGGGCGTGATCCTCTGCGTGCTGCTGGCGGGACTGGTAGCGTCGCTGTTCGCCTATCTCATCGGCCTGCCGGTGCTGCGGCTGAAGAGCGACTATCTGGCCATTGCCACGCTGGGCTTTGCGGAGATCATCCGCTCCATCCTTCAGTGGGGCAAGCTGGGGCCTGTGACAAACGGCTCCAATATGCTCAAGAGCTTTACCCGCATCAGCAACTTCAAGATCGGGACATTCAGCCTGTCCACCTTCGTGCCGGTGCTGATCGCGGTGGTCTCCATCGGACTGATCGTGATGCTGGTAAACTCCACCTACGGCCGCGCCTTTAAGGCCATCCGCGACGACGAGGTGGCGGCGGAGGCCATGGGTATCGATCTGGCCAAGCACAAGATGATCTCCTTTGTGGTCAGCTCCTTCTTTGCCGGCGTGTCCGGTGCCACCATGGCCATGGTGCTGTCTATTGCGCAGGCCAACAACTACAAGGTGGCCATGACCTACGAGATCTTGCTGATGGTGGTGCTGGGCGGCATCGGTTCCATCTCCGGCTCTGTCATCGGCTCGCTGCTGTTCGTGGCGACCTCCGAGTGGTGGCTGCGCGGTCTGGATTCCGGCAAGTTCCTGGGCATCTCGGCCCCCGGCGTGTTCCGCAACGGTTTCCGCCTGGTGGTGTTCTCTATTGTCATCATGGTGGTGGTGCTGTTCTTCCGCAAGGGCATCATGGGCGACAGGGAGCTGCCGCAGGTGATTGACGGGTGGCGGAAAAAGCTTCGGGCCAAAAAGACCGCAAAGCAGGAGGTGGCGTCCGAATGAGCAAGAATATTCTGTCTGTGGAGAACGTCACCATGCAGTTTGGCGGCGTGGTGGCTGTGGACGATCTGGCGCTGACGGTCAACGAGGGCGAGATCGTGGCGCTGATCGGGCCTAACGGCGCCGGCAAGACCACCGCCTTCAACGTGATCACCGGCGTGTATGCGCCTACCAATGGCCGGGTGTGCTTTGACGGAACGTGTATCGTGCGGAATCACCCCACCGGGAAAATGAAAAAGCTCTATAAGGGCAGCCGCGCCGATAGGTACACCGCCCGCTTTGCGCCGGAGGAGCCGCTGGAGGACGAGGCGCTGAAGGCGTGGAAGGAGGGGCAGCGGGCGCTGGATCCCTACGCCTTTACCAACCGTGTGCTATCGCCTACGCCGGACAAGATCACGGCGCTGGGCATGGCCCGTACCTTTCAGAATATCCGGCTGTGGAAAACGCAGACCGTGTTTGACAACGTGCTGATCGCCAAGCATTTGCGGCGTACCAGCAATATGTTCTCCGCCGCGTTCCACGCCAATGGCAAGGAGGAGGCGCGGCAGCGGGCGGAGGTGCTGGAGCTGCTGCGGGTGGTCGGACTGGAGGATGTGAAGGACGAGCTGGCCACCAGCCTGCCTTACGGCAAGCAGCGGCGGCTGGAGATCGCCCGCGCACTGGCTACCGATCCGACACTGCTGCTGCTGGACGAGCCGGCCGCCGGTATGAATCCGCAGGAGACGCTGGAGCTGGCGAGCTTCATCCGCGAGATCCGGGATCATTTCCAAAAGACCATTCTGCTCATCGAGCACCACATGGATCTGGTCATGGGCATTGCCGACCGCATCTATGTGCTGGACTTCGGAAAGCTCATCGCGCAGGGTACGCCGGAGGAGATCCAAAACAACGAGCGCGTCATCGACGCTTATCTGGGGGTGGCAGACGATGCTGAAGATTAAAGACCTGCACGTGTCCTACGGCGGCATCAAGGCGCTGCGGGGCGTAGATCTGGAGGTTCCGGACGGTAAGATCGTCACGCTGATCGGCGCCAACGGCGCAGGCAAGTCCACCACGCTGCGCACCATTTCCGGTCTGGTAAAGGCGGAGAGCGGCTCTATCACCTACGATGGGAAGGAGCTGCTGGGGCTGTCCATCAACAAGATACTGGAGCAGGGCATCGCCCAGTCCCCGGAGGGGCGGCGGGTGTTCCCCAATCTGACGGTGCTGGAAAACCTGAAGATCGGCGCGTACCTGCGAAAGGACAGAGACGGCATCGAAAAGGACATCCGCTGGATCTACGAGCTGTTTCCCCGGCTGGAGGAGCGGCACTGGCAGCCGGCCGGTACGCTGTCCGGCGGCGAGCAGCAGATGCTGGCTGTTGGCCGGGCGCTGATGAGCCGTCCCAAGCTGCTGATGATGGATGAGCCGTCGCTGGGTCTGGCACCGCTGGTGGTGCAGGGCATCTTCGACATCATCCGCACCATCAACCAGCAGGGCGTGACGGTGCTGCTTATCGAGCAGAACGCCAACATGGCGCTGAAGATCGCGGACTACGCCTATGTGCTGGAGACGGGCTGTATCACCAAGTCCGGCACCGGCGCGGCGCTGCTGGCCGATGAGTCCATTAAAGAGGCGTACCTGGGCAAAAGAAGATAAAAAATATCCTGCGGCTGATGCCGCAGGATATTTTTTGTCTTGCAGGAATTTACTTCTTGAGGATAGCGTCCACCACGCCGTCCAGCCAGTGGCCCTGGAACTGCTCGATGGCGCCGTCGTCCGTCAGCTTGGCCAGCTGGGGGTCGATGGGCATCTTAGCCAGCAGGGGCAGACCATACTCCTTGGCGGCCTCCTCGGTCTTGCCCTCGCCGAAGATATAGAGCTTCTTGCCGCAGTCGGGACACTCCACATAGCTCATATTCTCCACCAGACCGACGATGGGGATGTTCATCATCTGCGCCATCTTCACGGCCTTCTGCACCACCATGGACACCAGCTCCTGCGGAGAGGCCACGATGATGACGCCGTCCACCGGCAGGGTCTGGAACACGTTGAGGGCCACATCGCCGGTGCCGGGAGGCATATCCACGAACATATAGTCCACGTCGTTCCACAGCACATCGCCCCAGAACTGCTGCACCACGCCGCCGATGACGGGGCCGCGCCAGATGACGGGATCCGTCTCGTGCTCCAGCAGCAGGTTCACGGACATCAGCTGGATGCCGGTGGCGGTAGTGACGGGGACGATGGCGTCGCCCTGCGCCATGGCGCGGCCGTGGATGCCGAAGGCCTTGGGGATGGAGGGGCCGGTGACGTCGGCGTCCAGAATGGCGACATTGTAGCCCTCCCGGCGGACAGCTACCGCCAGCTGGCTGGTGACCATGGATTTGCCGACGCCGCCCTTGCCGGACACCACGCCGTAGACCTTACCGACGCGGCAGCCGTCGCGCAGGGGCTTGATCTGGAAGGGACTTTCATTCTTGCGGTCTGCGCAGTTCTCGGTGCAGCTGCCGCAATCGTGGGTGCATTCGCTCATAGTTGCTTCTCCTTCAATATTATATACTTACAATTTATCTGCCCCGGTGTAGGCGTGACCACAGAGGGGGCATTTGGGGTAGTCAAAGTCGTGGCAAAAGCCACAGGCAGGGCACGTCCGTTGGTGTAGGTCGGGGTCGTTACCGTCGCGGCGCGCCACACCACCGGTGAAAAATTCCAGCTTGCCGCAGCCGGGGCAGGCCATGATAGACACCTCCAGCGCACCGGCCATCAGGTTGGGCAGGTCGCCGAAAAGCCAACTTGTTTTTCCTAACTGGATCTTATCCTGTCCGGCAAAGCGCATAGGTGTGCCGCAGCGGAGACAGTTGAAATCGGGCATAGGAAGCTCCTTTCCGCTCAGTCTATAATATGGTATACCACGTTCCGCGCCGTTTTGCAAGGTCACAGGCGGATGACGCTGACGTTTTCCCGCCCCTGTAGATACGCCCGCTCACGATCGTGGCAGGTGAACAGCAAAATTTGCCGGTTTTTGCTTTTGGAGAGCAGGTAGTCCAGCGCGGCGCGGAGCCGGTCGTCGTCGAAGGTCACCAGCGCGTCGTCAAGGATAAGGGGAACGTGCTTCTCCGCCGGCAGCACCATGTCGCAGATGGCGAGGCGCACCGCCAGATACAGCTGGTCGGCGGCGCCCTGACTGAGCTGCTGGATGCTGCGGCTCATGGGGTCGCCGGCGGCCTCCGCGGAGAGGGACAGGTCGCTGCTCAGCAGTACCTTGTCGTATTTCCCGGCGGTGAGCGCGGCGAAGATCTCCGCCGCCCGTGCGCCCAGTGCGGGAGAAAAGCGGTTTTGCAGAGTGGTGTTGGCCTGCTCCAGCGCCGTCATAGCCAGCGAGATGGCATCGTATTCCTCTTGGAGCCGAGCCAGCTCTTCCTGCTTCTGCGATAGCTGCGCAGTCAGATCGCTGCTACTGTCCAGCGCCCGGATGCGGCCCAGCAGCGTATCATAGCGGCGGCGCGCCTCCGTCAGTGCCTGCTGCGCCTGCGCCAGCGCCTCTGTGACGTCCTCTGCCGCGTCGGGGGTGATGGTCGCGGCGGGCTGCGACAGCTCCGTCTCCGTCAACTGCCCGCGCAGGGCGTCCCGGTAGAGGGCTGCCTCCCGCGCCTGCTGCTGTGCGGCGGCCAGTGCGCTCCTGCGGCGGCGCATCTCTGCCAGTGCGGTCTGCGCGTCGGACAGACCGGCGGCCTCCGGAGCGAAACGGCGTACTTGTACCAGCAGGGCCGTCAGTCGTGCGCGGCAGCTTTCCTCTGCGTCGTCGGCAAGGGCTTGGGCGCGTCGAGCGGTCTCAGCGTCGTCCGCCGCCTGCTGGCGCAGGGGGAGGTATTCTGCGATCTGTTCTTCCAGCGCGGCGCGCTGGTGCTCTGCCAGGGCATGACCCTCACGGATGGCACGGCGGCGCAGGAAAATGGAAAATACGGTGAGTCCGGCTGCCAGCACCGCCATACCGGCGAAGATCCAGCGCTGGGGCGAGGCATTGCGGAACAGTACGGTCAGCACGGCACAGATGACCAGCAGCACGGCGTCGGCAATAGGCAGGAAAAGGGAGGGGGCCTTGCCGGGGGTGATGGCATCGGCGCGGCGCTCCAGCGCCGCCGCGTCATCGGGATAGAGGGGGTGTGCCTCCCACGCGGCGCGGGTGTCCTCGGCGGCGCGGCGGGTATCCTCGGCGGCGCGGCGTTTTTCCGCCAGCGCAGACAGCTCCGGGGGCAGGGCTGCCGCCTGCCCCTCCAGCAGCGACAGCGCGGTATCCTCCGGCAGGGCGGCAGCCGCATGGGTCAAAGCATCGGCGCGGCGCTGGGCATCCTCCGCCGCTTGCACCGCGTCGCGGTAGGCGTTGACCTGCGCCTGACGCTGCTGCGCCTGCTGGTGCGTGGCCTGTCGTTGGAGTGCGGCGACGCGGCGTTCCAGCGCGTCTGCCTCCTCCTGCGCCTGCCGCGCCTGCTGCTGCAAGGCGTCCACCTCCCGCAAGGTCTCCTGCACACGGTCGATCTCCCGCTCCAGCACGGGGATCTGGCCATTGGTGCGGTTGCTCCGGCGGCGGTTCAGCTGCTTTTTCAATCGCTCGTAGGACTCAGTATAGGAGGCGTCTTCCTCGCCGGTAGTGATCAGAGCGGAGATGCGGCGCTCCAGCTCAGTGTCGTGCTGTACTGCCAGCGCATTTTGGCCAATAAAGGCGCTGCGCTCAAAGACCTCCCGCGGCACACCCAGCAGATGCTCTCCTGCGTTCAGCGCGGTAAGTCCCTCCACGGGGGTGGCGGTGCCGGTGTAGGCGCAGGAGAATCCGCCCATAGGTGCGTTGGCACGGCGCGTGTTTCGCAGCAGGGTGCAGGCGCGGCCGTCCGCCAACAAATCCATCCGCCCCTGCATGGCGGCGCCGCTCCAAGGCGCATAGCGGTTCTTGTCGGCCAGCGGCCCGCGGTCACGGGTGGACAGACCGTAGAGCATGGTACGGATAAAGGCGCTCCATGTGGACTTGCCGGATTCGTTGGGGGCACAGATCAGATTCAAGCCGGGATGCAGATGCAGCTCCTGCTGCTCCAGCCGGCCAAAGGTGGCATTCAGGTAATGAATTTCCACTGCATGGCCTCCTTTCAGGGTATATTACATAACGGTATGAATTATAGCACAGAGGACGAAAAATGTCATCTGCGGGGTGATTAGAAAAAAACTGAAAAAAGAATAAAAAAAGTGTTGACAAATGGCTTCGACCGTAGTAAGATATCAACTGTTCCGCGTGGGACGTGTACCTTGTAAATTAAACAACGAACGAAACGAAAAG
>ERZ1026772.1823-NODE-1823-length-10273-cov-4.937170_pt1 | contig 10273 bp, 8 predicted proteins | sample MGYA00380124_ERZ1026772 | MGnify/ENA primary metagenome ERZ1026772 (study PRJEB33269, sample SAMEA4719760) | human gut metagenome | biome: human-associated habitat; feature: organic feature; material: feces | place: Cameroon | collected 2013-10 ...
AATATAATATGAGTAAAAGTATCTCTCAGGAGGCTGTGCACATGAAACGCAACGGTAATTATTCCGTAAAGCTGAAAACGATCGTGGAGGCTCACGACCTTCATCCGCTGCACCTTTCAAAGGACTATGAGTCCGCGCTGCTGACGACTGCCGATATAAACCGCCCGGCTATGCAGCTCACCGGCTTCTATAATTACTTCGACCCGAAGCGCCTGCAGATCATGGGGCGCGTCGAGAGCACATATCTTGATACGCTTTCTTCCGAGGAGCGCCGCGCCGCGTTTGAGCGCTTCATGCAGTACGATATCTCGGGACTTGTGATCTGCCACAGTGTGCCGGCCTTCCCTGAGTGCATAGAAATGGCTGAGAAGTACGACCGTAATGTGTTCATCACGCATGAGGACACCTCGGAGTTTCAGGCCGACGTCATCACCTCCCTGCGCAAGCACCTTGCCCCGCGCCTGACGACGCACGGCGTGCTCGTCGAGGTCTACGGCGAGGGTCTGCTGCTCATCGGCGACAGCGGCATCGGCAAGAGCGAGACGGCGCTGGAGCTTATAAAGCGCGGCCACCGACTCATCGCGGACGACGCCGTTGAGGTAAAGCGCATCAGCAGCGACACTCTCGTCGGCTGCGCCCCGGAGCTCATACGCTACTATATGGAGCTGCGCGGCATAGGTGTTATAAACGTCCGGCACCTCTACGGCATGGGCGCCGTAAAACCGGAGACGAACATTGACCTCGTGGTCAGCATGGAACCTTGGGAGGATGGCAAGGCCTACGACCGCCTCGGCCTCACGAATGAGACGGCGAGCTTTCTCGGCGTGAGCCTGCCGCAGGTGACGATCCCCGTCCGTCCCGGCAGGAACCTTGCCGTTATCATGGAGCTTGCCGCGATGAACAACCGCCAGAAGAAGATGGGCTACAACGCCGCGGAGGCGCTGACCGCCGAGCATGACAGAGCGATCGACCTCGGACTGCTATGATTGGAGAAGCGTAAATGGAACAGCTTGAAATCGCCATTGCCGAAATAAAGGAAGCCATGCCCGGCCTTGAGCTTCGGGAGAACGAGCCGATGAGCGAGCACTGCTCGTTCCGCATCGGCGGCCCCGCGAGAGTGCTCGCGATCCCGTCGGACGTATCGAGTCTTTCAAAGATATGCTGCCTGCTCAAAAAGCACAAGCTTGCCCCGTACATAATCGGCAACGGAACGAACATCCTCTTCCCCGACGAGGGCTTAAATGACCTCTTCATCATCAGCACCGCGAAGCTCGGCAAGCTGTTCATGATCGGCGAGGACGCGATCTACGCCGAAGCCGGCGTGTCGCTTGCGAAGCTTGCGGGCTTTGCGCAGCAGAACGGCCTTGAGGGGCTGGAGTTTGCCTCCGGCATCCCCGGCAGCGTCGGCGGCGGGGTGATAATGAACGCGGGCGCATACGACGGTGAGCTGAAGGACGCGGTCGAGAGCGTCGTGTTCTACTACCTGCCTGACCAGAGCCTGTACGAGATGCCGCATGACAACTGCGCCTTCGGCTATCGCACGAGCTTTTTCCAGAAGACTCCCGGCTGCGTCATCCTCTCCGCCGTGTTCCGCCTCAAGAAAGGCGACGGCGAGGCCATCGCCGCGAAGATGCGTGAGCTCAACCAGCGCCGCCGCGACAAGCAGCCGCTCGACCTGCCCTCCGCGGGCAGCGCCTTCAGGCGTCCCGAGAACAGCTACGCCGCCGCGCTCATCGATGAGGCGGGGCTCAAGGGCTATACCGTCGGCGGAGCGCAGGTGTCGGAAAAGCACGCGGGCTTTGTCGTGAACACCGGAAAGGCGACCTCGCACGATGTTTACGACCTGATGATGCACATAAGAAAAACCGTATATGAGAAGTCCGGTACGGTGCTCGTGCCGGAAATGATAATCCTGCCGCCTGACTACGCCCTGTCGGATAACGGCCCCGAGGTCCCGCTCAACCGCGTGACCGGCGGGCTTGAAGCGGAGCTGAACGCCGCGGCGGCGCAGGAGACACCTGAGAGCTGAACGGGAGAGATAAATGGATTTTTTGATTATCACCGGCCTGTCCGGGGCGGGCAAGAGCCGCGCCGCGGACGTGATGGAGGATCTGGACTACTACTGCGTGGACAATATGCCCGTCGCGCTCATGCCGCGCTTTGCCGAGCTCTGCATCGCCACCGGCGGGCGCTATGAAAACGTCGCCCTCGTGACGGACGTGCGTGAGAAAAACGGCTTCGGTGAGCTGCTCAAGACAATCGACCAGCTCAAGGAGATGAACTGCAGCGTACGCATCCTGTACATGGACGCGGACGTGCGCACCATCGTGCGGCGCTATAAGGAATCGCGCCGCCCGCACCCGCTCGCCACGCGCGGCACCTCGATCGAGGACGCCGTACACAAGGAGATGGATCTGCTCGCGCCGATACGCGAGCGGGCGGACTTCATCGTCAACAGCTCGACCCTCACCCTCGGCATGCTCCAGAACAAGCTCTTCTCGCTCTTCGCCCAAAATGGGGAAAAGCGCGAGATCGACGTGACCGTCATGTCCTTCGGCTATAAGCACGGCCTGCCCATGGAGGCAGACCTCGTGTTCGACGTGCGCTTTCTGCCGAACCCCTTCTATGTTGAAGACCTGCGCCCGCTCTGCGGCCTTGACCGGCCCGTGGCGGAGTTCGTGTTCAGCTACCAGCAGACGCGCACCTTTATGGAAAAGATACAGGACATGCTCGATTTTCTGCTGCCGATGTACATTGAGGAGGGTAAGCTCTCCCTTACCGTCGCCATTGGCTGCACCGGCGGGCACCACAGGAGCGTCGCCATCGCCGCGGCGCTCACGGACTACCTCGTCGCCGACGGGATCCGTGCCGTCAACGTCAACCGCGATCTGGACAAGTAGGAGAGGCCGCTATGTCGTTTTCATCCCGCGCGAAGGCCGAGCTGTGTCAGGCGCGGCCCGACCGGAAATGCTGTGCCGTCGCCGAGAGCTACGGCGTGCTGCTCTACTGCAACACCTTTTCCGCAAACGAGATACGCGTTATCACTGCAAGCCCGGAGTTTGCGTCCCGACTGCCGAAGCTCTTCCGCAAGGCCTTCGGCGTGAGCTTTGACAGGCTCCCGCCCGAGGGAGCCGAGGGCAAGCGTACGCTCTCGATAACCGATGCGGATAAGCTCTCTGCGATCTTTGACGCCTTCGGAGCCGACCGCGGCGCAACGCTGTCGCACCATATAAACTTCGGCGTCATCGAAGAGGACTGCTGCCGCGCGTCGTTTATCCGCGGCGCGTTTTTAGCGGGCGGCAGCGTCACCGATCCGGAGAAGCGCTACCACCTCGAGCTTGCGACCTCGCACCGCAGCGTCAGCCGCGAGGCGTATTCGATTTTGCTGGACATGGGCTTCAGCCCGAAGGAGACGGAACGCGCCGGGAACAGCCTGCTCTACTTCAAGCAGGCCGACGCCATTGCCGACTTCTTCACGACGATCGGCGCAAGCGGCACAGCCATGGACATCATGACCGCAAAGGTCGAAAAGGAAATGCCGTCACCCGGCAGATAAACTGCGACAGCCACAATGCCGACAAAACCGTCGCCGCCGCGCAGGAGCAGATGAACGCCATCCGCCGTATCGCGAAGGACTATGGGCTTGACGCGCTGCCTGAGCCGCTGAAGGACGCCGCGCTCCTGCGCATCGCAAACCCCGAGGCGAGCCTTGCAGACCTCGCTACTCTGAGCTATCCCCCGGTGACAAAGAGCTGCCTCAACCACCGTTTCAAAAAGATAATGGGCTTCAAGCCCGAGAAAGAATAAAAATATGTCGTTCGTTCATCTTCATGTGCATAGCGAGTATTCCCTGCTCGACGGCGCCTGCCGCATCGAAAAGCTGGCGGAGCGTATAAAGGAGCTGGGGCAGGACGCCGTCGCGATCACCGACCACGGCGTAATGTACGGCGCGGTCAATTTCTACCGTGCCTGCAAGGCTGCGGGCGTAAAGCCGATCATCGGCTGCGAGGTCTATGTCGCGCCGCGCAACATGAGCGATAAGGAGCACGGCATTGACAATAACTATTCTCACCTGATCCTCCTGTGCAAGAATGAGACAGGCTACCGCAACCTCTGCTACCTCGTCTCCGCGGGCTTCACCGAGGGCTTTTACATTAAGCCGCGCATAGACTGGTCGATTCTGCACGAGCACGCCGAGGGGCTCATATGCCTGTCAGGCTGCCTTGCGGGGTACATTCCCCAGCGGCTCATCCGCGGTGACTATGAGGCTGCGAAGGCCAAGGCGCTGGAGCTGGAGGAGCTTTTCGGGAAGGATAATTTCTATCTTGAGATCCAGGATCACGGCATCGAGGATGAGCAGACCGCGGGGCGCGAGCTTATCCGCCTGCACCGCGATACCGGCATCCCCCTTGTCGTGACAAACGACGCGCACTATATCGAGAAAAAGGACGCCTATTATCAGGACGTCCTCATGTGCATCCAGATGGGCAAGACCGTCGACGACCCTGGGCGTATGCGCTTCGAGACGCAGGAGCTCTACCTCAAGAGTGAGGAGGAGATGCGCGCGCTGTACCCGGAGGTGCCGGAGGCGGCGGACAACACCGTCGATATCGCCGCGCGCTGCAATTACGATTTCCAGTTCGGGCACTATTTCCTGCCGCGCTTCAAGCTCCCCGAGGGGGAGTCCGACAGCTACGAGTACCTTAAAAAGCTGTGCGAAAAGGGCTTTGCCGGGCGCTTTGCCGACCGGCCCGAGGTACACTCCCAGCTTGAATATGAGCTCAATATCATCCACAGCATGGGCTTTGTGGATTACTTTCTGATCGTTTCGGACTTCATCGGCTACGCCAAGCGAAACGGCATCCCCGTCGGCCCCGGGCGCGGCAGCGCCGCGGGCAGCGTCGTGTCCTACTGCCTGCATATCACCGATGTCGACCCGATAAAATACAGCCTCTTCTTTGAGCGCTTCCTGAATCCTGAGCGCGTGTCCATGCCGGATATCGACGTGGACTTCTGCGTCAACCGCCGCGGCGAGGTCATCGACTATGTCCGCCGTCTCTACGGCAATGACCATGTCGCGCAGATCGTCACCTTCGGCACGATGGCCGCGCGCAACGCCGTGCGCGATGTCGGGCGCGCGCTCTCCGTCAGCTATGCGGAGACGGACGCTGTCGCAAAGCAGGTGCCCTCCGGGCCGGGCGCGCTTAACATGACGCTTGACGAGGCGCTGCGCCTGTCAAAGCCGCTCAAGGAAATGTACGAGGGCGACGAGACTCTGAAGCGGCTCATCGACGTTGCAAGGGCTCTTGAGGGTATGCCGCGCCACGCCTCGACCCATGCGGCGGGCGTCGTGATAACCGAGAGGCCGGTGTATGAATATGTCCCGCTGGCAAAGAACGACGAATCCGTCGTGTGCCAGTACCAGATGACGACGCTTGAGGAGCTCGGCCTTCTCAAGATGGACTTCCTCGGCCTGCGCAACCTCACCGTGCTTGACGACGCGGTTCAGTTGGTGCGCCGCCGCGAGCCGGATTTCCGCATAGAGGACGCGCCCGAGGACGATAAGGCGACCTATGACATGCTCGCTGCCGGGCGCACCGTCGGCGTGTTCCAGCTTGAAAGCACGGGCATGACCGGCGTGTGTACCGGCCTCAAGCCGAAGAGCATTGAGGACATCACCGCTATAATCTCCCTCTACCGCCCCGGTCCGATGGACAGCATTCCTCGCTTCATCGAGTGCTCGGCGCACCCGGAGAAGATCACCTATAAGCATGAGCTGCTGCGCCCGATACTCGAGGTCACCTATGGCTGCATCGTGTATCAGGAGCAGGTCATTGAAATATTCCGCCGTCTCGGCGGCTTCTCGCTCGGGCAGGCGGACATGATCCGCCGCGCGATGTCGAAGAAAAAGCACAAGGTCATCGACGCTGAGCGCGTCGCTTTCGTCCACGGCGATCCGAGCCGCAACATCCCCGGCGCTGTCGCAAACGGCGTGAGCGAGCAGGTCGCAAACAGCATCTATGACGAGATACTGGACTTTGCAAGCTACGCTTTCAACAAAGCCCACGCCGTGAGCTACGCCATCGTCGCCTACCGCACGGCCTATATGAAGCGGCACTATCCCGCCGAATACATGGCAGCGCTGCTGACGAGTGTGCTTGAAAACAGTGCGAAGATCGCCGAATACATCGCCGAGTGCCGCGACATGGGCATAAAGCTGCTGCCGCCCGACGTCAACGAATCCGGCGCGCACTTCACCGTCAGCGGCTCGAACATCCGCTATGGTCTTGTCGCCATCAAGGGCATGGGCTGGGGCGCGGTGGACGGCCTTGTCGCCGAGCGTGAGCGCGGCGGCCTGTTCCAGAGCTTTGAAGATTTCTGCCGCCGCATGAACGGGAGCGAGCTTAACCGCCGCGCCGTCGATAACCTCATAAAGTCCGGCGCATTCGACTCGATGGGCTATAAGCGCCGTGCGCTCATCCAAGTCTCCGGGGCGATAATCGACAGCATCTCTCAGGCGCAGCGGGACAATATCTCCGGCCAGCTCGACATGTTCGGGGACTTTACCGATAACGGGCAAAAGACCCCGGCGGTGATAAAGATACCCGATATCGAGGAGTATTCCTCCCTTGAAAAGATGGCGCTCGAAAAGGAGACGACCGGTCTCTACCTCAGCGGCCACCCGATGGACGGCTACCGCGACGCTGTACGCAGGATCGGCGCGGTTCCGCTCGGCACGCTGCTGGGCGACCTCGCTTCCGACGACGGTGAGCACCGCTTTGCCGACAATCAGCTTGTGACCGTCGCGGGCGTCGTCGCCTCCTCCAAGACGAGGACGACGCGCAACAACACCCTTATGAGCTATATCCAGCTCGAGGACGACACCGGCTCCATGGAGCTGATGGCCTTCCAGCGCGCGCTCGACTCCGGTGGGGCGTATATTAAGGATAATGCCGCCCTCGTCATCAAGGGGCGCGTCTCTATACGTGATGAGAAGGAGCCGCAGATAGTCGTCGAGTCCATCCGTCCGCTCTCAGACATGAACGCCCCCGGCAGCAATGCGCCGCCCCCCGCGGAAAAGAAGCTCTGGGTCAAGCTCGACAGTGAAACTGACCCGATCCTCGACCGCATCAAGCTCATCCTTACTATGTTCCCCGGTACGCAGCAGATGATAATCTACTGCGACAGGGAGAAAAAGCGCATCGGTACGCGCTGCCTGATACATGAGGGGCTTATTGCGGAGCTTCAGGAGCTGCTAGGCGAAAAGAACGTGGTCATAAAATAGAGGCAGCAGAAAAGGAGCCGCACATGAAAAGAAACGCTTCTCTCGGTATAATACGCGGCTTTGCCGCGGCGTTTTGGGAGCGCTGGCGCGGCTATAAGCTGCCCTTTATCGCGACACTGCTCTTCGGCTTGGCAGCACACGCCTTCGCTATGACGAATAAGCTCCCGTTCGACGATGAGGCGATCTATCTCTTCGGCAAGGGTACGACCACCGAGTCCGGGCGTTACGGGCTTGAACTGCTGCGCCTGATAATGCCCGATTATTCCATGCCGTGGATATACGGGCTTATTTCGCTCCTGCTCATCTCCGCCGCCGTGTGCGTTATAATAAAGCTGTTCGATATCAAAAGCCGTGTTCTTCAGGTGCTCCTCGGAGCTCTGTTCATCACCTTCCCCGCTGAGACCGGGACTCTCGGCTATATGTTCACTGCCGCGCCCTATGCGCTCGCGCTGTTCCTTTCCGCTGCGGCTGTGTATTCATATAACAGACAGACGCGCGGCGGGCTTATCGCGGCGCTTGTGATGCTGGCCTTTTCATGCAGCATATATCAGGGCTGCTTTTCCTTTGCCGCGAGCCTGTGCGTGCTCATGATGATAAGCCGCCTTGTCTCCGGTGAGGATGCAAAGACCGTGCTCGTCTCCGGGCTTCGGATGCTTGCGATGCTCGCTGCGGCGCTGCTGCTTTACGGCGCGGTGATCCTGTTTTTCTCAAAGCTGCTTGATTATCCCGTGCTGAGCGGCGTTGTCAACAGCTCCCAGAGCATCCCGATGCGCATCGCCGTGGCGTACAGCGCGTATATAAAGACCATCCTGTGCGGCTACTTCGGCTATGTGCGCGGCACCGCGTCGCGCCTTGCGCATATAGCGCTGCTGATAGTCATGGCAGTGCTGATAGTGCGCGGCGAGGTGAAGCGGCATGATATCCGTCACAGCCTGCTGCTGGCGCTCTGCCTGTTTCTCTTCCCGCTCAGCTGCTACTGTCTCTATATCCTCGCGGATAACGGGTATATCCACGCCCTTGCGCTTTACAGCTTTGCATCATTGTACATTTTGGCGGCCATTATTATCGACCGCGCCGAGCCCGGCTGGAAGCTCCGCCCCGACGCCGTCGCCGCGGCGGCAATGGCTGTCGTTATCGTCTGCAACACCTATTTTGCAAACGAGTTTTCTCTATATAGCTACCTGATGAAGGAGAATGTCACCTCCTTCTATACCTCGCTCCTGACGCAGGTCTATGAAACGCCGGGCTTTGCCGAGGGCACGGAGCTTGCGCTTATTGGCGAGCCGCCGGAGTTCCCCGTTGAGCGTAACGCCTGCTACACGCGGGATGAATTTACTCTGCTCGGAAAACCTGTTGACAGCTCCGCCATCGCTCCGTTCATTATCCGCTATTATATCGGCTCCGATATCCCGCTCGCGGACGACGACACCGTCGCCGCGCTGAAGGATACCGCCGAGTTTGCGGAGATGCCGGTCTATCCGTATTACGGCAGTGTGCGGATGATCGACGGCACTGTCGTGGTCAGGCTCTCATAGCCGGGACAACGCTGCGACACCTGCAACCCCAAAAGCTAAAGGTGCAGCTCATCCCTTCGGATGGCTGCACCTTCTTTTCATTTCAGAACAGTCCGGATATCTTTCCGGTGCTGTCAACGTCTATGCGCTCCGCGGCGGGGGACTTCGGAAGTCCAGGCATCGTGAGCACGTCGCCCGTCAGCGCGACGATGAAGCCCGCCCCGGCGGAGACCTTGACCTCGCGCACGGTCACGGTGAAATCCTCCGGCGCGCCGAGCTTGGTCTTGTCGTCGGAGAAGCTGTACTGCGTCTTCGCGATGCACACGGGCATATGCGCCATGCCGAGCGCCGTGAGCCGGTCTATCTGTGCGGCGGCCTCGGGCAGAACGTCAATGTCCCGCCCGCGGTAGACGCGCTGCACTACGGCGCGCAGCTTATCCTCAATGCCGCCGTCAAGGCCGTATGCAAAGCGGAAATCACCCGGCTCCTCGCAAAGCTTTACGACGGCCTCGGCAAGCTCTGTGCCGCCCGCGCCGCCCTGCGCCCAAACGTCGCTCAGCGCGGCCTCCGCGCCGAGCTCGCGGCAGCGCTCGCGCACCAGATCCAGCTCGGCTTCAGTATCGGTCGGGAAGCGGTTTATCGCGACGACGGTCGGCAGACCGTACACATCCTTCATGTTTGCCACGTGCCGCAGCAGGTTCGGCAGCCCGCGCTCGAGCGCCGCGAGATTCTCGTGTAAGAGCTCATCCTTCGCAAGCCCGCCGTGCATCTTTAGCGCGCGCACCGTCGCCACAACGACGGCGGCCGCGGGCGTGAGCCCCGCGAGACGACACTTTATATCGAGGAACTTCTCCGCACCGAGGTCAGCGCCGAAGCCCGCCTCGGTCACGGCGTAGTCGCCGAGATGCATTGCCATGCGCGTCGCGGTGACGCTGTTGCAGCCATGGGCGATGTTCGCAAACGGCCCGCCGTGTACAAAGGCGGGAGTGCCCTCAAGGGTCTGGACAAGGTTCGGCTTTATCGCGTCCTTCAGGAGCGCCGCCATCGCGCCGACGGCCTTGAGGTCGCCCGCTGTGACGGGCTTCCCGTCATAGGTGTAGCCGACGATGATGCGCGCGAGACGCGCCTTGAGGTCGTCAACGGAGCTTGCCATGCAGAAGATCGCCATCGTCTCTGTTGCGACGGTTATCTCAAAGCGGTCGTCCCGCGGCGCACACAGCGCAGCTGGCGGTCGTTCATGTCCACGCAGCGCGTCCATGTGATGCTCTCGGGGTCGATGTTAAGGGCGTTTCCCTGATATATATGGTTATCGAGCATCGCGGCGAGGAGGTTGTTCGCCGCGCCTATGGCGTGGATATCGCCGGTGAAGTGGAGGTTGATGTCCTCCATCGGGACGACCTGCGCTCTGCCGCCGCCGCAGGCGCCGCCCTTTATGCCGAACACCGGGCCGAGCGACGGCTCACGCATGGCGATC
>ERZ1026772.1825-NODE-1825-length-10267-cov-4.197807_pt1 | contig 10267 bp, 6 predicted proteins | sample MGYA00380124_ERZ1026772 | MGnify/ENA primary metagenome ERZ1026772 (study PRJEB33269, sample SAMEA4719760) | human gut metagenome | biome: human-associated habitat; feature: organic feature; material: feces | place: Cameroon | collected 2013-10 ...
GTGGCGCGCAGGGCGCTCGAGGGAATGCAGCTTGGCCGGGGTTTTACTGCCGTGGCACGACAGGTGCCACGGCTCGCCGGTCTGGTCGAGTTTCCTGCCAGTTGAATAGGAAAGGCCGCCGCTCGGCGACGGGCCTCGCGGCTTGCGAAAGCGGTCAGCGTGTAGAAAATACGCGCTGGCCGTTTTTGATTAGGGAAAAAGGGGGATGGAGCAAAACAGAAAATGGAACGGCTATACCACTGATCGGGGAAAAATCGGTGAAGCAAATGCTGTTTTCTGAAAAGATTATCAGAAAGGAAAGAATGTTAAAAAACGGGATTGCGCCCGGAATGGTTTGTTTATATAATAGTTGCAGAAGAAAGCGCGCCTTTGACCGGGCGGAAAGGAACATTTGAATGAAGAAAGACAAGGATCGTTTTGCGCCGTATCCTCCCATGGGCTGGAACAGCTGGGACTGCTACATGTCCGCCGTGACGGAAGCAGAGCTGCTGGAAAACGCCCGCTATCAGGCGGAGCATCTGCTCCCCTACGGCTGGGAATATATTACCTGCGATATTCAGTGGTACGAGCCCACGGCGGGGACGCGGCCCGGCTGCGAATACATTCCCTTCGCGCCGCTGTGCATGGATGGCTACGGGCGGTTGATCCCGGCGGAGAACCGCTTTCCGTCCAGCACGGGCGGAAAGGGCTTTGCGCCCATTGCGGCGGAGCTGCACCGGCTGGGGCTGAAATTCGGCATTCACATCATGCGGGGCATTCCCCGTCAGGCGGTATATGCCCGCACGCCCGTTCTGAACAGCGGCTATACGGCCGACCAGATCGCCGACCCCAGCTCCATCTGCCTATGGAACAGCGATATGTTCGGTGTGCGAAAGGATTGCCCGGGCGCGCAGGCGTATTACGACAGTCTCTTTGAACTATATGCTTCGTGGGGCGTGGATTTTGTGAAGGTGGACGATATTGCCCATACTGGCGAGGCCGAATCCGGCGGATACGCGGCGGCCCATGAGATCGAGATGATCCGCCGGGCCATCGACCGCTGCGGACGCGCGATCGTGCTGAGTCTTTCTCCCGGCCCCGCGTCCGTGGAAAAAGCGTGGCACCTGAGTCAGAACGCCAATATGTGGCGCATCACCAACGATTTCTGGGACGACTGGGCCCTGCTGAAAAATATGTTCACCCGCTGTGAGATCTGGCAGAGCCACGTCGGCCCCGGCTGCTGGCCGGACTGCGACATGCTGCCGCTGGGCCGCATCGGCGTGAGGTTCGGCCAGCCCCGGCAGACCCGCTTCACCCCTGACGAACAAAAGACCATGCTGACCCTGTGGTCGATCTTCCGTTCGCCGCTGATCCTCGGGGCGGAGCTGCCCAGTCTGGACGAAGCCACCCTTCGTCTGCTCACCAACCGGGACGTGCTGCGGCTGAACCGGCACTCCTTCGGCGCGCGGCAGATCACCCGGGACGACGAGCACGCCGTTTGGGTCAGCCAGGACGAAGATGGTTCCCGTTATGCGGCACTGTTCAACCTGTCCGAGGAGCTGCGGGAGGTGTCGCTGGAGCTCCGGGAGCTGGAGGGCGAAGCCTTTGCCTGCCGGGAGCTTTGGTCGGACGAAGGCCGAACCGTCTGTGGGACGCTTTCCTGTGTCATCGAGCCTCATGGCGTCCGACTGTTCCGCTGCACGGAATGCTGAAAAACAGGCCTGTCTTTTCAGACAGGCCTGTTTTCCTTTCATCCACGTCCCAGAATAGCGTCCAGATCCTGTTCCGGGGCAGTGATGGGTCGAAGGCCATAAGCGTCTACCAGCGCCTTCACAACGGTTTCGGACAGGAAGGCGGGCAGCGTCGGCCCCAGATAGATATTCTTCACGCCCAGCGCCAGCAGGGTCAGAAGAATGCAGACGGCTTTCTGCTCGTACCAGGAGAGCACCAGCGTCAGGGGCAGTTCGTTGACGGAGCACTCGAAGGCGTCCGCCAGCGCCAGCGCGACCCGCACGGCGCTGTACGCGTCGTTGCACTGCCCCACGTCCATGATGCGGGGGAATCCGGCAATTTCGCCCAAGTCCAGATCGTTAAAACGGTATTTGCCGCAGGCCAGCGTCAGAATGAGAGAATCCATGGGCGTTTTTTTCGCCAGCTCGGTATAGTAGTTTCGCCCCGGATGCGCGCCGTCGCAGCCGCCGATGAGGAAAATATGCCGAATCTTGCCCGCTTTGATGGCCTCCGCCACCTCTCCGGCATGGGAAAGAATCGTCTCATGGGCAAAGCCGGTGGTGACCATGTGGCCGCCGTTAATGCCGCTCATGCTATGGTCGTGCTCGTAGCCGCCCAGCGCAAGAGCCTGCTCGATCAAGGGCGTAAAGTCCTTGCGCCCGTGCTCGTCGGCGGCGATATGCCGCAGCCCCTCATACCCCACCACGGAAGTGGTGTACACCCGATCCTGATAGCTGGGCCGGGGCGGCATCAGGCAGTTGGTGGTAAACAGCACCGGCGCGGGAATATTCTCAAACTCGGTCTGCTGGCTTTGCCATGCCGTGCCGAAATTGCCCGCCAGCTGCGGATATTTTTTCAGAGAGGGATAGCCGTGGGCGGGCAGCATTTCACAATGGGTATAAACGTTGATCCCCCTGTCCTTCGTCTGTTCCAGCAGTTGATGCAGGTCTTCCAGATCATGGCCGGACACCACGATGAACGGGCCTTTTCGAATGTCCAGAGGGACTCTGGTGGGGACGGGGTCGCCGAAGGTCTCCGTGTTGGCCCGATCCAGCAGTTCCATGCAGCGGAAGTTGACCCGCCCGAACTCCATAATCAGCTCCAGCCAGTCGCCGATGGAGCGTTCCTGCCGAAGCGCCGAAAGTCCCTTGTAGAACCATTCTGTCACCTGCTCGTCCTGAAAGCCCAGGTTCAGGGCGTGGTGGGCGTAAGCGGCCATGCCCTTCATGCCGAAAAGCAGTGTGGAGCGCAATGAGACGATATCCGTCTCGCCCCGCCATAGCTCCAGTGTTCCCTTATCCTGTCCGCCCAGCTTTTTTCGTTCGTTTTCCACCCGGCGGATGAAATGGCGAATGGCTTCATCGTCAAAGTTCACGTTGGTCAGCGTGGTAAACAGGCCGTCGATCAGCAGCCGGGAAATTTCCTCCGTGCGGGCTCCCTGCTGCCCTGCGGTCTCTGCCAGTCGGATCAGTCCGCAAACCAGTTCGTCCTGCAGGTTGGCTGTCTCCGGCTGTTTTCCGCAGACGCCGGTCTGGACGCAGCACTTGTTGCCCGCAGTCTGCTGGCACTGAAAGCAAAACATCTGGGACATTCTTTCCCTCTCCTTTCACCAAAGGGGCGGCGAAGCACCCTTTCCAAAACAGTCTCGGCTTTTTCAGCTCAAATGATACGTTTACTTTTGAAAGAAGAAATTTTCCACATGAAAAAGACCCGTGCGCCTTTCAAAGCACACGGGTCTTTCGTCAGGACTGCTCGCCCTGTTTCCGCCGCGAACGGCCTTTTATTTTTTGCGGCACTCCATATAATACCGCTTTTCATTGGCCTCTCCCATGGAGAAGGTCTTTCGGGGCAGCACGCCCAGTTCCCGCACCTGCTCGAAGAACCGGCTCTTATCCGGCGCGGGCAGCAGGAAGCCCACAGCTCCTTCGCCCTTCACCAGATCCCGGACGGCCTGTTCGCCGTGGACGTAATCCAGCTTCGCGCCGGGATGGGCGGGCAACCATTCGTCCAGGAAGGTCTGCAGGTCGCCTACCGCCAGCCGGTGGGGCGTGGGAATGGAGACCGTCACTTCCTTGCCCTCGTACACCACGCGGATATCCTGCGTCGCGTCCGGGTCGATCAGGTCTTCGCCCCGGCGCACCGCATAGGCTTCCAGCTCGTCCAGCAAATCGTCGCCGTCCACGCCGAACAGCACCCGGTGAATGGGTTCGAAGCGCAGCGCGTCGTCATAGATATTCTCGATTTCCACCATGGCGAACCGGGCGGGATGGGTCATGGTCTCCTCCGGGGTCAGGCCGGGCTTGACCTTGTCCCAGATGGCCTTGGCCGTGGCAAGGCTGTGGTTGCCGTCGCCAACGGCGAACAGCATGGGATCGTCGCCCTGACGCAGTCGTTCCAGCGCCGCATAGACCCCGTCGATATCCGCCGCGTCCTCCACGGCATAGCCTACCAGCTGGCCGCCGTTCATCATCAGCGGAAAATCGTAGAGCTTGCGCAGCTGGCGGCGCTTCTGAAACAGCGGCTCCACCACCGACTGCATGGGGTCGTCCATCAACAGCATCACATGAGAGGTCTCCAGCGGCGCTTTTTCCCGGATGCGCACCCGGGGCGGGATGCGCTCGGCAATGGTGCCCTCGCTGGCGCGGACAAGGCTTTTCGCTTCGGGATGGAAATCATAGCATTCCAGATCGATCATGCCGACAAGCCCCACCCGCGCGCCGGAGGGGGTGATCCGTTCCGTCAGGATAAAGCCCATCTGCACGACGGGGACCAGCGTGCCGTCCCGCAGGTACTGCTCCATGGTGCAGCAGATGCCGGGGACCCGCGCGTCCGTCTCGTTCAGCCAGCATTCCGGCAGGATCATGCGGAATGCGGAGGGATGATCGCCCACCAGACGCTCCACTTCCTCCCAGTAGGCGGGCTGAGAAGTGAACTGATCGCAGGCCACACAGGCCCATGCGGTCAGGTTCGTGCCCTCCCGGGGCAGCAGCAATTGACCGGGATAAAAACAACGATTGGAAACAGCCATCGAAATTTTCCTCCTTGTGGAAAAATCAGGGAAACGAAGGGGTCATGGGACGGCTTCGCCCTCCCGCACCATACGGAACAGCAGCACCAGACACTTACCGTTGCCCCGGCTGGACACCGTCGCCAGCGTCATCAGCCGGTCGGACGGTTCCACGGAAACGGAGAATCCATACAGACTGCGGTCTGCCGCCGACTGGACGTACTCCATCATCTGCGCGTCCGTGTCGAAGGTATCGTGGGAGGCATAGTCGAAATAGCCCGGCTTGGCAGGGTCGCTGTCCGCCACGATGACGGAAAACAGCACGTAGCGCGCGTCCTCATACAGGGTGGTCAGTTGAGCGAAGCAGGCCCCGGCCGCGAAGCCGATGCCGCCGGACTCATACTGCCACAGGGGAGCAAAGCTCACGCCCGCCACGTTGCCCTCGCCGCGCAGCAGCAGGTTTTCCGGGGGCGTGCTGATGAAACAGTCCCTGTCCAGAAATACCGCTCCGCCATCGGACAAAGAGCCGCGATAGTTGTGGGTCAGGTAATAGGTATTATTGCGCTGCACCACGTACTCGTCCAGCACGCCGGGAATATACAGCCGTGCCAGCACATCCTGGTATTCGGTGCTGATCTCCTTCATGCTGTCCAGCACATTGCACAGCGGATTATCCGGGTAGCGTCTCAGCCGGGTGCGGGTGGTTTCTTCCTCCACCGTGTCGGCGGACGTTTCGCCTCCGTTCCCGCTCTGGACGGCCTCCGCCTTTGGCGCGGCAAACACCTGCGGCGTGGACGTGGGGGTAAAGGTTTCCCCGGCGGGCAGCAAATCTACCTTCACGCCCGCCTGCTCCAACGCCTGTCCCTGCTGCTCCTGATAGGCCTGACGCACCTGCGCCATTTCCCGTTCGTTGGCGGAAAGGCTCATAAGGATCTTTCCCCCGGCGATGAGGCAGAACAGCAGCATGACGGCCACTGCGGCAATGGCCGCCACCCTTCCCCAGAGAATCGGCGGTTTGGGTGGCTTTTCCTTAGGCGGTTTGGAAGATTTCTTCGGTTTCTCCGCCGCAGCGGGCTTTTGGGCAAAGGGACGATGGGGCGCCGGGCGGCTCGATTCGGGTTTCTTCGACTCCACGCCGGCATAAAAACCGTTGTTTTCTACCGGCGCGGCATGGTAAGGCTGGCCGGGCTGAAACGGCATTTCCGGAGCGGCAGCTTGTCCGCCCGCATTCCACGAAGTTTCTTCCGAATCAGAAGCTGCGGCAAAGAAGGGTTGATCTGCGGACGGCTGCTCCATTCGCCCGCCAAGCGGCGGCAGACCGCCCCCGGCAAAGGGCTGATCGAAGCCGTGCAGCGGCGCGGCACTTTCTTTTGAGGGACTCTCCTCCGTGGGCGGCAGTGTGTCCTGCTCAAAGGGATAGAACACCGGCGCGGGCGTTTCCGTCTGCCCCTCCGAAGAAACAACAGGGTCGTCTTCGTTGAAATTCCAGTGAATTTCCGCCTTGGGCGCATCGTCGCTGAAAAAAGCGTCCAGTTCGCTGCCCATGGGCGAAGCGGCAGGATCCCACAGAGGGCCGCTCTGTTGGAAAACCTTGTACCAGTCGTCTTCCTCTGCGGCAGGAGCGACGTTCGCCGCGTCTTCCTCTTGTGCGGGCTTTTCAGCCCGGCAGGGAGCGGCAGAGAACAGCGGCTCGGCGGCGGGGTCGGGCTGATCTTTCACCGTGAACTCATTGTCCGATTGCGGCTGCGGCTCCATCATGGGCATTTCGGCAGCCGGGTTCTGCGGCTTGAAGGCAGACTCTTCCGCTGCTTGCGCCGCAGACATGGCTGCGGACGTTTCAGCCCCTTGGGGCTGGGTTTCGAATACGGGCGCAGCCGCATGGGGCGCTGACTCGGCCATGGACGCTACAGCCTCATGGAGTGGCGGCACATCATTGTGTGTTTCGGCAGTTTGGGGCTGGACACTGACAGGCGGCTCGGTCTCTTGTGGAATCGTCTCGTTCGCGGGCTTTTCCGCTGACTGTACGCTCTCCCCATGGAATCTTGTCTTTCTCACGGGTTCGCCATTCGTCGAAGACGGCAGTTCGACCCTCGCCGCTTCGGTCTGTAATTCGTCTGCGGAAGTCTCTGCCGGGCTGCCCCATGCAACGGAATCCGCTCCATTCTCCGTTGCCGTTGAAGCGACGGCAGGCTCCTCTTTTTTGGGCGCAGCTGTCAAAACCGTTTCTGCCGCCATTTCCGGGATGGATACTGGATTTTCGTTTTCTTCCACAGCGATTGTCTCGGCATGGGGTGCTGCGGGCGCTTTGGCAAATTCGGAGGGAATCGGCGTTCCTTCCCCCGTGGCCGAGGCTTTTTCCAGCTCCCGGCGCGCCATACGGCTGCGCCGCCGGGGTTGGGACGACTGGGTCGGCTGGCTTTGCACAGTCTCGGTATATTCGGCTTTGTTCGAAAAGGGCGCTTCACCGGGCGCATCTGCACTTGTTTCTACTTTCGCGATTTTTTCCGTCTCTGTTGCGGAAACCGGCATTTCGCTCTCCGAAGCCGATTGCGGGGTGTTTTCCTCCGCCGCATTCGTTTCGGGCGCGTCCTGTTCTTCCAGCGGCACAGGCTTCGTCATGGGCCACAGCGGCACGTCCAGAGACGGCCATTCTGCTTCGGGGGCCGTTGTTTCGGCCGTCGTGGAAACAGAAGGAACCCAATTACGGGGCTGGGCTTCTCCCAGCGACGGGCTGCGCTGCAAATACTTGGGTACACCCAGCGCATCCTTTTCCACAGGGCGCTGGGATTCGGGAATATATTCCGGCGAGGGACTTTCCTCAACTGCTTTTTCGGCGGGCGATCCTTCCATCGGGCTTTGCCAGAGGGGTTGAAAGGAAGGCTCGGACGGCGCTGCGGGCTGAATTTCCTCCACAGGCCGGAAACTCGGAGAAGAGAAAGGCTCTTCCTGTACGGGCGCAGCCGGGGCCGTTGAGGAACCGAACGGCTGGAAAGGTTGGGAGGAGAAAGAGACCGTCTGCGGAGCCGCCGGTTGAGTCGGGGCGGCAGAACCCATGACGGCGGGCTGATAAAACGGCGTGCGGCCGTACAGCTGGCCCGGGCGCATCATCATCGGTTCATGAACCGTATGGCGAGTCTTCGGCACAGGCCGCGACAGGCGTTCGTCCAACGAGATCGGCTGAAACGGATTGTCCTTTTCCCGGCGCTGATCTTCCATGAGTCCTCCTCCTTTCTCCCAATAATCCAATGAATGTTCCCTTCCCGCTTACAGGAACTCGCCGAAGGCGATCAACGCGGCCTTGGAGCCCTTGATTTGAATTTTTCCCCGCAGCAGTGCCGACAGGGGCGACACCTTCCGCTGCAGGATATCCATCAGGTCGCGTTCCCGGCCGGAGACGATCACGTCCGCTTCGTCCATTTCGGTCTTTGGGATATAGCGGCCCTCCACCAGTGAAAAAGCGCACACATAACCCGTATCGGTGGCGCACAGGCGATAGGAATAGGTGATATGTTTCAATTCATCCTCATGCTCGCTCAAAATGCGGCAGAGCTGCTTCGTCCATTCCTTCAGGCCCGCCTTGGGGTCAGCGTGGGCGAACCACTCCCCCACCGCTTCTTTCAGTTGGCTCATGCTTTTTCAGCTCCTTTTCGATCTGCTTCATCATCGCCCGGCAGCCTCGCTGAACGTCCTGCCAGGTCGCGTCAAAATCGCCGGTATACCACGGGTCGGCCACGTCGGAGCCATCGCCGCAGAAATCCAGCAGCTTATGCAGTTTTCCCTCCGGGTCGCCCGGAAACGCCCGGCGAAGATTGCGCATATTCCAATCGTCCATGCCGACGATCCAGTCAAAACGTTCGTAATCCTCCGATCTGATCTGCCGGGCCCGCTTGCCCTGACAGGAGATTCCCGCCTGTCGCAGCTTCTCCCGGGTGCCGGGATGGACGGGATTCCCGATCTCCTCCGTGCTGGTGGCAGCGGATTCCACCGTCGCTTCCGCTTCCAGCCCGCGCCGGGCGATCATATCCCGCAGGACAAATTCCGCCATGGGGCTGCGGCAAATATTGCCATGGCAGACGAACAATATCTGAAACACCAAGACCTCCTGTAACGTCCTGAACAGGACAACCCGATTGTACCATAAGCAAGCGGTTTTTTCCACATTTTCCACGTTTTCGGCTGTGGGATTCCGACTTGTTTCTTTGACCAAAAAGAAATATAATACCCTTGAACGCGGCGCGGGGCAGCGGTTTGCCCGCACGCAGAACCCACCAAAGGAGCTAAGAACATGGCTGAATTTACCAATGAACTGATGAAATGGCTCAGCGGCGGTCATTCGCCGTGGCATACCGTAGATATGGCGGCCCGCTGGCTGACGGAGCGCGGCTTTGAACCCCTTGCGCTGAACAAGCCCTTCTCCGTTCGCCGGGGCGGACGCTATTTTGTGGAAAACGGCACCCTTCTGGCAGCCGTGACCGTAGGGCAGAAAGACGTGATCCGCATTGCGGCGGCCCACACAGACTGGCCCTGTATGCGTATCAAGCCCCAGCCCGAGCTGATCTCCGGCGGCTGCTGCCGTCTGAGCGTCGAGCCTTACGGCGGTGCGATCCTGAACACGTGGCTGGATCGGCCTCTGGGGCTGGCGGGCGTTGTCCTTCTGCGCACGGCCGACCCCATGCAGCCGGAGCGCCGCCTGATCTCGTGGGACGAGCCGGTGATGGTCATCCCCAATGTGGCCATCCACATGAACCGGGAGGTCAACAAGGGCGTTCCCTACAAGGCCAACGTGGACATGCTGCCCATCTGCCGCACCGTGCAGGGCGAATTTGAAAAAAACGACTATCTGGTGCGCCAGCTGGCGAAGAGGCTGCAGTTGCATCCGGAGGACGTGCTGTCCTTCGAGCTTTGCGCCTACTGCTGCGCCGAGCCCACGCTGCTGGGCTTTGAGCAGGACATTCTGTCCTCTCCCCGGCTGGACAATCTCAGCTCCGTCCATGCCTGTCTGCAGGGCTTGGCGGACGCGCAGGGCGACGGTATCAACGTGGCGGTTCTCTACGACAATGAGGAGATCGGCAGCAACACCCGCCGGGGCGCGGACAGCAGCACGCTGACGGTGATTCTGGAAAAGCTGGCCCTGTCGCTGGGGCTGGATCGCACGGCGTTGCTGGACGCCTGTCTGAACGGGATGCTGCTTTCCTGCGACGCGGCCCACGCCATGCACCCCAATCATCCTGAATACGCGGATTTCTCCTGCGCGCCGGTACTGGGCGGCGGCGTTGCGCTCAAGCGCAGCCCCCGTTATTCCTCCGATGCGGAGACTTGCGCGGTCATACAGGGGCTTTGCGACGCCAACCAGATTCCCCTGCAAATTTACATGAACCGGGCCGACCTGCCCGGCGGCAGCACGGTAGGCTCCATGGCCTCGTCCCTGCTGGCCATGCCCGCCGCGGACATCGGCGTTCCGATTCTGGCCATGCACTCCGCCTGCGAGACCATGGGCGCGGCGGATCAGGACGCTTTCGTCCGCCTCTGCACGGCGTTCTTTCAGGCGTA
>ERZ1026772.1827-NODE-1827-length-10265-cov-91.706170_pt1 | contig 10265 bp, 9 predicted proteins | sample MGYA00380124_ERZ1026772 | MGnify/ENA primary metagenome ERZ1026772 (study PRJEB33269, sample SAMEA4719760) | human gut metagenome | biome: human-associated habitat; feature: organic feature; material: feces | place: Cameroon | collected 2013-10 ...
AATAGCTAGCCACATTTGGCTAACTATTAACGTGAACGATAGTGAACTTTTTTATTGTTTTGATGTAAAATAGATGGGTATGAAGAAAGATTATATTTTACCTAATATTAAGGAAGCAAGAAGAAGAAATAACACAGAAGAGATTGCTAGACTAACATATAATGTCGATGAAAAATATTTGAATCTAGGAAAGGATAAGAAGTATCTCATCAAGACTCATGGTTGTCAGGCAAACTTTAGAGATTCGGAGACTATTGCTGGTCTTTTGGAGGAACTTGGTTTTATAGAAACAACAAGCGAAGAGGATGCTGACATCGTTTTGATTAATACTTGTGCTATTAGAGAGGGCGCTGAGGATAAGGTTTTTGGTGAAGTTGGTGCTTTAAAAAGACTCAAGAGGGAAAGACCTGAGATGCTTATTGGAATCTGTGGTTGTATGGCTCAGGAAGAGAAGACAGTTACCACTTTATTAGAGAAGTATCATCAAGTAGATATTATTTTTGGTACTCATAATATCGTTTCTTTGCCTAAGATGATTTATGACATCTATAATGCGAACAAAAAGAGGGCTGTTGAGGTCTTTTCTAAGCAAGGCGAGGTTATTGAGAATGTTCCAGTTACTCGTTTATCAAGTCATAAGGCTTCAGTAAATATTATGTATGGCTGTGATAAGTTCTGTACATATTGTATTGTGCCTTATACTCGTGGTAAGGAGAGAAGTAGACTTCTTGAGGATGTTGTTAAAGAGGTTCAAGAACTTAAGGATACTGGTTATAAGGAAGTGTGTTTGCTTGGTCAAAATGTTAATGCCTATGGTAAGGATTTAAAGTTGGGTTATGATTTTGCGACTTTATTGACTGAAGTGGCTAAGACTGGTATCAATAGAGTTCGCTTTATGACTTCTCATCCTTGGGATTTTAATGACGATATGATTATGGCGATTAAGAATAATAAGAATATTTGTCCTTATATTCATTTGCCTGTTCAATCTGGTTCTAATAGTATTCTTAAGAAGATGAATAGAAGATATACTATTGAGGATTATAAAAATCTATTTGATCGTTTAACTTCAAATTTAGATAATTTTGCCTATACTACTGATATCATTGTTGGTTTCCCTAATGAGACTGATGAGGACTTTAAGGCAACTTTGGATATTGTCGATTACTGTCAATATGATAATGCCTTTACTTTCATTTATTCACCTAGAAGTGGTACACCAGCTGCTGTGATGGAGGATGAAATACCAAGAGCGGTTAAGGAAGCGCGTTTGCAAGAACTTAATAAGAAAGTTGCTTATTATGCTAATATGAAGAATCAAAAGTATTTGAATCAAGTGGTTGAGGTACTTGTTGATGGCACTTCTAAGAAAAATGATGCAGTTTATTCAGGTTATACAAAAGAGAATAAACTTGTTAATTTTAAGGCTGATGATGTTCAAATTGGCGATTTGGTTAATGTAAGAATAACTGAGTGCATGTCTTTCTCTTTAAATGGTGAGTTTGTGGGCAAAGTAGTTGAATAAAATTCTAAATTTGATATAAATAAGTTAACAAATACAAGGAGGAAATGTATATGAAATTTGTATGTAAAGTATGTGGTTATATTTATGAGGGCGATGCTGCTCCTGCAGAATGTCCAGTATGTCACGCTAAGAGTGATATGTTTGAGGAAGTAAAGGGTGAAATCAAGCTAGCTGCTGAACATAAGTTTGGTGTATATGGTGAGACAGTTAAGAATAATCCTGATATTTCTGAAGAAGATAAGAAGTATATTTTCGATCAATTAATGGCTAACTTCAATGGTGAATGTTCAGAAGTTGGTATGTATCTATGTATGGCTAGAATTGCTCATAGAGAAGGTTATCCTGAAATTGGTTTATATTGGGAAAAGGCTGCTTATGAAGAAGCTGAGCATGCTGCTAAGTTTGCTGAATTATTAGGTAGCGATTTAGAAGTTAATATGACTGATTCTACTGCTAAGAACTTAAAGTGGAGAGTTGATTGTGAATATGGCGCAACAGCTGGTAAGATGGAATTAGCTACTTGCGCTAAGAAGAACAACTTAGATGCAATCCATGATACAGTTCATGAAATGGCTAGAGATGAAGCTAGACATGGTAGAGCTCTAGAGGGCTTATATAATAGATACTTTAACAAATAATCAAACAAATAAAACCGCAGTAATGCGGTTTTATTATGCTCTATAAGATTTCGTCAATATTTCGCTTACTATAAATGAATCTTCTAATTTCCATTACATCATTCTCAACAACATAAAAGATAGAATAATTATTAACCTGTATACAGTAATAAGTTTCTTTTCTTTTTCTAATTGAACGATACGGTTCGAAGGAAGTTGGATACTTCATTCTTTCCAATATAGCGATTTCAACCTTATCAGCTAAATCTCGAGCTGCAGAAGGATTGTTTAAAGTATCTTTGATGTATAAAACAGCATCTTTAAGATCTTTTTCAAATAGTTGAAGATACTTTAGCTTAATTTCGTTATTTCGCATCAATTGCTTCGTTTATAGAATCAAATACTTCCTTATGAGATAATCTAATGCTAGAATTTTTAGCTTCTAAATCTGCTTCGTCTAGTTTTCTTTCAATGTTATCAGTTAAACTAGAATACTCTTGTAAACTTAAAACAACCATAGCGCCATAGCCATTCTTTGTTAAAAAAACTGGTTTACCTTTATTAACTAGGTTTTCAATTTCCGGGAATTTGTTTCTTAAATCCGAAACAGGTCTAATTTCTATCATAATGAACCTCCTTATTTATACTATCATTCTATCATGATTTTATCTTCAATCAATACTAATAAGTAATATATTTGCATAAGATATTATTAATATCTTGCTAATATAATAAATGGGGCTATGAATGGCAAATGTTTGTTTTCGTTTTGTATATCTCGTGAAGTATAGTCTATTTTCTCTCCTTTCTGAATTTACAAGGAGTGTTGGCTTAAATAATTAATCAATAGTTTTTTAACTTAATCTTTTCTAATAAACCATCACATCAGTGCCCACTCTTTGTTCTTACATATATTTATTGACGACAAAAAGAATTTTTCCTACCCTAATTTTTAAAATTTGTGTTTTGGCCTATAGTATAATTAAGGCACGTAGTTTTCTTGAATTTAATTAACTTTTTATTCTATAATTACGAAGTATACTTATGGAGGATATCATAATGGAAAAAGTTCGCTTAATGGCTCTTGGTGGTTTAGACGAAGATGGCAAAAATATGTATTGTGTTGAGATTGATGACGATATTTTTGTCGTTGATGCAGGTTTAAAATATCCCGAGAATCAACAGTTAGGCGTAGAATATGTAATTCCTGATTTTGATTATTTAATAGAGAATAAAGATCGTGTTAAGGGCATTTTCATCACTCATGGTCATGATGATGTAATGAAAGCTTTAACACATGTTTTAAGAGTGGCTGATTTTGAGGTATATGCGACTGCATTGACTGCTAAGGTTATTGAAGAAGATTTACCTAAGAATTCTAAGAAGAGGATCAATATTTTAAGAAGAGATGGTTCTTATACTATTGCTGGTCATAAGATTCATACTTTCCCTGTAATGATGTCTATTGCGGATGGTGTTGGTTTGATTTTTGAGACTGATCAAGGTTCTATTGTTTATACTAGTGAATTTATTGTTGACTATGATTTAACATTTGAAGCTTTTTCAATGAACATGAATGTCTTATCTAAGATTGGCGATCATGATGTCTTGTGTTTGATGTCGGAGTCAGTTGGTGCTAATAAGGATGGTTATACAGCTCCTAAGCATCGTATTACTGATATGATTGAGCCTTATATCGAGAATATTGGTGATAGAGTAATTATTACTTTATATAAACAAAATCTATATCGTATTATTGAAATTCTTGAGTTGGCTAAGAAATATAAAAGACAAGTATATTTCTATGATGAAAGTCATTTAAAACTATTAAAGGCTGTTGAAGAATTAGGTTATTATCATATTCCTGCTGGTACCATTGTTACTAAGAAGAATTTTAGTAATGATTTAACTAATGTGATTTGTGTATTGTCTGGCAGTGGTAAACAAGTATTTAAATTGTTGAATAATATTGCGATTGGTGAAGATAGCAAGTTTGAATTAAAGAAGAATGATTTAGTAATTATTGCATCTCCTGTGGTTCCAGGTACTGAAAAAGAGGCTGCAGCTATGGAGGATGATCTTTATAGAGCTGATGTAAGAATTGTTAAGTTGAATAAGAATGATTTATTGTCTATGCATGCTTCTAAGGAAGATTTGAAGACGATGTTGTATCTTGTTAAGCCTAGATATTATTTACCTGTAAAGGGTCAATATTATGATTTGATCAACAATGCGGATATCGCAGTTGAAATGGGCTATACACCTGATAAGATTATTATTCTTGATAATGGTCAATTTGCTACTTTTGAGAATCAAAAGCTTGTTTCTACAAGAGATTCTATTGAATTAGATGAAATCTTAATTGACGGTAGTGATAAGGCTGACGTATCTGGTATGGTGCTAAAAGATCGTGAAACACTTAGTACCGATGGTGCGATTGTATGTGGTATTGTCCTTGATTTTAAGACTAAGGACTTAATTGGGGGACCAGATGTTCAAAGTAGAGGAGTTATCTATCTAAAGGATGCTGAAAACTTATTAGCTGAAATAGGTAATATTTTATGTGATACAGTGGCTCAAGCTGTTAAAGAAAATAGATATGATAATATGAAGGTTAGAGTAGAGGCTAAGGAGAAGATCCAAGCCTATGTACTTAGAAATACAGGCAAGCGTCCGATGATTTTGCCTGCTATTGTGGAAGTTAATGGAGGAAAATAATGCCTAGAAAAAAGAAAGAAATTGTCCCTGATGATCCCTTTAATTATGCTGGGCTGATATCTTTTCTATGCGTTGCAGCTCTAATTTATTTTTCGATCACCAAAACAGGCCCTGTTGGCTTGTTTATTAATAACTTACTATCTTATTTGTTTGGAAACTTATATTTAGTCTTATTAATAAGCCTTTTTGTGTGTGCCTTTATTAATGTATTCTTAACTAAGAGAGTTAAGTTTAATGTATGGTTTTACATTGGGATTGGTGTTTTAAATGTAGCAGTTATGTTACTTTCAACTGTTTTATTCTATGGTAAAGTAAACGAATTTCCTTTTACTATAGTTAGCACTGCATTCTCATATATTAAGTTATTGCTTACAGCTGATGTAATCTTTGGCGGAGGACTAATTGGAACCTTATTAATGTATTTTTGTATGTCTGCCTTTGATTATGCTGGTACTTTAACTATCTTAGTTTTATTGTTTCTAATTGCAGCAATTCTATTAATACCACTTGGTGTTTATAAGGTATTTATTAATGGTGCCAAGGATGCAAGTATCAACACAATCCATGGTGTTAAAGATAGAGTCAATGACATGAATGAGAGACGTCAGGTTAAGAATGAACTTAATAGACTTGAGCTTGAAAGAAGAACTAAATTAGCTAATCGTCAACGTATTGAAGAGGAACAAAGAAGAGCTAGCCTTCAAAGGGATATCCATAATATCTTTAATGAGAACTTATCTATTCCTACAATGGAAAAGGAAGAAGAAAAGATTGAAGATGTTAAGAATACTAGTGATTTCTCTAAGACTTATTTCTTAGATGATGATGTTAAGGTCGAACAAACAAGTTTGGATGTTGGAGGATATGGGCTCGAATCTGGGGGCTCGAATCTTGGGCTCGAATCTGACGGGCTCGAATTCAAAGTTGAAGATTCTACAAAAGTAAAAACCGATATAGAATTAGAGCCTGTGCTTAATGATGATGAAGTAGAGCTTGTACATAAGAATAAAGTTTATCATTTACCACCTATGTCACTTCTTACCAATATTGCATCTTCAAAGGCTAGTAACATCAATAAGAATTCAGCTGAGGTAAAGGGGCAAAAGCTAATTGAAATATTAAGTAACTTTGGTATCCAGGCTAGATTAACTAATACCTTCATTGGTCCAAGTGTCACTAAGTTTGAGATTGTTCCTGATGAGAATATTAAGGTAAATAAGATTAGTGGTATTTCCGACAATATCAAGATGGGCTTGGCTGCTAAGGATATTAGAATTGAAGCTCCAATTCCAGGTAGAAGTGCTGTTGGTGTTGAAATACCTAATGCGGAAAATGTAATGGTTCGTATGTCAGAACTTACAAAGAGTGAGAAGTTTAAGGATAAGTCTAAACAATTATTATTCACTTTGGGTAAGGATTTGATGGGTGAGCCAGTATACTGCGAACTAAACAAGATGCCACATTTACTTGTAGCTGGTGCTACTGGTTCTGGTAAGTCTGTTTGTATGAATACGATTATCATTTCTTATTTATTAAGAAGCGATCCAAAGGATTTAAAGATTGTCTTGATCGACCCTAAGAAGGTTGAATTTACACCTTATCATGACATACCACATTTATTGTGGCCAGTAATTACTGATTCAGATATGGCTAGCATGATGCTTAAAAAGGCTGTAGTTATCATGGAAGAAAGATATGATGCCTTTGCGGATGCTGGTGTTAGAGATATTAAGAGCTTTAATGACCTGGTAATTAAGCATAATGCAAGTGTTGGTGATGGTGAGTCTAAGATGAAAAAGATGCCATATATCGTTATCATCATCGATGAACTTGCTGATTTGATGATGACTGCTAAGAAAGAGGTTGAGGCATCAATACAACGTCTAACTCAATTATCACGTGCTTGTGGTATTCATATGATTGTTGCTACACAGCGTCCAAGTACTGATGTTATTACGGGTTTAATTAAGTCTAATATTCCAAGTCGTATTTCTTTTGCGGTATCTAGTTCGATTGACTCAAGAACTATTCTTGATCAAACTGGTGCTGAAAAGCTGTTCGGACATGGTGATATGTTATATCTTCCTCAAGGAGAGAGTGGTCCAATTAGAGTTCAAGGTTGTTTTGTGACTGATGATGAGATTAAAAGAATCACTGATTATTGTAAGAAACAAGGCGGTCCTGATTATGATGACACTTATTTTGAGATTAAGAGAAACTTAGAAGGTGAGTCTTTCTCTTATTCAAGTGAGAGTAATAATCCACGTGAAAAGGATGCCTTATATGATGAGGTAGTTGAATATGTAACGGAGGCTCAAAAGGCTTCTACTTCTTTACTACAAAGAAGATTTGGGATTGGTTATAATCGTTCTGCTCGTATTATTGATGAATTAGAGAAAAATGGCATAATTGGTCCAAGTAATGGTTCTAAACCACGTGAGGTGTACAAAAAGAAAGATGAAGAATAATTTTATTAAGACAAAGAAGTATAAGAATATCAATTTGTATTTATACTTTACATCTGATTATGATTTAAAGAAGCATCTATGCTTAAGCTTGTTGGCTTTCTTTATTGGTGACTATTCTAAGAAGTATCCAACTAAGGAGAAGATGACTTTTGCGAAGGATAATTTATATGCAGCTAACATCTATACCGGTTCTAAAGCTAGAGCCGGTTTAGCTTATTTCACAATTAAATATACTTTCTTGAATCCTTGTTTTGTGGATGTTGATGAAAAGGAATTTGTAGCTTTCTTTAAGGAATTGGTATTAAATCCTTATTTCTCAGAAGAACTATTAGAGGAATTCAAGACTATCTATAAGGCTAATATTCAAAGAAGTTTAGATAAGCCAAATAAGTATGCTTCTAATCGTGTAAATCAAATTATTGGGCAAGAAGATCCAATCTTTAATATTTATACAGTTGATAAGATTGAAATGATCGATTCAATCACTTTGGAAGATGTGAAGAATGTCTATCATGACTTGTTAAATAACTTTGGAGTAGATGTTTTCTTGATTGGTGATTATAGTGATGAATTATTAGCCTATGCCAAGAGTTTGATTAGGGAACATGATTATCATTTCAATAATTGTTCCTTAAATATTAATGAATTAGGTGAAGTTGTTGAAGATAAAAATGTATCACAATCATCACTACAAATAGTCTATAAGACACCATTTAATCGTACTTCTAAGGAATTCTATGCTTATATGTTGGGTAATTCTGTGTTTGGCATTGTACCCACATCTTTATTATTTGATGAAGTTAGAGAAAAGCTTTCATTGTGTTACTATATTTCAGTTTTAGATTATAAGAATGAGGGTATTGTAAAGGTTTATACAGCTATTGATGGTAAGAATAAGGATGAGCTTGTTAAACAAGTTGATATACAACTTCAACGTATGATTAATAAGGATTATGATCCAATCAAATTAGACTTTGCACGTGCCTTATTAGCTGATTCTTTAAATGCTTTACAAGATAATACCGATGCCTATACTGAATATTATTTTATGAATAAATTAAATGGTATTGAGTGTAATAGACAGGAATATATTAAGAATTTAGAAAGCGTTACTGTTGATGACATTAGTGAAGTGTTTAAGAAGTATCAACATGTATTAACTTATATGCTAAATGGAGTTAAAGATGAAAAAGATTCATAATGATTTTTTTGATGAAGATTTCTATATAGAGAAACTAGATAATGGGCTAGAGGTAGTTATTTTTAATAAGAAAGACTTCTTAACTACAGCCTGTGCTTTTGCGACATCTTATGGTGCTTTAAATACCGATGAAGTATTAGATGGTAAAGAGTATCATTTTCATCCAGGTGTAGCTCATTTCTTGGAACATAAGCTATTTGAGAGTGAAGATAAGAATATCTTTGAAGAATTTTCTAATATGGGTTGTAGTGTCAATGCCTTTACTTCTTATCATGAGACTGTTTATTATTTTTCAACTACCAATAAAGAGATTGAAGAACCTTTGAATCTATTGTTAGATTTTGTCCAAAAATTAGATATTACTGATGAGAATGTTGAGAAGGAAAAGGGAATTATTTGTCAGGAGTTAGCCATGTATATGCAAAATCCTGATTCTCGTTTACTACAAGAGACTTATCGCTCTTTATATCATAATTATCCACTTAAGTATGATATCGGTGGCGATGATGCAAGTGTTAATGCGATTAGTAAGGATGAATTAGATTTATGTTATAAGATTAATTATCATCCAAATAATATGGTTTTATTGATTGTGTCGCCACTAGATGTGAATTATTTGATGGATATCGTTAAAGAGAATCAAAGTAAGAAACACTTTGATGAACAGAAGGATGTTAAGACTTTGATGATTGATGAAGATGATAGTGTTGTTAGAAAAGAATTTTCTTTTGAGATGGATATCAATATGCCAAAACATGTTTATGCGCTTAAATTAAAGCCTAATTTTAAGGATAGCGATGATATTGTTTACAAACAATGGTGCATGGATTTGTATCTAAAGGCTTATTTCTCAAGTATCAATAAGGATTATCAAGAGTGGTTAAATAAGGGCTTAATAAATGATTACTTTGGTTATGAAGTAGATTTTGATAAGGATTATGCTTATATCTTGTTCTATAACGAGAGTGAAGAAGATAATATCAAGGAACTTGTTGATAATGAACTAAAGAAGGATTTGATTACTGAAGAAATTTTGACCTCTATTAAGCGTAGATATATTGGAAATAGCTTTGATACTTTAAATGATGTTGAGTCTTTTGATACTGGTTATGTAAGAGATTATGTGAATGGTATTGATTATTTTAAGAGTATTGAGATACTTACCCACATTTCTTTAGATGATTTAAAGGCCGTATTTAAGGGCTTTGATTACTCAAATTATGCACTTATCCACATTTTACCGTGTGGAAAGTGATAAAAACTTGGGAATAATATGGGAATTTTCCTTTCTGTTAGCGTGCTAAATTATAGGTACAGGTAACTAGAAAGGAGAAAAATGAACGAATTTAGATTTTGTGGCAGAGCTCTAGAAACACCTGAACTCCTAGAGTCTGAAAAAGGAAGCAAGTATGCCCACTTATTTTTAAGAGTTGAACGCGAATATAAAAATAGTGATGGCACAGTAGATACTGATGATTTCAGAATCACTTGTTTCAAAAGTCTTGCTGAAGAGATCGAGAAGAATGTAAAGAAAGGTCAAACATTAGTTATGAAGGGTCGTCTTCAGGGGAATAACTTCGTCAAGGATAATGGTGATACCATTTATAGAGCAGAGCTTGTCGGAGATAAAATATTCTATGTAAACTAATCATCACACATTACCAAATAAAAAAGAGTCGAATTAAAATGATACCCAGGTAGTGGACTTCACTCAGGCAGTGAATCTACCCACTAAC
>ERZ1026772.1829-NODE-1829-length-10258-cov-4.311281_pt1 | contig 10258 bp, 10 predicted proteins | sample MGYA00380124_ERZ1026772 | MGnify/ENA primary metagenome ERZ1026772 (study PRJEB33269, sample SAMEA4719760) | human gut metagenome | biome: human-associated habitat; feature: organic feature; material: feces | place: Cameroon | collected 2013-10 ...
GACCTTGATATTACTCAAAGTCTTTAGCATATTAGTCCGTCATTATTATTTATTTAATTTATCACCATTATTTCAACTTCAACTCTGGGACGCTTTGGGTCAACTTGAAACTCGTGTTCAAATCCTATCACGTTCTTCCAGCCGTCATTATCAATGATATGAAACCTAACCAAAGTGTCCTCAATAACTTTCATTCCAAATGAGCAAATATTTGACTTATCGCGCACTTGGTTAGGCTCATACCAATGATATATGATATAAACGCTTAAATGCTCCAAGCTATCCAAAGGCTTAAAATATCGCTTTATCTTGTTTTCCCAAGATTGCTTAAAACTCTGAGCAGTTGAACTTCCTTGATAGCATTGGGCGATATAAGCGTTAAGTGAAGGCAAAATAAATGGTATTGTGATTTTGTATGAATTATCTTTGAGATGAACACAATCAGGGCGATGGCTCATCATAATTCTCCTTATTCATCAGTGGTGTACTTCTTATATACGGCTGGCTGTTGAGTTACCACGCCAGCATCTTCATGTACTTCGGCTTCAGCAGTTGGCGCTTCGTCTGCGCTTTCATCTTCAACGGTAAGCATTAGCTTAACATACTTACCATCCTCACGTTTCCACTGATAGCCACTGCCCTTATCTTCATTCTCGATTTGAGCAAAAAGATAATCACGGACAGCTTCAATAGCTTCGGAAGTGAAATCACGAGGGTCTACCCACTTGTTATTTTCTACAGAACCGCCAACAATTACTGGAATAGTCTGACCATTGTTTTCAATAGCGGTGCAAATCAGCTTAAATTCCTGCTTGACTTCTTCAGAAATCTTCTTCTTAATCATGATATTCTCCTTTATGTTAATTCTTTTTATGGATATTTCTCATGCGTTCAGCCATTTGCGCCTTTTGTTCTTCGGTGAACTCACGCTTAATTGGTGGCTTTGGTGCTCTAAACCAACTTAGTGGCACATGAGCATAAATATAAGTGCCGTCATCCTTGACAATGGTTACTTCGTCTGGATGGCTCTCAGCTAACTTACGAAGCTGATTCACAAACTTGCGTTCGCTTGTGCCATATTCCATGTATTCATGGTCGCTATCACGCAGGATATTTGTTTCGAAGTTATACTTAGCCATTGGCAACTTCCTTTTCTTCTTGGGAAACAACTACATTGTATGTGCTACACTGACACTTCTTACCACAGCACTGGCACTTATCCTTCTTGGTGAAAGCATATAGCTTATCAGTCAGCATACCGTTTGCACAAGTAGAGCATAGAATCATTCGCATAGTTAAGACCTCTTTCAATCAAGACAAATATTGTTATTATTATCGGCTTTTAGTGTGCCAGTAGCATCTTGTGGCGCATTGTAAATTTTAATGCCTTTTTGATTACCAGTAATAATTTCACCAGCGTCAGGATAATATGGAGCATTGACATAATTATCATTTAGCGCAAAGTGCTGAATTGGTTTCTTTTCCTTGTCTTCAAGATAAGCAATCAATTTATTCAAGTACCATTGCGCTTTCTTAACATCAGTTAAGCCATTCTTAGTTTCGTAACGAAACAGGTATTTGATAACATTTGCTACACACACAGCTTCAAGTCCAGTCTTATGCACTGTTGCTGATTCAATAGCGTCAATACACTCGACCTTACCTTGCTTGTAGTGCGAAGGGTTAATAGCGTCTGCCATAGTTTGTACCTCCTTATGTCTTTGTTTTTATTGTATCACAATTCAAGCAAAAAGTCAATGACTAAATTGTGAACAAATTGTTAATAAAGTTTAATCTTCTTCTGGCGCATATTCATCATCAACATACCAAATATCGACTTTGAATACGTCTTTAAGAGCATCAATAGCTTGCTGTGGTGTGATTGCGAAGAACTCTCTATCTTTGTTTACTCTCTGAGCGTCAAAATATTTGTGCATTGCTGATTCAAGTTCAAAACAATCATCAGAGAATACAAAACAATGTGCCTTGAAGGGAATAGGCAAGCTGGAACTGGATAGTTCTCGGACGCGCGTCCACGGTGACTCTCTGCGTGAACAACCCAGTTTGGTTAAATCAGGCAAACTCGGAGAAGAAATTACATAAAACCATCCTGCTTTAGTGTTTTTCATACGATAATCAGCGTCAGCTATACGCTTGTCAATATCAGCAATCTTTTCTTTGATGCCTTCACGTTCTTCGTCTGTAAGAGCCTTATCAAAAGCAATATCCATAGCTTTCTTTTCATCTTCCAACTTTTTCTTTAAGCGATTCATTTCGATGATAAGCTGTTCTTGCTCTTTTAGCCTGCGCTTCTGTTCACGCTGTTCTTTACGTTGTTTTTCTTTAGCCAACTTTAAGTCAAGGTGCAGTCGAATTAGCTTTTTGCATAGCACATGGTATTCATAGTTGATAGCTGTGCCAAGGGTGTCTGCACGTTTATTAAGGCGATTATAAGTGTTGTCTAACAGTTCAATCGTGCGTGAATAATTATTCTCAGTAACGGCTTTCTTTTTCTTTTCAAAATAATTATTATATGCTCCAAGCAGGTTGTTGCAGTATTCTTTCTGCATTTTTGCGCCTTTGGGAACGCTATTGTTCAAAGTATAGGTACGAATAATCTTGCATACGGTTGTATTATTATACATTTTTGCAATGTCGTTTTCGATAGCGACAATTTTCTTAGTAATTTCTTCGTTATTGGTGTCCAATGGCGTATATTCCAGACCCATATCCTGCATTTCTACATAGCCACTAAGAGCACCAGTAGCAGACTGTAATTCTTCAAGATGCTGAAGTTCAGACATGATTTTGCTTTCGGTATCAATCTTCAGTCGTTCTTGGTCTGCAATATCGTGAAGCAATGAATTGCGGCGCATCTCAAGGTTCTGGACTTCTTTAGCGAGTACGTCACGCTTAAACAGCACATCAAACAATCCCATGATAATTACTCCTTTGTGTTTTCTTAAAGACAGTGTATCACAGCGTTGGCTTGAAGTCAATAGTAACCATTGGCTAAAGCGCGAAAATTTTTATTTAAGTGCCGAAGGTAGTGAAAGTTTATGTGCGGAAAGGAAAGAAGGAAAAACATGGCTGAAAGCAAAGACAATAACTGTTGTGTGAAAGAAAGTAAGTAAGGGGTTGACGAAGGTGCAAAAGAGCGGTATGATTAAAGCGCTGATGTTGACGAGTTGGCTGAGTTGGTTAAAGCCGAAACCTTTTCTTTTATTTAATTTTCTTTTAGTTATAAAAAACCATTTTATCTATATATATAAGTCCTGCTTACGCAGTCCTTATATATATATCTAAAGCCGTCATTTTATAACTAAAAGAAAATTTTCCAAGTGTGAATTACTTTAGTAGTAATTTACTGCTTTAGCACGTTAAAGTGTATACGCAGTTAATCTCTGATTAACGTAGTACATATATATTATAATATATTTATATATTATAATCGCGCACGCGCGTAGCACATATTTGTTAAAAAGTCAAGACCTAAATTGTAAATAATTTGTGAACAAAATATGAACGGAGTATGACTTGACTTTTTTGTAAAAATGTGTTACAATAGTTATAACAGATTTTAATAGAATCGAGGTGAGAACATTGGCTTGGTCAGAAATGAGTTATAACAGAAATTTCTTTGATGACACACTTGACGAAGATACGATTCGTCATAAGAAGTCATTAAGTGAATCATACACTTTGCGCCTACAGAAACGTCAAGAGATGGAAAGTAAGCGACAAGAGCGACTAAAGAAAAAGTACAAGGGTGAACAACAATGAGTTTGACATATAGACAATTTATCGATGATATTTTGAATACTCGCGGGCGTTTTAATTGTGGGAAAGAATATTGTGAACGTCATCATATTGTGCCAAAATGTTTAGGTGGTACGAATGAAAAAGATAATTTAATTGATTTATTCGCAAAAGAGCATTTTGAAGCGCATAGATTATTGGCATTGGAACATCCTAATGATTGTGGATTGCAATATGCTTGGTGGAATATGTGTCAAATTGCAGGAAATAAATTTCAATCAAGATATGTTCCAACACCTGCGGAGTATGAAGAAGCTCGAAAAGTATGTGCTGAAATTTCTTCGGAAAGAGTTTCGGGAGAAAAACATCCTATGTTTGGTCTGCATCACACAAGAGAAACTAAAGAAAAAATGTCAAAATCTCACGAAGGAAAACACGCAGGTAAGAATAACCCTATGTTTGGTAAAAAGCACACAGAAGAACAAAAGAAAATGGTTTCTGAATGGGCTAAAGAATGGCATAAAAATAATAAGCATCCCATGACAGGTATAAGAAGATGCGGAAAAGAAGCGCCTATGTATGGAAAGCATCTATCCGAAGAAACTAAACAAATTTTAAGAGAAAAAAATATTGGAAGTAATAACGCTAACGCAAAAAGAATATTGTGTGATGGCGAAATTTATGACACGTTGAAAGAGTTTTGTGATAAGTATGGATTAAAAAGTAGTACGGTTAGTAGTTGGTTACATGGTCGCAACCCGATACCAGAAAATGGCAAAAGAAAGGGTTGTCTTATTATCGTGATTAAGGAGAGAAGCAATGTCGCTTAATAAACAAGTGTTTTGCTATTCGGTGGACACTTCTGCTTTTTATGATTCAGAAGAGCAATTTTATCACGAAAGAATGGCTAAACTTTATCGACTTAGGAAAAAGTATAAAGATGAAAAGAATTGGGGCGGTCAAGATTTAAGATGGAAAAAAACTTGTATAAATCGAGTTTTAACAAAAGAAAAAAATGCCTTATCTGAAATTTTAGATAAAAGAGCGGAAATCAGAGAACCGAGAGAATTAAATTCTAACGCACTAAATGATAAAAATGTTATTTCTTTATTTATGAGCAGTTTAACCCGTGCTTTTGAGATAGGTCTTAATGAATTAACACGGGATATTATTATTGTCAATGTATATTTTTTTCAAGTGTTTAGAAATTTAGTTGTGGATGGATTTACATTAAATGGAGAAAAATATGTGTTTTTAACTGCTTCTGCTGGGCAAATCCGTCAAAAAAAGGCGGTTTTTGTAAAAGAATCATTATATATGATTCATAAAAATCATTTAATGTGTGGGCTAACTGTTGAAGAAATCAATGAAGCTGGTGGTACGAATGAGAATAAGTTTCTTGCTTATCTTGCTCTTGGTAATTCTGCTACAGACGTTTGGGAAGATTTTGATATTGATAAGTCGATTGTAGTTGATGACTTTGAAACAGAAGTGCAATCCGAAGTTGACCATATATCTATTGACTATACGATTAAACGCGAAGTTACTGGCACGGTAATTCCTCACATGGATGGATGCGGAATAATGCTTGATAAGCCAACAAGAATGGTTCGCGCTCCGTGGATAAAAGGATTGCTTGTATATTTTCCTTTTGATAAATTTATACAAGAAAAATGTGAAGGTAAAGCAATAGTAACTGATATTTACGGTCAAGACCATGATATTCTTGCGGAAGATATTCGATATATTTTCACAAAAAGTCAGTTCAAAATGTATAAGTTTTATCAATCATGGGAAGATTATAAACAAAAGTTCAAACAATATCGTTGTGAAGCGTGTTATTGCAACATGGAAGAACAAGATATTCCTCGTGCCAGAATCAATTATCAGATGCTTCAAACACTTACTGATATGACTGATGAAGAAATTGCTACATTAACTAAAGAAACAATCGAAGAAATTGAAGCAATCGGTAATGATTTTCAGACTTCCATGAAATTGATTGGTGCAACTTCGTACAATAAAAATCCAAGTTATGTGCAAGAAGCACTGATGATTTATCCAGAACTTATGCGTGACCAGTATAGCCGTGATATTTTGAAAGAAACAAAGAAAAGCCTTATTAAACAAGCGAAGTCGGGACGATTAAGAATGAACGGTAAATATCTTTTCCTTTCTCCTGACTTATATGCGTTCTGTGAATGGCTGTTTCTTGACAATATAAATCCACAAGGTTTGCTCAAAGACGGTGAAGTGTTTACTACGCAATTTGGAAACGGTGACGAAGTTGCTTGTTTAAGAAGTCCACACTTGTACCGTGAATGGGCGATTCGCAAAAATGTGAAAAATGAAGAATTGAACAAGTGGTTTGGTGAAACAAAGTGCGTATATACCAGTTGCCATGATTTAATTAGTCGCTATTTGATGTTTGACAATGATGGTGATAAATCCTTGGTTGTTAAAGATAAGTTGCTTACTTCGATTGCGAAGCGCAATATGAAAGGTATTGTGCCAATGTCTTATGACCTCAAGAAAGCAAAAGTTGGTAGCATTACTCCTGATAATATTTATCATAGTATGGCTAAAGCCTATACTGGTGGCAACATTGGCGTTGTAAGTAATCAGATTACCAAGGTTTGGAACAGTTCAAATCTTACAAAAAGTTATGAAGATGCTTTGAAAACAGTAAAGCTGTTTACTTATATCAATAATCAAGTAATCGACTTTGCTAAGACGCTATGGAAAGTTGACCCCCCTTCTGAAGTCGAAGAAATGATGAAGCGATATACAAAAGCAAAACCGCCATATTTCTTTATCTATGCTAAAGGCAAAACTAAGTCACAGGTAGAACCGCCAAACAATTCTACCATGAGCCGTATTTGTCAGTCAATCCCCAATACTCGTGTCAAGTTTGTGAAAATGTGTGACAATTTTGATTATCGTATGCTGATGAATCTTGATTATGGGTTCAGCATTAGCGAAAATAATCAGATTGTTGAGAGATATAATTATTGGAACAGACACCAATATTTGTTTAATACTGAAGCCGAAAACGCAAAACAAGAAGATATGTATATGTTCCAGCAAATTCGCAAACATATTCTTGAAGAAACAAACGAAGATATTAACGTGGTAGTTAATACGTTGGTTATGTATCTTTACACCATTAAGACAAATAACATGAAAAAAACATTGTGGGCTTCTTTTGGTGACGTACTTGTTGAAAACTTAAAAAAGAACACGGCAAGTCTTGGCAAGGTATGTGAAGAATGCGGTGATAGATTTGTTTCATTGCAGAGTAATCATCGGTTCTGTTCTGATGAATGTTGTAAGAAGGCTAAAGCTAAAAGAGTGAAGCATAAAAGAAGAATTGTACCGCCCGCTCAAACAGAAAAAGTTATAAAAAATGATAAAGTTTCTCAAAATAATGAAGATATTAAATGTTAAAAATTGCAAAACGGCGATTTTAATATTTTTGAAGTGTCGCTATTATGGAGAGAAATACGGGATTCCTCCGATGGGTGGGTATATAAATTGGGGTTTAGCCCACCCATTGAGGAATCGTCAACGAAAGGAAAATAACAATGGAACGACAGGAAACGCAGTCTTATCTTGCTTTTGTTGAAAAAGCAACCAAAGCACTGCAAAATGATGAAATTTCTTACACTGAATGGTGTAAGGCGATTGTCGGTGAAAAGATTTATTCTGACGAAACCCTAAGACGATGCGCCGTGCTATTTGGTGAATTTCTGGAACGACTTGACGAAGATGAAATTAAAATCCTAAATGACGAAGATAGAGTTAATCGTCTTATTGAACTTAAAGAAGAAATCGTTAAGGAAAAAAAGAAAGTGCAAAGTGCCAATATTGAGCATCAAGAATATTATCGCAAGGTTGCTCGACATGAACTTCTTGACGAAATGATTGTAGATGCTATTAAGCGTCTTGAACCAGTTAAGATTAAGCATGAGCACTTTACTAAGCCGTTTAAGAGCACGGGTGTTCTTGTTCTTGCTGATGAGCATTTTGATTCTACATTTGTTCTTAAAGGGTTAAACGGTGAGATTATCAATGCTTATGACAAAGAAATCTTTAAGGAGCGTATGTGGCGATTGCTTTCTATGATTGAAGCTGACAATTTTGGATATGACGAACTGCTGATTGTTAGTTGTGGTGATGCAATCGAAAACGTCCTTCGCATGGGTAGCTTACAGAAGCTACGTTCCAATGTCGTAGACGCAGTTATTGAATTTTCTGAGTTTATGTCACAGTGGCTTATTGCAGTTCAAGAAAAGCTGAAAGTTCCAGTCAAGTTTGCTATTATTTCTGGCAACCATGACGTGAACAGAATTTTAACTCAACCAGCCGTATTCCCAGAAGAAACATTTGCTAAGATTATTCATAAGTTTATTGAGATGCGCCTTGAAAGGTGTAAGCCAGATATTACAATAGAGCCGTATGGTGATGTATATTTTACTTGCTTGTACGGAAATAATCTACTGTTTGCTCACGGCGAAACTAATAATCTTATTGAGTTAGCAAATTATTATGAAAATTTCTATGATATTCAGATTGATTGTCTATATGCTGGTCATCTTCATAGAAGTGAATCTAAGCCAGCAGGTGTTGGTTACATGGGCGACCGTGAAGTAATTCGTGTACCGTCTACCGTTGGTACTGACCCCTATGCTAAGAGTATTCAAAAGCATAGTCGCGCTGGCGTTTACTTTGCTGTATACAATGAAAACGGCAGAGATTTGAGCAAAATTTATTATCTAAACTAAACAAAGTAATCTGACATAGGATATGTTAGATTGTAGAATAAACAACGTAAGGAGGTCACTACTTTTGTCCACTTGTGAAATTTTCACTAAAGCATGAAAGGAGTTGGTCTGTGGGTGTAAGCCCTATCTCGGTGTAAGTCGTTCTTCGATACGATACTGCACAGCGTTGGAAAAAAACAGGGCGGGAGCAATAGTTTCCGCCCTTGTTATTTTGAAAGAAAGGAAAATTTGAAATGGCAAGTACGCCCCCGAAACAGTTGCGTAGAACAGACCGATGCTGTCCTATCTGCGGAACTGTCAAGTTGGTGAACTATTTCAATGAAAGTCCTGCCCCATACCACGATAAGTATATTCCTATTTGTCGTAACTGTTGCAATCTATTGCTAAAGAAATATACTGCTGAAACAAAGAGTGAACCTGCTGGTTTGTGGTTGTTATTGGCGCAAGTCAATATTCCATTTATCAATGAAGTTTATGAAAAAGCTGTTCTTAGGCTTCAAGACGCTTCTACGAAAAAGCCGAGTTTGTTTGTAACATATCTTAGCTATATGTTTCAGTGGAATGAGCCGTATACAGGATTCTTACAATCCACCAATATGTTGACCGATTTCTTAAAGACTGTTGAAACAGAAACAGAAAAAGTTCGCACGGAACAAAAACCGCTGAAGAACATGAAAGAAGAAATCGAGAAGTGGGGCAAGTTTACAGGAATTGACGGTAAGATTGATAGAGATTCTTATGATTTCTTAAATAGAACCTTTGACGAATATACTGCCGACATTCTTGAAATGGACACTAACTTAATGAACCGTTATCGTGATTTGTGTAAATGTGAGTTGCGCTTGCGTAAAGCTAATGAATCGGGTGACGGTGCTGAAATTAGTAAAGCGCAAGATGCTTTGAATAAGCAGTTGGCTTTACTAAAGCTAAATGATTTTCAGTCAAAAAATATTAGCGATGAACAAAAGGCTTTTGAAAAGAAAGTCGCTATGATTGAATATAGTAAACCTGCTGAATGTGAAGATTTACAAAAATATCTTGACATGGTGGGCTATGAGAAAGAAAAAGCAATGCTAAAGCGTTCTCTTAGAAATGCTGTAACTGGTTCTCGTGAATATCCCGATGTAACAGGACAGGAGGGATAACATGGGAAATAGCTTACCAGCAATGGGTGGTATTCGTCGTAAATTTATGGCGAAAGAACTACGAGGAACAGTTAGCGGTGCTGACTTGCTTGAAAAGGAGCAAGAAGAAAAAGTAATTGAATGGGACACGTTGTTTAGGCGTAATTGGGATATATACGCAGAGTTTTATCTTGGCATTGGTCTAAAGCCATACCAGCGTGAAGCATTACATGAAATTGGTACATCAGATGTATTCTTTTGGCGAGCTGGTCGCGGTGGCAGTCAAGTACAGAATTAAGATTAAGGAGGGTTTACCCTTGAACAAAAGAAAAATTATTAAATTTACCGAAGAAGAAAAAGAATACTTAATACAGAACTACCCTTATAAACAAACTTGGGAACTCGCTGAAAAGTTGAATGTATCTGTAAAGAAAATTAACGGTTTTGCTTATTACAACAAATTAAAAAAAGCACCAAATTTTCAAGTGGTTAGAGTGGATGGTAAATTTGATTATAAACAAGCAGATTATATTATAGAAAACTTTGGTAATAAAACAAATCAAGAAATAGCTGATTATTTAGATTGTAGTG
>ERZ1026772.1830-NODE-1830-length-10253-cov-5.747009_pt1 | contig 10253 bp, 11 predicted proteins | sample MGYA00380124_ERZ1026772 | MGnify/ENA primary metagenome ERZ1026772 (study PRJEB33269, sample SAMEA4719760) | human gut metagenome | biome: human-associated habitat; feature: organic feature; material: feces | place: Cameroon | collected 2013-10 ...
TCCGTTCTTCTTCCTTAAGGAAGCAGATGATTTCAGCAATATCCTCTGCCTGATCCCCGATCCGTTCCATGTCCGTAATCATCTTAAGAGCTGCGGAAATCTGACGAAGATCCTTTGCTACCGGCTGCTGCTGCAGCAGGAGCCGCAGACACATCGATTCAATTGTACGCTCCTTCTGGTCAATCTGGGCATCAATCGGTGCGATCTGTACTGCCAGAGATTTGTTTCCTTCTGCAAGTGCACAGGATGCCAGTTCAATTACTTCTTCACATAAGGCTCCCATTTCAATCAGCTCTTTGTTCAATAATGCAAGCTGTTCATCAAAATGACTTCTCATCATCCAAACCTCCCTGTTATATAATCTTCCGTTCTCTTATCCACAGGATCGGAGAACATTTTTTCCGTATCCCCATATTCCACAAGCTCGCCCAACAGGAAAAATGCAGTGCGGTCTGAAATACGCACAGCCTGTTGCATATTATGGGTAACAATAATAATGGTATATTTTTTCTTCAGTTCTTCAGCAAGCTCCTCGATTTTCAAGGTGGAAATCGGATCAAGGGCACTGGTCGGCTCATCCATCAGAAGTACTTCCGGTTCTACGGCAAGTGCTCTTGCAATACAAAGTCTCTGCTGCTGCCCACCGGAAAGTCCTAACGCATTCTTCTTAAGACGGTCTTTTACTTCATCCCAGATTGCTGCACCACGCAGGGAACGCTCCACAATATCATCGAGCTTTGCTTTATTCTTTACCCCATGCGTACGCGGTCCATAGGCAATATTATCATAAATACTCATCGGGAACGGATTCGGCTTCTGGAATACCATTCCAACCTCTCTTCGCAGATCATTTACATCCACATTCGGAGCAAAAATATTCTGCTCCTTGTATTTAATTTCTCCTGTAATTTTTACATCCGGAATCAGATCGTTCATACGGTTTATGGTCTTTAAAAAGGTGGATTTACCACAGCCGGACGGACCGATCAATGCGGTAATGCTTTTTTCCGGGATCTCAATATTAATATCTGTCAGTGCCTGATGGCTTCCATACCACAGACAAAGATCATGTACCGTCATAATGTTGTTCATCACTTATATATCCTTTCTCTTTTTGAAATACTTTCCAACCAGTACTGCCGCAAAATTGATGAGCATGGTGAGAATCATCAGAATCGCCGCAATTGCAAATGCCACTCCGAATTCTCCCTGTTCCTTTGCGTATACATAAAGAGCTACTGTCAGTGTAGCTCCGGCACTGTCAAGTCCTTTAACGATATTATTAAGTGCATGGGCAAAGCCGGCGGTGAAAAGCAGGGCTGCGGACTCTCCCAGGATTCGTCCAACTGACAGAATACATCCGGTAATGACACCATCAATACATCCGGGCAGCACTACGGTACGGATCACTCTCCATTTACCCGCTCCCAATCCGAATGCGCCCTCACGGTAGCTTTGCGGAACGGTCTTAAGACTCTCCTGGGTGGTACGCATGATCGTCGGAAGGTTCATAATTACCAGTGTCAGGGCTCCTGCCAGCAGGGAGGTCTTCATATTCAGGAACTGGCAGAAGAACAGCATGCCAACCAGTCCATAGATAATAGACGGAATCCCGGACAGGGTTTCTGCCGCATATTCAATTACGGTAACCAGCTTCTTATTGGCTGCATACTCAGTCAGATAAATTGCTGCCCCTACGCCAAGAGGCAGAACAATCAGCAGGGTTGCAAGTACTATATAAATTGTGTTCAGGATATCCGGCAGAATTCCGATACGGTCCGCCAGATAACTTGGTGAGGTAGTCAGCAGTTCGAAGGAGATATTGGGAAGTCCCTTAATAAACACATATCCGATCAGGAAAATGACAAGGAGCGCAGTGAGTCCTGCGGAGATCCACATCAATATTTTCATCATCCAAATATAAAACACACGTCTGTGTGTCATTCCACCATGTTTCATCTCAAGCCTCCTTATCCCGTTTCAGGAAAAAGTTTAAAGTTGCATTAATCAGCATAATGAACAGGAACAGTACCAGTGCAATGGAAAACAATGCCTGTCTCTGTAAGCCTGATGAATAAGACATTTCACTTGCCACTGCTGTCGTAAGGAACCGGACGCTCTGGAACAGCTCCGGCATGTTGGGTACATTTCCTGATACCATCATGACTGCCATTGCTTCTCCGATGGCTCGTCCGACACCCAGTACTACGGCTGCTGCAATACCACTTTTTGCAGCCGGTACCGATACCCGGAAATAGGTTTCCACAGGCGTGGCTCCAAGAGCCAGAGAAGCATCCTCATACTCCTTCGGTACTGCTTCAAGACTTGTCATGGACACCTTAATAATGGAAGGCAGGATCATAATGGCTAATACAATAATGGCTGCCAACAGGCTTGCTCCATCCGGAACATGGAACAGCCTGCGGATCCCCGGCACAAGCACCTGCATACCCACGAGACCATATACAACAGAAGGAATTCCGGCAAGGAGACTTACTGCGGATTCCATGACGGTGCGAACCTTCTTCGGTGCCACCTTTGCCAGATATACTGCTGTAAGGAACCCAAACGGAACCCCCAGCAGAATCGCTCCTGCGGTTCCATAAACACTGGTCAGAATAAACGGCAGAATTCCATAGGAAGGCTCTGCTGCCGTGGATGCCCATATTTTTCCAAACAGAAAAGGTATAAGTCCGATCTGCCGGATGGCCGGTATGCCGGAGATGATCAGATACACTGAAATCAGCAGCACACAGCCTACTGTAATCAATCCGAGCACCAGGAAAATCCCGTGTATGAAGTTTTCAAAAAATTGCTTCTTTTTCATGTTATTCACCTGTTATAATTAATTTCTCTACTGTTATTAAATGATATAACGTAATGATATCCAGACAGCAACCCGGATGTCTCTCCTTAAGATGTCATGCTGTCTGGATGTCAGGTTTGTTTCTCTTTGATGCTTAGCTGCATTCGGTTTAATGTCTAAATCCGATTTTATTATTTTGAGCCGGATTCCCTGATATCTTAGTTCGCTGCTACTGCTCCGGCCTCGGAAATGATGCCTGCTGCATCAGCAGAAGTGATGTAGTCGAAGAACTTCTGGGCAGTTGCGGATAATGCCACACCATCTTTGGTTACCAGTACGAATGGACGCTGGATGACGTAAGAACCGTCTTTTACGGTATCTTCCGTAGGAACCACACCGCCTACGGAAAGTGCTTTTACACTATCCTTTACAGAAGCAAGGGAAGCATATCCGATTGCATCCGGGTTCTGGGCTACGGTTGTGATTACATCACCCGTAGAGGTTAATTCCTGACGGTATGCACATGCATCTTCAGTTCCGGTAATGGATTCGAAGCCATCTCTCGTACCGCTTCCTGCCTCACGTCCGATCAGAACAATTTCTGCATCATTTCCGCCGACTTCACTCCAGTTTTTAATTTCACCCTTATAGATCTTAGCGATAGTGTCAATGTCAAGATCAGCAACCGGATTTTCCGGATTTACGATAATTGCAATTCCATCATAAGCAAGTACTGTCTGTGTTAAGCCTTTTGCAACCTCTTCATTCTTTAAGTTTCTGCTGGAAAGTCCGATATCACATCTTCCTTCCTCTACTGCTGTAATACCTGAACCTGATCCTGTCGGATTATAGGTAAATGTTACTCCATCGTTCTGTGCCATGAAGGATTCTCCCAAAGCACCGATCACCTTCTCCATGGAAGTAGATCCATCGGTAGATACGGTTCCGTTGTCCTCGGTTGTCTGTGCAGGTGCTTCTGCAGTCGTGTCTTCTGCAGGTGCTGACTCTGCTGTTGCCTCAGTTGTAGTTTCGGTTGCGGTATCCGTTGCTGTGGTTGTGTTAGATCCACATCCTGCCAGGAGTGCTGCTCCTGCAAGAGCCATAACAAATACACTTAATTTCTTTCTCATAATAAATCTCCTCTCGGTTCACCTTTTGTTTTTGATTTCGGTGATGTTTTGTTTGTTTTGATCTTATGTATCTCATCATAAAGACTGCTTGTAAAATGAAAAAGTGTGCTTATGTAAAATGTTTGTCAAGGCTGGAAAAGGAAATGTAAAAGGCAGAACCCATTTCTGAGTTCTGCCCTATTCAGTACCATTGGTTTCTATACCACATCTCTCGCACACTTGTCATAATACATCTTCGCCTGTTCTCCCGTTAGTGAAAACCAACGAACCAGCTTTCCAACAATGGTTTCCTCTGTCCGGTGCTCTTCCAGGTTTTCAAGAATCATCTGTTCTATTCCCTGTTCTATTCCAATTTCCATCCCTTCCTCACGACCAATGGCCCTTTCCTCTGCCCGTAATTCTCTTATTGCCTGACACATATTGTATCCCTCCTTTGCATCATTGTGGTTCATAAAGTTATTCCTGTTCTTCCATAACTCCGACATTCCCAGAAATTTAACGATCATCTCAAATGTTTCCTCTGAGAGATTCTGGTACTCAACTGAGTTTTCTATCAATTCTTTCAGTTTTTCTTTATTCTTACGATAAACAAGTGCCTGAAAAAACTGCCTCAATTCCGTATGAAACACTTGAAAATCCTGCTGTTCGTTAACACAGTACAATCTCATTTGATAATCCGAAAAATTTTTCTTGTCCTCACCATCAATACAAGTCATATCGAATAGGCTTCTGGGGCCATCCCATTCCTCTTCTCCATGATATAAGCAAATCGTGTATACCGGTAACAGTCTATCCTTTTTCTTGATACCACACAGCTTCTCCGGACCTCGAAGTGTCTCCTTCTTTATCTTATACGTTTCCTTCAGATTATTCAGCTGCTCCTGATAGTCCAGAAAATCATATTCCATACATCGTAAAGGCATCGTATAATTCACAACACTCTGATTCTCTAATGCAAATATCCGGAATTGACCGTTCTGTCTGCTTCTCATCTTTAAATCACGATATCGTCTTTGGACTCCTCTATATTTTCCTTGCGACTTTCGTTCTACTTTGCTTTGATCAGATTCTAAACTTCCTTCTGTTTCAAAATAGTCTCCTGCTTCCCGTTCCAGTGATTTCGGATCAATCATTTGCTTTCCGTCAAACATAATACCATTCATCAAATCAGCAAATCGTTCCCTGTTACTGAGATACCTGCCCATCAGTCCATCATATTTTCCCACTTTTCCTCCTTCTGCAGGAAAAACAGCAATACACAGAACCGAAAGAATACAAGCTCCCATCGTACACAAAATCACTGTTTCTAAAATCTCCTGCCTATTCTTATATTGTTTTGGAAATAAGCATAGATTCTAGAAATGCAGCCTTGATTTTCGATTAGTTTCCTAATTTGAAAATAGTAACGAAATGTTCCTTAATGAATTTTAGATTTCGATTCAAACAATTCTGTCATATGCTTAATCTGATTTGTAAGTTCAATATAACAGAATATTTGGTAGATTTCAACATGTTTTTTCAAAGAATCGCAATTTCTTTTGGTAGTTTGTTACTGTTCATACAGCAGCCAGACACTTGCTGTCAGGCTGCGTAAAAACATGATTTGAGCAGAGCACTTAGCAAGGATATTACGAGCTTAGTGCGAACCATACAAGTTCACTTGGCAAACCGAAGGTGAGTCTGGTGAAGCTTATTCAGGAGTAAGCAGAATCCTTTTGCAAAGCAAAACTTCAAATGATCACCATTCACTTATGCACTCTTTATGCATTTTTCCATTCTTAATTAAACCCGAAAAACTTCTGGCAGAGCTTATATCCTTCCACGGAAATCATACGGCCGCCTTTACCGGGAAGATTCATGCACTGGCCCAGGAGTCCGAAGCGGAGTCTTTTATATAGCACCCAGTCCTTCTTCTTTAGGTACTCCCAAAGCTCCTGCTTCTTCTGCAGGTTTTCTTCTGTACCGGAACGGATTAAGAGAATCGAGGAAACCGTTGTAATGATATCCAGATAGCTTAACATGTAACGGTATCTCTTCTTATTGGAATTCACCAGAGAGCGGTTCTCAACCATATAATCGATCATCAGCTTATTTACACGGAGCTGCTGGTCAATACGGCTGATCATCACACTTTCATGTACGGACTGGTCTTCTCTTCCGATATAATAACGATAGAAATTCACATCCATATAATACATATTCCGCACAAACGGAAGCGGCTCGAATACATAAATGTTATCCACATAGAACGTATGCTCCGGAAGCTGAATTCCACATTCCCGTAACAGCTTCGTACGGAAAATGACGGAATGCATGAGAATATACTGTCCTTTATGGAAATGATGCACATCATCCCAGGTAAACATCTGGTCCACCGGGAGTGCATGGCGATAACGCATCACCTTCCTGCGCTTCTCACCGGCCTTTTCATAAACAAAGTTGCTGATCAGCATATCCAGTGTGGTCTCACCGCCGGTAAGCTCATGGAGCTTTGCAAGAATCTGCCGGTATACCTCTTCCTTAACCCAGTCATCGCTGTCAACCACCTTAAAATACAGACCTGTGGCATTTGCAATTCCTGTATTCACGGCCGAACCATGTCCCCCGTTTTCCTTATGGATTGCCTTCACGATCGTCGGATACTTTTCGGCATAGCTGTCAGCAATCTCTGCGGTACGGTCCTTCGAACCGTCATCAATAATCAGAATTTCAACCTCTTCTCCACCAGCAAGAAGTGACTCAATACACTTTTCCATATATGCTTCAGAATTATAACATGGTACTGCAAACGATAATAATTTCATGTGCCATCCTCCAGATAATTTTGCACTGCTGCCATTTATTTTCCAAGCCTTCAGCAGCAGATGCTTCAAACCATACTCAATTAACCCTCTTCCAGAAATGCCTTCAGATATGCTTTGTAGGCTGTTGGAATCGGATATCTTTCCCGTGCCTCCTGCTGCTCTACGAACACCAGGGAATCCTCTGGATTTCCGGTTGTTTCTGCCAATTCATCCACCTTCACCGCATAGCCAATCATATGCCATTCCTTATGGGAAAAGATATGCCTGCTTTGACTAAGCGGTTCAATCCGCAGCACGGATAAGCCCCTTTCTTTTAAAAATAATAATACTTCATCCTGTGAAAGATGTCCAGTAATGCTTGGGAACTCATACATTCCTGCAAGGAGCCCCTTTTCCGGCCGCTTTGTCAGCGCTGCTTTCTTATCATCCTTGATAATCAGAACCGTTTTATCCTCGATCACCCGGGCCTTCTTCGGAGGCTTACAGGGAAAATCCGTCTCACGCCCTTCCCGATGTGCCACGCACAGCTCCTTCCATGGACATTCCCCACACTTCGGTGCTCCATTCGGCGTACAGACCATGGCTCCAAGCTCCATCAGAGCCTGGTTAAAATCTCCCGGCCGGTCTTCGGGCATGATCGCAAGAAGCTCCTCTTCGATTCCGTTCCGCACAGACTGCTGCATGATATTCGCTGCATCCGCGCGCAGACGTGACAGAACCCGCAGTACATTTCCATCTACTGCAGGTCTTTTGATTCCGAACGCAATGGAGCTGATGGCTCCTGCTGTATAGCTGCCGATTCCCGGCAGGGAAAGGATATCTTCATAGGAAGGAACCATTTCACCGCCATACCGGTCAACCAGTATTTCCGCTGCTTTTTTCATATTACGGACACGGTTATAATATCCAAGTCCCTCCCACAACTTCAAAAGCTTTTCTTCCTCTGCCTGCGAAAGGCTCCGGATATCCGGCAGCGCCTTCATAAAGCGGTCGTAATAGGGCTTCACGGCTTCTACCCTTGTCTGCTGCAGCATAATCTCAGACACCCATACATGATAAGGTGTCGGTTCTTCTCGCCATGGCAGTATCCTTCGTCCACGGTCATAAAATGCAAGAAGCGGTTCCACACACTGCTTCAAAATTTCGTTGTCACTCATTGATTGCTATCCTGTCTGATTTATTCCAAACTACGTAACTGAATCATATTCTTACGGTCCAGGCAGTAAATGCTTCGACCTGTTCTGAATAATTCCAAAACTACCATAACTGTTCCGTACCCTCACAGTTACAAACGATCCTCTTCCTTCCATATTCAACCCATTTCTATCCAAGGGTCCTTATCCTATGGATCCTTATTCTGCCCGGCTTTCTTTTTATAGGGCACTCTGGCAGACGGTACCACCTTAGATGCCAGCTTCGTATGTACTGCCTGATCATCAAAGAAAATCTGCGCTCCAAATGCCTTCAGCACATCACTCTTTGAAATTCCTCCCAGAAAAAAGGCTTCATCAATCCGCACGTTCCACGCGCGCAGTGTCCGGATCACCCGTTCATGCGCCGGTGCACTTCTTGCAGTAACAAGTGCCGTCCGGATCGGTGCCTGATCCTGTGGAAAGTCCTTCTGGATATCCGAAATGGTCTTTAAAAATTTGGCAAACGGCCCCTGATTCATCGGCTGGTTCGCTCTAAGTCTTTCATTCTCTTCAAAGGCTTCCAGTCCCTGTTCCTTATAAAGCTGCTCCGATTCATCCGAAAACAGGACAGCATCCCCATCAAATGCGATCCGGATCTGTGAAAGCGGTTCCGCATTTTCTCCCACCGCCTGAATCCGGTCACAGCAGATAATCCCGGCAGCAATTCCGCTGTCAATCGCTGCCTGTACATCCGCTTCATCCGCAGACAGATAAAGATCGGTGTGAAAGGCATTTAAGTACGGCGCTAACGATGCTCCGCTTGCCAGTACTGCTCTCGAAATCTGCAGCCCGTAATGTGCAATGGAATTAAATACCCGCAGAGAGGTGTCCGGGCTGTTATGGGACATGATGATGACCTCCACTCTGCCCTCCTGCCCCGGAATTTTATTAATATTAAGAAGTGCTTCAATCAGCCGGAAGCCATTGCCCGGCATCAGGTAATCCTTCTCATGCTCTACCTGATACCGGCAGTAAGCCTCCACTCCCTGCGTTTCAAACAATTCATTCTCCACGGACAGATCAAACAATGCCCGCGAAGACACTCCGATTACCAGCCGATGCTCCAAATCATATGCCATCGTGTACTCCTTCCTGATTTCACCACTGTTTCTGTTTCAGGCTTTTCAATTCCCTCATCGGAATTGAAATCCAGTCACCATTAAGCAGATCAGCTTTCATATGGTACAGGTACACTCTGACTCCGGGGCTTCCTTCCGCATCCGGCGGTCTTTTACCTGAGCCGGTTACATTCATACCGTTCCAGGGTCAGAAGACAATTCTTCAACTCTTCATAACGGTCTTCAAGGTCTCCGTCCTTGATCTCCAGATCAACGGAAAGTGCCATGGTATTAATCATATCATCTGTAATCCGTGCATGCAGTCCATGGAGAATATTCAGTCTTTCTTCAAAAGTATCTGCCTCCAGAAACTCAAGTACCATAGGATCAATATTTATTTCTTCTGCTTCCTGCTGATTGTCCTCCTGTACCGGTTCAAACCGGTATTGCTGCCGGGTATCCGGATACTTCGTACGGTCTACCATCTCCGTGAACATCAAAAGGGGACGTGCATACACCTGATGATCTCCATACTGTGCCTCATAAATCACCAGCTCTTCTCCTGTTTCGCTGTGCTTTGCGATGGCAATTACCCGATACAGATTTCCTTTAAAATGACGATAAAGCTGTCCTGCCTGTGGTCTCATCTGTCAGATCCTCCATTCAGAAATATATATTTAAGTATAACCCTGTTTGGAGTTCTTGTCATTCTTTTGCTTTACTTTTCTTTACAGGAAGATATAGGTAATTACCCCTTCCATTTTCTCTCTCCTGATCTGCAAAAGCTCCTCCTGCAGCTGCTCCTGTTCTTCTGGCTGCAGATTTCCGATCCCACGATGATGAATGGTCATGGTATAGCTTCTGTTTTCTGCTTCATCAATCACCTTCGTCATGGTGACGCCGCTGTTTGAATACCCCTCTTCATTCAGGAAAAACCGCACCTCCTTCACATATTCTGCTTCTATCTCACGGTAGTACTTCTCCCGTTCCCTGCGCTCCACCTTTTCACTGCTATGTACTGTTCCGGAAATACAGAATACGGTAATTCCAATTAATACCAGTGCACTGACGGTTATAATTACTCTCCTTGCTCCTTCTCTCATGATGACTCCTCCATTCTGATTCTGCTGAATCTGTTTCCCAATGTTTCTCTCATTTCTATGATCCCAGTCTATCAGAAGATGTGTCCCATAAATGTCTCTCTAAGAGATCGAGTAGGAGGGAGTGATTAGCTCCCGACCTCTCACACCACCGTGCGTACC
>ERZ1026772.1837-NODE-1837-length-10208-cov-11.188319_pt1 | contig 10208 bp, 7 predicted proteins | sample MGYA00380124_ERZ1026772 | MGnify/ENA primary metagenome ERZ1026772 (study PRJEB33269, sample SAMEA4719760) | human gut metagenome | biome: human-associated habitat; feature: organic feature; material: feces | place: Cameroon | collected 2013-10 ...
AAGTTATACTTGAACAGGAGGTATTTACGATGAATACAGATTTACTAACACTCATAGAAACAAGAAGAAGTGTGCGCAGCTTCAAGCCTGATATGATCCCTTCTGATGTCATTGATCAGATCATTAAGGCCGGCACCTACGCAGCCACAGGTATGAACAGACAGTCACCCATTATCATAGCTGTTACAAATAAGGAAATGCGGGACAGACTTTCCAGAATGAATGCAAAGATCATGGGAAGTGACAAAGATCCCTTCTACGGTGCTCCCGTTGTCCTCATTGTTCTCGCTAAAAAGGAAGCACCGACCCACGTTTACGATGGCAGCCTTGTCATGGGCAATCTGATGCTTGCAGCACATGCGCTGGATATCGGAAGCTGCTGGATCCACAGAGCCAAAGAAGAATTTGAATCCCCGGAAGGCCAGAAAATCCTGAAGGATCTTGGTATCGAGGGTGAATACGAAGGAATCGGCCACTGTGTCCTTGGTTATGTTGAGGGAGAGTACCCTGCTACACATCCCCGGAAGGACAACTGGGTCTATTATGTGAAATAATGATACTTTTTAGCCTGATACAACCTGAAAAACGGTACTTACTCAAACAAATACACATATTTCTTCATCTGGGAGAGAAGAATATCCCTTACCCGGTTCTTCTCTTCCGGAGAATATATGCTGATCTTATCAAGCAGATCATTCACATCTTTCGCATGAAAATGGAACTTCAAATGATTCCTCATCTAACGTTCTACCTGGATCCAGAAATCATCCTCTGCCATTCTGCCCGCTGTCTTTTCTATGATCATAAGGGGGGCATAAAACGGCAGATCCAGATCCTGTAACACCAGTTTCATTTTATCCCTGCTGGCAGGAAAACATCTGGATTCCAGAAATTCTTCATACATCTTGTAGTCCGGATCCTCTACTTTACCAAATGCCCTGAACATAAGCTTATCCGTGTAATTGACAATGCGCACCCTCTGTTCCATTTCATTGACATCGATCAGTGTACAGGGCTTCTGCCGGTACATATACCAAAGTCTGAGAGGATACTCCCTTTTCGGAATCTGAAGCTGTTTTGGATAATCCGTATAACGATCCAGCATCTGAAACAGCAAAACTACAGGCCCTGTGATATTTTCCTTACTGGTTTCCCAGCGCTCTACTGTTGATTTTGCGCAACAGATCAGTTCCGCAAACTCTCTTTGTGTCAGCTTCAGGCGTTTACGCAAAGCCCTGATCTCTTCTGCAGTTGTGTACGCCGGTACTGCAAAAAGCCTTTCTTTCATATGTCCCTCCAAAAAGAAAAACCATTAAAATGAGTGTTTTTTCTTTTATTTTACCCTCATTTTAATGGTTTTAATCATTTCCGTCAATATTTATTCTTCTATCCACAAAATACTGGTCACACACCTTGGATAGTGGAATCCCCGTTCTGTCTGCTTTCCGGCAAAGATCTGGTCAATGCCCGGATCGGATATGCACCCTTCCGTCCACCAGCTCCAGTGCGCCGCATCGGCCCTATCCATGATCTGTGGCATATTCATATGTAATACCTTTTCGATAATGTACTGACACAGGAAGATCTTGCTGATCCAGGAATTGTCACTTGTCTCCGAAAGCTTAAAGCCGCCGTCCTCAAACAGGCAGATGCCGGGTACCAGTACCGTCTGTATATGCTCCTTCAGCGCCCTGATCAGCCTGCCATGCTTTCCATCCTCTGATACTGCCTCCGATTTTCCGAAAAAGACAGGATAAATGATCCCTTCAATGACCGGTACGATCGCCATGGTTCCTTCTCCATCGAAAAGAGCCGGAAACCGTTTCTTTTCCCTGTCAAAATAAGCAAGCATATACTCCTCACAATTATCGGCTGCACTGTCAGCCTGCTCTTGATACTCCTCCATGGAAAGCTGTTCAAACACGCTGCCAAGAGCCAGATAGGAAGCAAAACACTTCATGGCAATATAGCTGTTTCTCCTTGCCTGTCCAAGGCTCACATCCAGTGAATCATAAGTCGTGATCTCACTGCCGCCCTCGCACCTGGAAGAATCCACATCCATGATACCATCCGGGATCAGCCCGTCACGCTTCTGCATGGACTGGAAGCATTCCACCAGTGTCTCTTTCCTGGACAAAAGCCATGCCGTGTCACCGGTTCTGTGCGCATACACCGCAGCTGCCAGGATCCAGTTACAGAGCTGCTCCTGTGTCATATAGGAAAAGCAGTCCGTCAGATAAGGAATCTCATAGCTGGATTGTCCCTTTGGTGTAAATACATAGTAGGAACCCATATCATGGGTAAAGGAAATACCACACTGATCCTTATAGGAATAGGATTCCACAAAGAAATCCAGTGCATTCCGCACTGTCCAGGGATGATACCGGCACTCAAAGAAAAGATGATCAATCAGCAGATCAAAGGTATTCATCATCAGGAAGGTTCCCTCATTTACGATCCACCGGATCCTCTCCCCTTCCTTCATCAGCATGGAGCTGATATAAAAGGACTTTACCGACTGACAGAGCAGCTTCTTTCTCATGCTGCTAAGACCTGTCTCTTCAAGAAAATGCTCATTTTCCTCTGCTTCCCTCCAGAGATTTTCTCTGTCAGCAAGCGCTTCTGCCATAACTTCCGGCAGATCACGATAATACTCTGTATATAAGTAACTGCAGCTGTGAAGTCCCTGCGTAACACTTCCTCCAAGATACCAGCCAAGCGCAAGATCCACCTCTGCCCTGCTGCCTGCCGGAACCCGGAACAGGATACCACCCATGGAAGCCAGCATCAGACGAACTGGCTGTTTCCTTTCAAACACCCGGAACATATCAAAGTCTGCGATCTCCCGCAGCCCTGCCACCCCTGCTGCCACAGCTTCAAAACCATAGCCGTCTTTGGAGATCACACCACAGCGCTCTTCCCCGTACATCTGGCTTAAAAACTGCTTGCCCTTCATATTGCCAATGCCAAAGAAGCCCTGGATCTCCTGCTCCCCATCCCTGTTGTCCACACAGAATCTTGCCACGATGGCGGGAAGCGCTTTTGACTTTACCTCCGGTTCCTCTCCTCTTTCCACATCAGAAAGCTCTGTCACTCGGTTCATCAGGGAAAATGAAAGTCTCCCTGCCTGGAACGTGTCAGTCGCAAGCCCGAAGCTTCTGCTGACCTCCTCTTCAGTAAAGGCGTGCTCCTGAAGCTCTGATCCATTCTCATCTTTGGCGAAGCTGTCCTTTTCCGAAGAAATGCTTTTCTCATAAAAAGGCAGCATAGATAACGTATTTCCTTCTTTGTATCCGATAAAAATATCCTGATCCGGGATCCTGTCACTCTGCAGACAGAAACCGCCGCCAAGTCCGGCAAGCCCTAATGCAAATCCTGCATTTGCACCGATGGGACTGTGGATCGCCTGAAATAAATCTGTACTCATTTCCTTTCCTCCTGTGCCGGATCAGATATTTTAAATCCTGTCGGCATTTTTAACTTCCTGCTTTCATTTCACCTACCATTCTATCATATTCTTCCTCGGTGATCCTGTATTTTTTACGGATCAGCAGATAGGCCGCCAGCAGCGTCAGTACCGGTATCAGCACCATTCCAAGCCTTAAGGCAAAGGTCTGCCATGGCTGTACTGCCGCGATTGCTTCATTTGCCTGACCGAGTGCACTTTCACTGGTCAGTGTTCCTTTCCCGACTTCGATCTCCAGTTCGGAGATCCCCTGACTTGTCACATAAATCCCACTGAGGATCAGCACCAGTGCAGAGATTCCCTGATTCAGTGCTCCGGCAAGCTTTACGCTGAAGGAACGGACTGCCGAGATTACACTGTCATGCCGTTCCGAAAACCGGTATTCATCATATTCTATGGTATTATTCAGCATTACGATCACAGCCAGATTATAGAGTCCCTGGAAGAAAAAGATACCAAATCCTACAGCATTCAGCAGGATCAGATTTTTCGGCAGCACATAGCCGAATTCAAGCAGAAGAATATACCCTGCTGTAACTGCTGCCATACAGATCTTCAGTATCTTCATCCGACTGCATTTACTGGACAAAAAGGCATACAATGCCTGTGAAGTCAACGTTCCCAGTCCATACATCACCGTAAACAGAAAGATCAGATTTCCACTGTCTGAATATCCAAATTCAAAGTAAAAGAAATTAACACCAAAAATGATCAGCAGATTACTTCCCACATTAAACAGAAGAGATGCTGTTCCGATCACTTTCAGCTGGTCATTTCTGTTAAACACCTGAAACATGCCCTTTAAAGAAAGCTTTTCTGCCTGATCTGTACGTTCCTGTTCCTTCACGCCAAGCACAACAAGCGTCTGAAAGGCGATAAAGCCAAGTCCTACGATCAGGGCGATCACCCGGTAGGCCTTTACGGCATTTCCAGCGATCACCGTAGGCACGATACCGGCTACCGAAAACTGTCCGATGCAGATAAAGACACTCATCAGCGTCACCAGCGTATCTCTCACCTTCGGATCACTGCTGAGGCTGGGCAGCATTCCCCAGTAGGCAATATCATTCATGGTATAAGTCATGCCCCAGAGAAGGTATCCGATTGCAAAAAAGGCTACAAATCCCCAGCCCTGCGGCCTTAAGGTAAATAACCCGATGATAACCAGTGCATTCAGACAGGCTCCCGTCAGGATCCATGGCTTGAATTTTCCCCATTTGAAATGACAGTTTTCAATGATAATTCCCATCAGAAGATCATTCACCGCATCCCAGATCAGGCAGGCCACAATACTTGCCGATATGACGAAAAACTGAGCCACAGTCAGCTTCATAGTATACTGCACATATGTCATCAGATACATGCTGACCAGCGCATACGCCGCATCCCTTCCGGTTGCTCCAACACAATACGACCACTTTGTCCTTTTATCCATTTTCCCCATCCCTTCTGTTCTTTAGCCGAATAAGAGTTTACAGACTGCCCTGCCTTTCTTTCCGTTTGCTGATAATACGATTGCTTCTGCCAGACGGTATGGCAGGACACCACCGCTCTGGCAGGAAACACAGTCTATGGTCCCATCTCTTACCCCTTCAAGCATCATCATGACCTCCGGATCATCTGCTGGCTTTCCGGGAAACAGAATGCCCGCTGCTTTCTCTGCCAGCCTCAGAAATCCTCTGGCCATGCCAGAGTGCTCCGAAAGCTGCCGCAGGGAATGATACATGGTATAGCTCCCCGGCTCTGCCCTGTCAAAATGACTTGTTTCCCTGCCATAGAGTCTCAAAAACTGCTTATGGGAAATCTCCTGGATCCTGACTGCCGGATCAAAATACTCAAAAAGAAGCTCCCTATCATCCCGCTCATAAGAAACTCCCTTCACGGAAAGAGATGCCGATAACCGGACATCCTGACTGGACGCTGCCACCAGAATCTGATATTCTCCGGATGGCATGAGGAACTTCTGCATTTTCTCATCATAAACAGAAAAGCTTCTCTCATCCAGACTGACACTGACCTGTTTCGACTCTCCCGGCAAAAGTTCTGTTTTGATAAAGCCCTTCAGTTCCTTTTCTGTCCTGAGATAATGACACCCTGTGGGATTTTTCACATAAATCTGTGCCGTTTCTGCACCCTTCCTGTTTCCAGTATTAGTGATCGTGAAGCTTACTTTCATTTCTTCACCGGTGAACAGGTCCTTTTCCAGCTTCAGATCAGAATAGGCGAAAGCCGTGTAGGACAGCCCAAATCCGAAGGGATAACACACCGGTATCCGATAACGGTCATAATAACGATATCCGGTAAAAATACTCTCCCGGTATTCCACATCATCACTTCCTGTGGCAAATGTATTTCTGCAGGGTGTGTCATCCACAGAAAGGGGGAAAGTTTCCGCCAGTTTTCCACAGGGATTCTCTTCTCCATACAGCAGCTGTACACAGGCCTCCCCTGCTGCCTCTCCTGCCAGATACATATGTAAAATAGCCCTCATCCTGTCCGCACAGGCGATCCGGTAAGGCGCTCCCCCGAAGGAAACAAACACAATATTTTTATTTACACGGTAAAGCTTCTCCAGCAGTTTTTTCTGATTTTCCGGCATTTCCAGCGTTTTTCTGTCATACCCTTCCCCCTCTGTCCTGTCAGTCAGGCCTCCAAAGAAAAGAACAAGATCACTGTCCTTTGCAAGCTCTTCTGCTTCTTTCTCAAGTTCAGGAAGTGCTTTTTCTGTCCTGCTGTCATAGCCTGCTGCATAGGAAATATTTTCGTTATATTCTTTCAGGATCTCTGCGGCACTTCTTACCGGCATGGTATTGATATGACTGCTTCCTCCACCCTGGAAACGCATCTTTTCTGCCAGTTCCCCGATTACGGCTATCTTTAACTTTTCACCTTTCTTAAGAGGCAGAACACCATCATTTTTAAGCAGAACTGCACTCTGGCAGGCTATTTTCCGGGCAAGGTCATGGTGCCCTGAAATATCCCATTTTTCTTTCTTTTTCCTGTAAGGAACCGCATACCTTTCTGCCAGCTTCTGTATCCTGCCTGCTGCCTGCAGAATCGTTTCTTCTGTGATCTCTCCGTTCTTCAGCGCCTTTACAAGCTTCTTTCTATGGTACCTACGGCTGTCAGGCATCTCCAGATCCATCCCTGCCCGGAGTGATCCCGGCAGATCTGCGCAGGCACCCCAGTCAGAAATGACAACACCGTCAAAGTCCCATTCCTCTCTCAGGATCTCTGTCAGAAGTCTTCTGTTTTCACAGGCATACTTTCCATTCAGCCGGTTATAAGAGGCCATCACTGTCGCCGGTTTTGCCTTCTTTACGATCTGTTCAAAGGCCGGCAGATAAATTTCCCTGAGCGCTCTTTCATCAATCTGACTGTTCGCCGTCTGTCTGTGGGTTTCCTGATTATTTCCCGCAAAGTGCTTCAGACTGACCGCTATTCCTTCTTTCTGTACAGCCTTCACATAGGCTTCTCCCAGTACGCCTGACAGAAACGGATCCTCGCTGAAATATTCAAAATTCCTGCCACAGAGTGGAGAACGTTTATGATTCACACCCGGACCAAGCAATACTGAAATATTTTCATTCCAGGCTTCCCTGGCAATGGCCTGCGCCATCTCTGCCACAAGTACCGGATCAAAGCTGCAGGCAACTGCGCTGGCTGTTGGGAAACAGGTAGCTGCTTTACTGTTATTGTTCTGTCTGACCTTTTCTTCCTGCTTTCTAAGTCCATGCGGGCCATCCGAAAGATGGAGTGACGGAAGCTTTCCCCCGCAGGAATCTGTATGCCACATCCCCCTGCCGGTCACAAGCCGGATCGCATCCTGTAATTCCAGTTTCATACGCAGCACCTCTCTTCCTATTTCTTTTTCCTTTCCACATCAGCGACTCTTCTATCTTTACTTTATCCTGTCTTTCTGTCACAGAATATCATAAATCCGTTGCATATATCATTTTTCCGGCATAAAATGAAGCTATGAAAAAAGAAACTGTATACTCTGGATCCAATTACAGAATCGAAATGCTTCCCCGGTACAAAAACGCACTGTTTGAACAGCGGGAATCTGGCATGACACACTCCTCCTTTGCGCTGGAATATGCCCTGTACCATGCTATTCAGGCAGGAGATGAGGACAGCCTCATGCAGACCATCTCCGACTATTTTAACCATGGATTTATTATTGGACGAATGTCCCTGAATGAAGCAAGACAATGGAAATACTGGGCGGTTTCTGTCGTTGCCATTGCGATCCACTATGCAATCCTTGGCGGTCTTGACGAAACCGATGCCTATAATCTCAGTGATGCCTATATCCAGACTCTGGATTCTCTCTCTTCCATGCAGGAGGCGCTTTCCTATTTACAGGAAAAAGCGCTGGAGCTTGTGCATGCCGTCCATGCTGTAAGAAGCAAAAACGCACTTTCTCCCAAGATCCGAAAGTGCGTCCACTATATCCATGTCCACTTACATGAAAAGATCACAGTCCATACCCTGGCTTCCCTAGCCGGACTGTCTGATGATTATCTGTCTGTTCTGTTTAAAAAGGAAACCGGAACCTCTGTCCATTCCTATATTCTGGACAAACGGCTTCAGGCAGCGCTCCCCATGCTGAAGGAAGGCCTTCCCTGCGAACAGGTCGCCTACCATCTGGCTTTCTGCAGCCAGTCCCATTTTATCTCCTGCTTCAAAGAGAAGTACGGTATGACTCCCGCCAGATATCTGCGGCAGCAGGAATAAAGGCTTCCCGTCCGATCACAGGCCAGTCCCTGGCTCTGCCAAGTACACAGAGTGCGGTTGGTTCCTTCATATTTACCTTGAAAAAAATATACTCTCGTGTTATATTGAATATAGAAAAAGGGAAAGCCAGAGAAGCGGCTTACCCCGAATATTATAGCATCAACCTTTTATAAAAGGTCGGCCGTCATTATTCGCAGTAATGGCGGCTATTTTCGTTTTCCCTTGAAAATCATGTAACACAATCCCACAAGGGTGCAAATGAATATTCCAATCTGAATTAAATCAGAGTATGTAACATACATCGGCAACGCCCTCCTTTCTTTCGTCTGAAGGGTTAGCCCCTCCGAAAAAAGAGGGTAAGCCGCCCGGCTCTCTGGTTTCCCATATATCTATATTATCATCTAACAGCATATCTTTCAATCAAATTCTGATCAGATCATCTTTTCTTGAAAGATTTTCGGGAAATGGTTGGAAGCGGTTCTCCTGGATTTCATAAAACTCCTGAACCCCGCTGAACCCCCTATAAATATGCATTGAATATTATATAGATAAACGCTAAAATAACAGAGAGGGAAACTGAAAGAGAAAGTAAAATAGCATGGTAAAACAATAATTGTAACACTTTGTTCATGTATCACCGAAATCCTTGTGATCGTGACAGCAAGTCCGATGGTGAAACCGGATGTTTTATCTTGACCTCGGTATAATAAACACTGTTTGGATAGAAATAGCTAAACCTGACAGGGAGCCGCTTTATGAAAATTAAAACAAAAGATCTGCGTTATGAAGAAGTACTGGCTCTGCCACTGGAAAAGCACCAGAATCCGATGCGGCAGACAGGGGCTGTCCGCCTGCTTTTAAAGGCTGTTTCTTTTTTTGACCTGAAAGCTGTTGGGTTTACCTTCGAAAAGACAGGGATGGAAAAGCTGGCGGCAGAAGAACCCTGCCTGATATTAATGAACCATTCCAGCTTCATCGATTTAAAAATTGTCGCAACACTGCTTTCCGACAGAGAATATCATATCGTCTGCACACAGGATGGTTTTGTGGGAAAAAGACTGCTGATGCGTCTTTTGGGCTGTATTCCGGCCAAAAAGTTTATCAATGACATTACTCTTATCAAGGATATGCGCTACACGCTCCAGAAGCTGCACGCATCTGTTCTGATGTACCCCGAGGCAAGTTACAGCTTTGACGAGACGGAAACACCCCTTCCTGACAGCCTTGGTAAATGCATCAAGCTGTTAAAGGTTCCGGTGATCATGCTCAGAACATACGGGGCTTTTTTACGGGATCCTCTGTATAATGGATTGCAGCTGCGGAAGACGAAAGTATCCGCCAAAATGGAATATCTGCTTTCTCCGGAAGAAATAGCAGAAAAATCTGCAGGAGAAATCAATGAGATACTGCGGAATGTCTTTTCCTTTGACTATTTTAAAGAACAGCAAAAACAGGGCATTCTCATCAAAGAACCTTTCCGGGCAGACGGATTACAGAGAGCATTATACCGCTGCCCCCACTGCCAGACCGAAGGAATGACAGAGGGAAAAGGAACCAGGCTGATCTGTCACGCATGCGGGATCAGCTATGAATTATCAGAGACAGGATATTTAAAAGCTGACCGGGGAGAGACACGTTTTTCCCATATTCCGGACTGGTACCGCTGGGAAAGAGAGTGCGTAAGAAAGGAACTCGCAGATGGCAGCTACCGGCTCGATCTTGCAGTAGATATCTATATGCTGACAGATACCAGATGCGTGTATAAAGTTGGTGAGGGACGGCTTCTGCATACAACGGATGGCTTTGAACTGACCGGCTGTGACGGAAAACTGGAATATAAACAGTTACCACAGGCTTCCTACAGTCTCTACTCTGATTTTTACTGGTATGAAATCGGAGATATGATCAGCATCGGAGATGCACAGATACAGTATTACTGCTTTCCGAAGCATGGAGAAAATGTCGTAGCCAAAACAAGACTTGCAACAGAAGAACTGTATAA
>ERZ1026772.1838-NODE-1838-length-10208-cov-9.178962_pt1 | contig 10208 bp, 19 predicted proteins | sample MGYA00380124_ERZ1026772 | MGnify/ENA primary metagenome ERZ1026772 (study PRJEB33269, sample SAMEA4719760) | human gut metagenome | biome: human-associated habitat; feature: organic feature; material: feces | place: Cameroon | collected 2013-10 ...
ATGGCTAAATTTACCGGATTTTTGCTTGATTTTTGCCTTTTTCGCATTCATTTTTGCCGAATTTTGGCGAATTTTAACGAACTTTGACGAGGAATGTGTGTTAAAATCGTGTTAAAGAATTATGATCACAACAAGCTTTTATCTTGACACCAGAAATGTCCCGGAAGGGAAGACTGCACCTGTCAAAATCCGGATGACATTCAGGAAGAAAACATTCATGATTAATCTCGGAATAAGAGTGCTGCCCATACAATGGGATTCTGCATCTTCCCGTATCATTAATCATCCGCAGAAGAGGGAACTCAATGATTTCCTGCTCATGAGGCAGACGCAGATAAATTCCGAATTGATGGAACTCGAAACTTCCGGTGAGCTGAAGACGATTGAACCGTCAGAGCTGAAGGCTCGTCTCGAAGGAAAAGAGCCCTCGGTGAACGCTTCAAAGAATGGAGAGTTTTTACGTAAGTACATTTCCTTTTCCGAGTCGAGAAACACTCCCGGCACAAGAGCCGCGTACCACTCGACCCTCGTCAGGCTTCAGGCCTTTGATGCCGAACTTGACAAGCGGAGTTTTGAGGACATAGACAAGGACTACATGATTCGTTTCGATGCCTTCCTTGCCTTGACAAATTGCCGCAACTCCCGCAATGTGCATTATAGGAATATTCGGGCCGTGTTCAATGATGCGATAGATGATGAACTCACTACCTGTTACCCTTTCCGAAAGTTCAAGTTGAAGCAGGAGCCTACAAAGAAGCGTTCCCTGTCTGTGGTTGAACTTAGGGCACTCCGGGATTATCCGGTTGAAAGGCATCAGGAGAAATACCGTGACATGTTCATGCTTACGTTCTATCTTATCGGAATCAACGCTGTGGATTTATTCAATCTTCCAAAATCTGCCTTGCGGAACGGAAGGATTGAGTATGTCAGGGCAAAGACTCACAAGGAATACTCCATCAAGGTAGAACCCGAGGCCATGGAGATAATCGAGCGGTATGCAGGTACGGATCACCTTCTGAATGTGCTTGATGAACGGACCGGTTATAGGCAGTTCCAACATAGAATGAATGATGCCCTGAAACTCATTGGCGCTTTCCGGCGCGTGGGGAGGGGAGGCAGGAAGGTATATTCTCCCGAGTTTCCCGAACTTTCGCAATACTGGGCACGGCACACATGGGCTTCGATTGCGTCCGAGCTTGACATCCCCAAGGAAACAATCGCCGAAGGGCTGGGACACGGCGACAACACGGTCACTGATATTTACATCCGCTACGACCACCGTAAGGTAGATGCGGCCAACCGCAAGATAATTGACTATGTCAATTCCGAAGAGGAATTGTAGTTCAAAAGTGAGGACGCTGCGCAAGAAAGAGCGGCATCTCCGTAATGTTTAGAAGATGCCGCTCTCTGCCCGAAGGCCGTGATTAAAATAGTTGAACTATAATCTTGCGGACTGCAATTCTCTTGCCAGGGAATGCATCCCTTATTACTAACGTCTTTTCTTTCTTTTGGTTTTCTGTTCTTCTCGCTCCCTTTGTATTTGCTTCACAAAATCATATTCGTGCGTTGAGGGTACTTGAAAAGAAAACACTGTCCCGTTATTTCTGTGTGTCAGTGCGAAGTCTCCAAGAGAAATGATGTCCATCCCTATCAGGACCTGCGCCCCATTTAGATCGCCTTCCGTGACATTGACCATCTGTACCATAATGTTGTTTGGCAGCACGATATTCACCTTGTAGCTATTAACTCGTTCAGAACCGTTTGCATGATATACCTGCCTGATTCCGTTTGGTATCAAGCCAAGTTCTTCTGCAACCTTCTTGTCAATGACACTGTTGGTGGCTCCGGTATCCCAGATGGCTTTATATGGAAGAAACTCGACTGCATTGTTATCCGGCGCATCAAGAAAACCTGCACTAACCTTGCAGTCTGTAACTAACTCGCGAAGCAGCGATACTGGATTTCGTAGAGTAAAGGCCTTGTTTTCCATACTATACGAACGCTACGCGGGATCTGAAATGTTGTGAATAGGCTTCCGGTCCTTTGGTGCAAAGCTGCAAAAGGAAATTCCCCAATCCGTACTTCTCTTTCGCATACATATACGCCTCGTTTTCGGAAGAAAAGGCGTTGACGACATTGTTGTCGCAAATAATCAAATATTTTCCGTCATATTTCTTAACTAACTCATCTTGGTTGTCAAGATAATACTGAAATAAGGAACCTAAATCTGCCATAATACCATAATTGTTTGGTACAAAAGTATAAAATAGGATTGAGAAAAGCAATATCCGCCCCTACAATAGAGGTGCGGGGGAGCGTCAGCCCCTCCGCACCTGGTTTCCCGTCTTTCCGGGACGTCAGTTAAACCTTAAAAAATTTGATTATGAAGCGGGGAAGTTACATTCCCCCAACATGGCTCCCGGAAGCGGTTTCACCCGCAACCGGGAGGAGTTATGAAAAACAAATGCCGTACCCAAAGGCCACGGCATTAGATTGATTTGAGAGTACCGATTACCATTTCCAAGTCGGACCAAGCGTCCCATAGTTTTTCGGCGTTGTCTTCGAGAGCTTCGCCATTCTCGCTATCCTGCAGGGAAGAGGGCAGATTGTAGTACTTGGTTTCTTCCTCTGCGCTCATTCCCTGGAGTTTGCCGTGGCAGTCTTCCAACATCTCAATTATTTGCTTCAGTTCTCGCCTTTGAGACCTATCCATTCGTCACACCTCCTTTTCTTTTGTGTTGTCGTCCTTGAACAGTTCATCCAGTTCCTTCTTGCTCAGTTTCATTCTTGCGGTCGCTTTCCTTTTGTAGATTTCACCATACTCGAACAGGACAGGGCGCGCAATTCCGGTGGTGTTCTCGCTCATTATCATTTTTTCTCTCTGCTCCTCCGGAACCACTATATAGCCCTCCATGTCGTGCTCGTTTCCCACCTTGCGCCGGGGAGACCTCATCGTCACTTCGACATAAGACTCCCCATCCTTTTCGGTGGTGTTGTAGCGGAAAGGAATAAAAACGCCTTCCTCTCCGTAATACTCTATCCTCTGCGCCCTGATGAAGGCGTCGAGTTTAATTCTGATTCTTCTTGTCATTTCGCTTTGCTTTTGCTATCCTGCATCCCATATAGATTACAGCAGAGAGCGCCGCTATCCACAGCGCGAGCAAGAATATTCCCAATATCATGTTATTTCTCCTCCTTTGAATCTAAGATGATGGCCTCTATGGTAATAATGGGTCCGGCCGTCACGAACGGAATCCACAGCCCCTCAAGGTGCTCACCGAAGAGCACGTTCTCCGAAAAGTCGTTCATGAGTATCCACGGGAAGATGATTTGTTCACCGCATACGGCGAAGCCGGCCAGCAGCGCGACCGCGCTCGTGATAAAGACGATGAGCGACACTGACATTGTCATCCTCGACACGAGCGTGGCTGCGGCGAGCCGATCCCCGCTCTCCCTTGCGTCGCGAAGGTCGCTCTTGAATGTTTTGGCGAACCGTATGAAGTCCCTGCCCCCGACCCACACCGTCGCAGCCCAGTAGATTAACCACCCCCCGAAGAATACAATCAGACAGTAAATTCCAATCATGCCACAATCTCCTTTGTTATTCGGTTATACAATGCCCTCGCTCTGACATCCGTGAACGGGAGCCCGGTCGGGGTTTTAACGCCCCTCTCATTGAGGGTGTCGCTTATCGTCTTCCAGTCTTGGATTTTTCCGTGAATCTTTTTCCAGTCCTCCACGAAGTAGAGGAAAGATTTGATGTTCGGATTCTCCTGCGACTTCTTCCGCCTCGCCTCGGCAGCGGCTGCCCTCATCTTGCTCATCGCCTCGTTCCTGTCCGTCCCGGTGTTCTTGCCCCAGAGGGTCTTTGTCCCTCCGATTTTGATTCCGGCACGCTGCCTCGCTTCCAACCCGCTCCGGGTTCGGTCTATGATGAGTTCCCTTTCGAGCTGTGCCGCAAAGGCGAAGCTCATAAGCAGCAGTTCGTCGGCAGCCCTCATCTTCGAGCAGTCAAGGTCGAGGTTCATCTTCAATGCAATGAGCCGTACCTTTCGTGGCTTGAGCTCGTCCGTGATGAGCTTGTTCAGGTCGCCCATGCTTCTTCCCAGACGAGAGATTTCGGAGACTATCAGACAGTCTCCATCCTTCATCTCGGAAACGAGTCCGAGGAGCTTTCTGTCCCGATAGGACTTTCCTCCCGACACGCCCTCGTCCCTCTCAATTCTGTCCACCGTCAGCCCCTTGGTTGCGAGATACTTCCTGATGTCGTTCATCTGCTGCCTCTCGTCCTGGTGGTCGGTGGAATACCTGATGTAAACGTAATTCATAATCTTGCCTTTTTATTGGTTAAGGCAACCGCCCCGGAGATCGGTCCGGAGCGGTCTTTCACATCCGCCGCGTTTACAGTTCGCGCGCTATCGGAGTATAGTCCCTGAGATGCCCTCTCGGTGCGCCATACTGGAGCTTGGTTACAAGCTCCCCGCCTATCATTATCGGGGCGTCGAGGGTGATTGTCGTGGCGGTCTTTCCGCCGCAGTCGTATTGGTGTGCGCTGTAACCCACCATCAGTTCCGGAAGACGCCATACTCCCCAGTTCTCCGAGTTGAGATGCCTGGCAAGGAGCGCCAGATTGTGAGGAGTCACCTCGATAGGCTGGTCGGCCACGAGGGCGGCGTATTCTTCCTCGTATTTCCTCTCTTCCGAAAGGTACTGCTCTTTGAGGGCGCATTTCCGCTCGATGTTCAGGTGTTTCAACTCGTCCCTTTTCCGTTTTTGTTCGTCAACGGACAGTTCTTCGCACCTTTCGAGGACTCGTTCCACTCCTCCCATACTGAGGATGAATCCGCCGGCGTTCTTGATTGGCTGCCCTGTCTCATCCGTGATATGGAGAGTTCCGTCAGCCTTCTGTTCGACGCAATAGATTCGCGTCGCTGTCATAATTGTCTTCATAATCTGCAATGTTTGTGGTTTATGGCCCCGGTATCAGGTTTCAACCGATACCGGCAAATGTAGCGAATAAAATCAGTAAATCCTACAACCGTCTTGAAGAACAGGGAGGAAACCGTTATCCTTTCAGTTCGTTCAGGGTTATGGGCAGGGTGCTTGCGCAGGCGTGGAGCGCGTTGGATGTGAGCTGCCTCTGCCATGCACCGAACCTCGGAGACCAGCGGAACCCGTTGTGCTTGAGCTTGCTAATCATCTCGGAAGCGGGCTTCTCGTCGAAGATGATTTGCAGCCTGTCCTCGGAGTAGTTCTTCACTATCTTTCCTCCCTCGAACAGGAACTCCCTATCCTCTTTGGCGGCGAGTTCTTCTTGCTTGCGCGCCGCATCCTCGCACACATGCCGCAACTGCCAAATCTTGTGGCGTGAAGTGAAAAGCGGCTTTTTGAGGCCGACTTCATCGTTTTCCTGCGCGTCCCTTATGTAGTCGAGAGCTCTCCGCACGAGTTCGGTCTTGCCGTTCTTTGCGAGCCTCTCGATCTTTCCGGCTATCGAGTTCGTGAACAGGGGACGGCAGTAGCCCCTCGCTCCGTTGTCGATTGCGACGCAAGTCGTTATGCTCGATGCTATTTCGGATCGGAGCCGAACCCATTCCTCGTTGTCCTTCTGCTCCGGGCTCTTGGCGTTTTCGATGCTCCGCGCAATCGCCTTCCGGGCTTTCACTCGCCAGTCCTCAAAGTCGTTGACGGCCTTGTCGTATGCCCTGTTGGCTTTCTCGTTCCGGGCGGTAGGGAATCGTGCGGGGCCGACTGTCAGTACGCTCACTATTGCGGAGTGTTTCCGGAAGATGGTTCGCACCCATTCCTTGAATGTTTCGTAGTACCTTTGGCGTCCCTCCTCCGGGATTCGTTCGAGGTCTTCCTTGAGAATACCCTCGTACATCTCGATGTACTGTGATGCCCGGACTTCAGGGCTGTGACTTGTACCGCTGAACGCACGTACTGCCAAGTCGTAAAGGTCTTTGAGATTCATCTCGCTTGAAATTGTGTTTTCCATAATACAGATAAAATTAAAGGGTTAAACATTATGCCCCCGAGGCGGGTCTCAAGCCACTTCGGAGATTCGTTCTTACTGTTGGGTCCGGATAAGCACATTTCCCGATGGCTCAACTCTGAACACTTCGAGATATACCCTTTTCTTTCCTGCCAGACGCAGCCCTGCCGATATGCCCAATACGATGCTGCTCATTTTTTCGTCGGACTCAACTCCCCAACGACCGAATGCCGTCATTGGTTTTCCGTTGTTGTGAATGACATAATTCTTCATAATTCAGACAATTTGAGTTAAACAATGGAAGCGGCTCCGGAGTCCAGTCCGAAGCCGCCCGGCGTGTGGAAGCCCATCGGGCAGGAGGTCTCGCCTCATCTCCCGAAGTGTTCGTACATCATCGCAAGTTCGCGGTGGATTTGCTTGCGGTCGGGGCGGTAGTAGCTCCGGCCATTCATCTCGCACAGTGCCCGCACCGCAGTCTCCCTCGTGTTGTCGAGGATGCGTATCCGAGCCTTGAGCGATGTTGCTGTCATGAGCAGCGTCTCGGTGAAAAGAGCCGCTGCACGTACATTCTTCGCATTCATAATCAATTCGGTTATTCGTCCCGAGAGGCGGTTTCAACCGCCCACCCCGGGATTGGTCTTTAATCCTTGCTGACAGGCATAAATATCGCGCAGTAGTTCGGCCCAACCACGAGAATAGCTCGTCTTGGGTTTCCCTCTTGATACATAATTTTGGATATGCCCGGAGACTTCTGCAATTTGAGCAGGAGGGGAACGTACTTTTCGCTGATACAAAACTTGTCATCAAAGTTTACGTAACGCACCGAACTCGTTCGGGTGCCAAGTCCGAGTTTGACTTCCTTTAGGTCAGACTTGACTTTCGCCCAGTCCGGCTTGATTTCGGTCATCTTCTTCGGGTCAGGTATGACAGATCTCCATTGGGGATATTTTGCCTCGATGAAATCTCCGTCCGGTGAGACAATCTTCCCCTCAAACTCTTCGGGGTAGTTCTGATTTTCCAGAACAATCAGCACGTGTGCATCTGTGGCGACGATTCTTCCGTCCTTATAGAACGCCCCCTTGAGGATTTTCCTAAGGTCATTTTTGTCTTTCAGCAACCAGTCTTTCAAGCAGATTCCGCCTTTTGTCTCGGTATTCTCCTCGGCAAGCAGCATCTTCTTGAGCATCTGAGAGCAGATGTCTTCGTCTCCGTGTCGGCGCACCATTTCTCCATACAGTTCGTACATTTTCTTTTTGTCCATAATCTGAAATTCTTAACGGTTAATAACTATTCGGCCCCCGTACCTCGTTTTCGGCGGGATACGGAGTTTTGATGTCGTTCAGTGGTGAGACCTACTGAACAGGACGAATCCCGAGGTTTTCAAAGCGAACGTAAACGGGGAAGGGTGCTCCCTCCATCGTCCCGTCCACGTAGCACAATGCCGCTTCCTCCGCATACTCATCGGCGGTTTGCCCATAGCTTTCTGCAAGTTCGTCCACTTCCTCTGTCGTGAGATAGAATGACCTGTACTTGTTTTTTATGGTGTTTGTACAAGCTATTTCAAGAGCCTGCTCGTCGCTGTCGGCCGTCACTCTCTGGGCGTACAGTCCATAGCCGTATCCCGGCCATAAATCCACTTCGTAAATCATAATTCTGTTTTGTTGGTTTGCAGCCCCCGAGGTGAGTTTCTTCTCACTTCGGGGATTTCATTCAGAGCCAGAAAAAACTGAACTCGACGCGGTGCACTACGCCTTTCACATATTCGACTTTTCCGCCCGATAACAGCCCCGGACGCTGTCCCCGCCATTCGTCGGATGCCTCCTTTACTCTCTCCACGAGAGTGCGGGCTGATTCGTTGATGTCGTTGCCGTTGGCGTCAAGCAGGGAGAAGAACGCGCAGTTCGCCGCCCACGTGACTTTCCAAAGCACTCCGCCGACGGTAATCCACCAGCAATGGTCTCCCCGTATCGCGTCGTCGGCGAGGTCGCCGAACTCCGGATTGAGGTCCCTGCCGTCAAACATCGCCGGAGCCATTATCCGGACTTTCCTGATTCTTGCTGTGTCTGTCTTTTCCATAATCATCTTTTTTAAGGTTTTGGCCCCCGAGACAGGTTTTGTCCCGTCTCGGAGGTGTGTCTTTACGAACTTCGTCATTTCAGCCTGTCGGCTATGTCCCCCAGTTCGTCGAGGGTGACCATCGCGGTTCTGCCGTTCCAGCTCACCGTGGCAAATTCGGGCGCCTCGTATTCCGTCTCCTGTTCGTCCTCGAAGTCTATGACCTCGGATTCTGAACGTCCGGAATACCTTGCCTTCGCCTCAGTAGGGTACAGCCTGTGCGTCACCCCGTTCTTCTCTACCGTGAGGTCGGTCTCGAAGTGCGTTCCGTCCGCGTCGATCCACAGGCGGAACGGCACCTCGCTCTCGAACGTGTTACCGGTGCGGCTATCGTAGCCGAACCCACGCAGGTGGGTGCGCCACATCGTCTTTCCGAGGGTGAAGCCGTCAACTTCCGGATGCCCGTTAATGCAGGACGTCACCGTTACCGATGATTTCGGCATCGGTCTGCCCTGCACGAAGTCCTCCGGAGTCTCGTATAGTTCGACGTGCCGGGAGAGAGGCATATAGTAATTCTTCCCGTCCTTCGCGGAAACGTAGCGCAGATGCCAGCTGTTGATGCTGCTGCTCGTCCGTGGCTTCTCCTGTCCGAAGCACAGTGCATTGGGCATTATCGCGACAAGGGAGTCTCCCTGCCGGAGGTAACATTTCTTTCCGCACTTCACATCGTAGGGCAGAATGAGGTCGTCATTCCAGTCCGAGCATAAGCTGCCGAAGCTCTCGTTCTTGATTGGATAATCTGTAAGCATAATTCAAAGAATTTTTATTGGTTAAACATGGGAGCCGCCCCGGAGTTCAGTCCGGAACGGCTCTTGCGTGTGGAAGCCTGCCCTCGCCGGTGTGTGTTCCCTTAGAACCAGTCGTTCTTGCAGCAGAGCTGCCAGAACTCCTTCCTCGCCCTCTTAAATACCCTTGCTGTGCGCTCATCGCACGCGTCCTGCTTTGGCATTCCAAGGGCGCGGAGCGCGTCATCCCACTCGTGGGAAATCTGACACTCGTGGTTCCCGAACTCGTAGATGAGCGCGTTCTTCAGATTCTCGTCGGAGGCGAGGAAATCCCGTATCTCCTTCTCGTGTCGGTCGGACATCCCGTTGAACGCGGGAATGTCCTTCTTGCGGATGAAGCATCCGCAGCCGAGGCTCGCGATTTCCTTCGTGTCCTCCGGCTTCAAGCCCCAGTTCTTCATCATTTCGTCAAACTGTTCATTAGTAAACGCCGCCCCGATAGGGAATGCGTTAACTTCGTCCTGCTGCCTTTGTCTCAGTTCCTTGTAGTTCATAATCTAATAATTTAATTGGTTAAACTTCGCCGCCCCGGGCAGGTTCACCCTCCCCGAGGCAGGTCTGAGGCTTATGCGAGCCTCCAGCGTTCCGGACGCATCAGGGCGTCCTCGGTTCTGACGACCCGGTGCTTCTGCACCACGAGCCCGCTCCTCACATCGTCGTAGTTCAGGAGGATTCCGAACTCGCGGTCCAGCTCCTGCACGACTTCAACAAAAACGTCATACGCGCCACTGCTGCCCCACGACATCGGGCAGCGGAGTGTAATCTCGCGCTCGCCCCTTGCCTTTTGAGTGAGACTGATTCGGCACACGTATGCGTAGTACGGGTTGCCGTAGATGTCGCGGTTCTTTCCGCGCGACCAAATGGAGATTCTCTCCACGTCTGTCTTCTTGATTTTCATGTCAGATAATTTTGAGGTTAAACAATGGCCCCGGAGTTCGGTTTCGCCCGACCTCCGGCATCGTTTCAGTCCAAGTAATCCGCGTATTGCGGCTTGCCGTCCCACATCTTCGCATCGCCGAGGGCGCTGCCCCTGCTTCCGGTTCTGACAGACCCGTCGGGGTTTATCCTGTGGCGGGCCGGCTTGCCTTTAGGCTCGTCCGTCGGCACTTCGTAGCCCTGAAAGCCGTCACCTCTTACTAACCTTCGTTTGAGTTCGACGATGACGACAGATTTCGGCGATACGGATACCACCTTGTAGAACTCCGACCACTCCATCGAGTAACTCCACCTTGCGACCACGATGTCGCCTTCCTTGTAGATTGCATTCATAATTCAGTTTTTTAGTTGGTTTCACTTAAAACAAACAGCCCCCG
>ERZ1026772.1842-NODE-1842-length-10177-cov-6.832543_pt1 | contig 10177 bp, 5 predicted proteins | sample MGYA00380124_ERZ1026772 | MGnify/ENA primary metagenome ERZ1026772 (study PRJEB33269, sample SAMEA4719760) | human gut metagenome | biome: human-associated habitat; feature: organic feature; material: feces | place: Cameroon | collected 2013-10 ...
ACATTCGTGTTCCGAGGCTTTTTTATGCCCGAATACTGCTTTTTACGGCGGTATTTGGGAATTTTTTCTTTGCTTCAAATATTGTGAGAGCTTTTGAGAGATTCTAAGAGACATCAAATTTCAAAAACCCAAAGTCATTTTAGTGCGATTTAGGGATAACGGAAAACACCAAAGAGAAAGTTATTTTGCCGATGACCGTACTTAAATGCTTTGATGATATTCTTGCCGCTACCCTACCAAAGAAGCCGTTGTTAAAAAGGCTGAGGAACTTCAAGCACAAGGTATGATTCCGGTTCTTGACAAAGTAATGGCACTATTGTACTATGACAGTGTAAGCAAACAGTAAACCAAAGAACAATATGTCAATCATGAAAGAATGCTCCTTTGTGTTTTCCGTGCTTATGATTATAACAAGCAAAATAGCTATCGGCTAAAACATTTACACAAAATCAGTGTTAAAAATACAGCCTATGAAACAAAAACAAAATACCACTGAATTTGGAGAAAAATTATGATTTTTAAGAAACCTGTTTTGTCAGATGGAATTACAGAAAGCACCTTTGAATGCAAAAGAGATGGATTGGCGATTCGTGGAACAATCTACCGTCCAAAAGGAGATCATCTTCCAATTGCAATCGTGTGTCACGGATTTATGGCATGGCAAGACAGTGTGAAACACTATGCTGCTTTTTTGGCTGAAATGGGATATGCTGCATTTACATTTGATTTTTGTGGCGGTTCTGTTATGTGTGGAAAAAGTGACGGAAAAACTACAGAGATGTCTGTTCTGACAGAAACCAAAGATCTGGAAGCGGTCATTGAATATGTTAGAAATCTTTCCTATACAGATTCTGGAAAAATTTTATTGATGGGATGCAGTCAGGGCGGTTTTGTGTCTGCTTTGGTGGCAGCAAAAAACAACTTTCCGATAGAAAAACTTGTCTTGTTTTATCCGGCATTGTGTATCCCGGATGACGCCAGAGCCGGAAAAATGATGATGGTAAGATTTGATCCGCAAAATGTTCCCGATACTTTCCGCTGCGGACCGATGAAATTGGGGCGTTGCTATGCAATGGATGTTATGCAAATGGATGCCTTTGAAGAAATTAAGAACTACACCGGCAGGGTGTGCATCGTGCATGGTACAAAGGATAAAATCGTAGATGTTTCTTATGCCAACCGTGCGGCAGAAGCATATAAAAGTACGATGCCGATCGGAATGCAAGAGTCCAAACGGGTGCAACTGCATTTTATAGATGGCGGAGGGCATATGTTTTCAAAAAAGCATGATGTCATTGCAATGAAATTATTAAAAGAATTCGCCGCAAAACACGAATAATTTTCATCTGATACCATATGGACAAATCTCCACCTTTAAAGACTTGACAGGTTGATATAATCTGCCACAAGGCTGGAAGTTTTACTTTCAGCCTGTTTTTATGCCCGAATACTGATTTTTACGGCGGTATTCGGGCAATTTTTCTTTGCTTCAAAATCTTGCGAGAGTTTTTGAGAGATTCTAAGAGACAGCAAATTTCAAAATTTCAAAGTCATTTTAGTGCGATTTAGGGCATTTATGACTGAGACTTTTGAGAGACATCGCTCAAATCATAATCGTACGAATGGTTCTTGATATTATAGTGGTAATTATCGGCGTTTTGCTCGGCGATAAATTCGGAATTTGCACAATTGCCACCGTTTTGCTCTCCGGTCCGATAATTCAGGAAACAGTAAGCACTGTTAAGAAATCAAAGATTTTAAAAAACATTTCTTAAAATTCTCATACAAGCCTAAAAGTGATAAGACATACAAAAAAGGATGCAATTCGATTTTGAACAAGTCCGTAAAAATGGATAATAGAAAAAATCCCTCTTGATGTAGAATATACATTAGGAGGGAATTTTTATGCTAAGAAATTATCGACACATAAGTATTTATGAAAAAGAAATAACAAATTAAACTAAAACAAAACTGACTCCGCTTCAAGTTCCAACTTTGTCTGAGTTCTTTTGCAAGCTTAAATTTTGAACATTATATTTTGATATTAGTGCGATACCTTAAATTATATAAAAAACACATTGTTGACATAAAAAAGCAATTATGTTATATTATATTTGAACGAACGGTCGTTCTGATACTAACAATATCTAAACAAATTACATGTATTATTGGAGAAGAAAATGCAAACCGAAGAACAACACAGACAAAAGAAAATAGAAATTATGGAAAAATGCTTTGAATGCTACGCAGAACACGGCTTGACGGGAACGGGCGTGCAGATGCTTGCAGACGCCTGCGGTTGCAGCAAAAGCAACTTATATTCCTACTTCAAAAATCTTGATGAATTGATTATAGAATCAACCGCCTACTGCATGGAAAAGGTTGAAGATGATTATATGGCGTTAGCACCCACAGACCCGGCGGATGTTATGCGTTATATAAAAGAAATTCCATATTGGACAGCCGAAAAACACGGCAAGAAATACCGCCTTATGTATCAGGTATACACTCACCCAAAATACACTGAATACGGCAAAAAATTCTTTTTGGGTGTTAATAAACGATACATGGAATACGCAAAGCAATTAGAACCGAAAATCGGCATACCACACGAAATTATTACACCGCTTATATTTATTCTCGTAAGAGCCAGCGTGCACTATGCAATGTTTGAGGACGAATACTATCTCAAAAGTCAAATGGAAGTGCTAAAACAAAGCGTAATGCTTTTTATTGAAAAATATCAAACAACCATTTACATTAACCCGGAAGAAAAGGACGATGACAAATAGAACGAACTTTTGCAATTGATGAACTAAAAAGTCAAAACTAAACCGACATAAACAAAACGGAGGTAACAAAATGAAAAAGCGAATACTCAGTATCCTACTCGCCTTATGCTTGGTGATTTGTTTCTTGTCACCGATGATTAGCTATGCCGATCCTGAAACACCGACATCATCTTCTAATACATACGGTGCATTGCTAAAACCCGACACAAATCCCCCGGACGGATGGACAGAAGATGAAAGCAACCCGTACGGAACGAAAAAAGGTCAGCCATTTGCTATCACGCCGTGGTACGAGCCGATAATTTACAGCTATCGCAATGCGGAGAGACAGGCGGCACAGGATCACACCAAGGTGTATGACAAGCTGACAATAGGAAAGAATATTATCGAGTCACCGAGCGGTACATACAGCATTTCCTCGGTCGATAATGTCGCTTTTGCTGTCGGAACAGCTTACGATCCGCTCGGCACAGGCAGAAACGACCACGCTATCTTTGTCGGTCTTTGCGATATGAACAATTCCAATAACACGGCAAAGGTCTGCTATTGGGTGCAAAATCTTGTAAACAACAAGCGTTCCGAACTTCAAAAAATAGCCGATGCTCCGAAATGGGCTTGCAAAGTCCCGGGATACGGCGAACTTGAATATCAGGAATTTCGCCATTATTTCAATGTAACTGCCGGTGACTATGACGGAGACGGAAAGATGACCGCCGTTATCACCTATGTTGGAAATAACGATTTGTGGGGAATTGCCGGAACAGGTATTTCGGGAGAACAAAGCTTTTCAAGAAAATCATTTGTTAAATCAAAGAACGACGACAACGCTTACTTTAACGGTTGGGACACAACTCTGTATGAGCGTGACCAAATCACCAAATCCCTCGCTTCCGCAGACATAGACCGTGACGGTTGCGATGAACTTATCGTGTATGCAGGTGTTGCCGAACCGGATAAAATTGACGGCAAGGATAAAGAAATTGCCGGTGAATCATTCCGAAAAGCCGTGTCAAAACTCTCGGTATACAAAGCCAAAAACGGAAAACTCAAAAGAATTAGTCAAAAATCTCTTATGACATTAAACCGTGAAGACGAAAAGGCAGACGGCAACCGTTACTACGATCATATCCGCTACGGAAATCTCGCCACAGGAGATATTAACGGCGACGGTTGGCAGGAAATTATTGTTGCCGGATATTACCGTGAGGTAAAAGAAGAAAAGAAAAAAGGCTTTGTCTGGGACAAGAAAACCGATGACGGAAATCTTGGCTTTGCCGTTTATTACGGTCAGAACAATTCAATAACGAATGTACAGAAAACTTCCATGAGCAGTTATACCGCAAACGGAACAAAGAAACAGGGCGTTAAACCGAAGCCTGCAATGACAAGCGTTGCAATTAACGGCAGAGGAACGCCGGAGCAGGTATGGATTGCAGGTGCTTTGTATGAAGTTCAGCAAAACGGTGCACTCAATCTTTTGCGTGACACCGCACGAATTGACAACTCAAGTGCCAAATGGTGGTGGTATCAGGATGTCATTGCCGGCAATTTTGACCACAACAAAGAAGGTCGTGAGCAGGTAATCGCACTTGCCGCCGAAAGGCAAAACGGTAGCCAGAATGCAAGAAAATTTGACCTCTTCACCGATGTTTTTTACGGCGAAAATTTCGGCAGCGGCACGCTTTCCACAGCCGGCAAGTATACGGCTACTGCTGAAAAGGACGAATTCTCCAAACTATGTCACGATGCCGACCTTGCATGGGATATGCCGTATAACTGCATATTGCTTGCGGCAGATGTGAACAAAGACGGTTTGTTTGCCCGCTACGAAGGAAAGGGGTATGGATATTCCGATGCACAGGTGCAGGCAGTACTTCAGGCGGCTCCGTATTTTTCGGAGCTTGGTGACTACGACCTCGATTTCTCCGACGGTTCAACAACATACACCTTCTCGTCCGGATATTCGGACACAAAATCCACATCACACAACACCTCCTTTGGTGCATCAATCGTTGTGCAGGGAGATTTGAAAGTGTGGAGATACGAGGCAACTCTTGGATACACCATGGACTTCACCAAGAGTACGGAGGACACTCTTTCAAAAGAATACAGTGTTTCCTTTAACGCCGGCGGCAACGATTCCGTGGTGCTGTACCGTGTGCCGGCAACAACCTATTATTACTCGCTTTATGACCCTCAAAAGGGAGATTTTGACCTTAGTGAAAAAAACACCATTGCATTGATGATTCCGGGGCAACCGGTCTATACAATGCTTGACCGAGAATATTACGATGAATTTGCGGCGTTGTATAACAACACCTACAAAACGGACATTGCCTCAGGAAAAGCAAAGGCTTTGCCGCAACTAAACAACCATGTTTTGCCTGAAAATGCCGAGGGTGACCCGTTCGCCTATTGGTCAAATAACGAGTCTACTGACCCTTCGGTTACAAAATTCGACTCGCTCAGTAAGCAAAAATACGAACTTGGTTTCGGTGCAAGCAGTATCACAAACGACTGGACGACATCATCCGAACACGCCGAGGGAGTTGAAATGGCTCACGGCTTCTCCGCATCAATGAAAAACACATGGGGCGTGGATGCATTCAATATGGGTCTTGTAATTGATTTGAGCTACAACAAAGCAACTGGCACGATTTACACCACAACTGAAAGCAGCGGTGCAAGCGGAACGGTCAACAACATCGACCGCCGATCACTTCTGTCCTCTTACGGAATCGGCTATGATGTTTCAAGTCAATACGGCTTTACATGGGATTTCGGTATGCGTACATGGATGGCAGGCGACCAAAAAATCCCCGTATTCGGTTATGTGCTGACCAATCTTCGTGCCGCACCGCCTGCGCCGACACTTACAGGAGTATCCGTAAAGGATAACCAAAGTGCAAAAATCACTTGGGCAGCACCAAAGGCAGACTCCAGGCGTCCGCTTTCAGGCTATCATATATGGATGCGTACAGATGACGGAGAATTTAAACGCATAACCGATGTTCAGATTCCTGCCGACACTTTTGAATATACATATAATAATTTAAAGGCAGATACTTCATATACTTTTGCGGTCACTTCCGCAAACAACAACGGAACGGTATCTACACTGTCCAACACAAAAACTTTTTCAACCTTTGCCGGAGCAAACGGCAGAGAAATTGAATTCCGCAATGACGGAAACAATATCCAATGGCGATATTCGGGCGAAGGCGACAACGCTTACCGCAACCTTGTTTCGCTTGCAACATTAACGGGAAAAGACGGTGCAGACGGAAAGCAAATCGAGTTGCGTGTATACAACGGATTTGTGCAGTGGAAATACAGCGATGATTCTGTTTGGAAAGATTTGATTGCTTTGTCCGAATTAAAAGGCGACAAGGGTGATAAAGGTGATAAAGGTGACAAAGGTGACAAGGGCGACAAGGGTGACTCGGGAAAAACAGGTGCGTCGGGACAAGACGGCAAAGACGGCGTGACGCCACAGCTCAAAATAGGCGATAACAACTTCTGGTATGTTTCCTATGACGGCGGACAAAACTGGATTTCTCTTGGTGTAAAAGCCACCGGAGAAAAGGGTGAAACCGGAAAATCCGGAAAACAGGGCGAAAAAGGCGATAAAGGCGACAAAGGCGACAAGGGTAAACCGGGAAAAGACGGCACACCCGGACAAAACGCTGAAAACGGCGAGAACAGCAAAAACGCAGTCGGAATCGCAAACGCAGAAATCAATGCAGATGGCGAACTTCTCCTCACCTACACCGACGGCACAACGGCAAATCTCGGCAAGGTTATCGGCGAAAACGGCAAAGACGGTCTGACCCCATACATCGGCGAAAACGGCAACTGGTGGATAGGCGAAAAGGACACCGGCACAAAAGCAACAGCGGATACGGCAGTTGCCGAAAATTCCGAAAATACCTCCGCATCAGCAACTTCACCTGCTATGATTGCCGTAGGTTCTGTTGCAGGAACTGCCATGCTCAGCAACTTTGGCTTAATCTTATACATTGTGCTGAAAAAGAAAACGAGCCTTCTATAAGCACTCAACTTTACCTACACGGTGATTACACTTGACCGAATTTAAGGAGAAACGCAAATGAAAAAACGAATACTCAGTATCCTGCTCGCCCTATGTATGCTGTTCTGCCTTGTGCCGACTACGGCGTTTGCCGAAGGTGAGACAAACAGGAAAGTCGAAACGGAACAAGAGCTTGTCGATGCGCTGGCGGACAGCAGCGTAGACATCATCACGCTGAAAAATGACATTGCAATCGGCACGAGCCTGAGCGTCCTCCGCAAGGTCACCCTCGATCTCAACGGCTATGTTCTGAAAATGACCGGCAGCGGCAGCGTTATTATCCTCGATAATAAGAGCAGCATCACCGGCGACCTGACCCTTATCGACAGCAACCCCACGGCGGAGCACAAATTCAAGGTTAACGGCGCAGAACCTTGGGTGCTGGACAACAGCGGTACAGAGACCGTCTATGGTGGCATCATCACAGGCGGCACGGGCAGCCGGATCTTCTTCTCCAACGGGGTGGAAGGCGGCGGCGTGATCATCGGCAGCGGCGCACTCACCATGAACGGCGGCAATATCGTCGGCTGCATAGCCAATGAAGGCGGTGGCCTGTTCCTCTCAGACGGTTCGTTCACCATGAACGCCGGCAGCATTGTCGGCTGCTCAACACCAAACAGATTAACGACCGGAGAGGCCTTTTACGGCGGCATATACGCTTTTGGTCCGATGGCGAACGCAGACACAACCGGCGTGATCACGTTGACCGGCGGCCTGATCAAAAACAACGGCAGATACGCTATCAATGCTGCGTATCATACCACAATTTACGCCAACGGCGGCGAGGTATACGGTGGGGTTTACCTAAAACAGTCAAGTAAGATCACCTGTCTTGCAGAAGATAACGGTATTACCGCCTTCAAAGGCAAGACGGTGATCGGCGGAACTTCCAGTGTATATCCAAGCCATGTTGACTGGGGCCTCTTCTACGGCGGTCTGGATATTTACGGCAATACGACCGGCGTCATCGTGACTTACAAGGACGGCGACAGTGAATACGCAAAGCAGGTTCTGCCCTCCGGCACTCTCGCGACGCGTCCCGATGCTCCCGCCGCCACACCGGGCTATACCTTCGGTGGCTGGAACAAGGCCGACGGCACGGCGTGGGATTATGCAAGCGATAAAGTCACCGATAACATAACATTGTATGCAAAATGGGCAGCAAACACCTACACGATTACCTTCGACACCGCCGGCGGCAGTGCCATCGCCCCCATCACACAAGACTACGGCACGGTAATTACCGCACCTAAAGCCCCGACAAGAGAAGGATATACCTTTATCGGCTGGGATAAGGAAATTCCCACGACCATGCCCGCTGAAAACGTGACCATCACGGCGAAGTGGGAAATCAATCAGTACACAATCACCTTCGACACTGCAGGCGGTAGCGAAATCGCACCCATCACGCAGGACTATGGCACGGCAATCACCGCACCTGCCGACCCGACAAGAGAGGGCTACACCTTTATCGGCTGGGATATGGAAATTCCCACGACCATGCCTGCCGAGAATATAACGCTTAAAGCGAAATGGAAAGACATTGAAAAGCCCACGGGCGAAATTAAAATCAGCGAGAACAGTTGGAAAGCGTTTCTCAACAACATCACCTTCGGGCTGTTCTTTAAGGACACGCAGACGGTGACGATAAACGCCGCCGACAACAGCGGCGAAACGGTAACGGTTGAATATCTGCTGTCGGCTAAAGAGCTTACCAAAGCGGAGCTTGACGGCATGACCTTCACAGCGTACACCGCACCGTTCGACATTGACCTCGATAACGAATACATTATCTATGTCAGACTGACCGATAAGGCGGGCAATACGGACTACATCTGCTCGGACGGCATTGTGCTTGACGGCACAAGCCCCGTTATTACCGGCATAGAAAACGGCAAGACCTATTGTGAAGCACAGACAGTCACCATTGACGAAAAGTATATGGACACCATCACCGTGAACGGCACAGAGGTCACGCTTGACGAAAGCAACAGCTTTACCCTCGCTCCCGCAGACGGCGAGCAGAGAATCGTTGTCACCGACAAGGCGGGCAACACCGCCGAGATGACCGTAACGGTCAACGACAGGCATACCTATGGTGAATGGGTATCGAACGGCGACGGCACGCACACCCGTCAATGCACGGTGGACGGCTACAACGGGCTTGAAACAAAGGATTGCTCCGGCGGCAAGGCAACCTGCGCCGAAAAAGCGGTATGCAAGGTTTGCGGCAAGGCTTACGGAGAGCTTGACCCGAAGAACCACACCGACTTAAAGTATATCACCGCAAAGGCGGCGACAGAGGATGCACAGGGCAATATCGAGTATTGGTATTGCGGCGGTTGTGATAAGTATTACAGCGACAAAGACGGTATAAACGAAATTAAAAAAGCCGACACGGTAATGGCAAGAATTAAAGGCAATTTCAAATCCCCCCGAACAGGCAACGTAAGCGACCTCGCTTTATGGATTTCCCTGCTGTTTGTCAGCGGCGGTGCTGCCATTGGTACAACGGCAATAAGCAGAAAGAAAAAATACAACAGATAATTGAATAGTGTTCCCTTGCTCCATCTTCCGAGCAAGGCAAAAGCGTCGTAGCAATACGGCGCTTTTTTGTTACCTGAATGATTATTGAATAGAATATATGAGACCGGCTTTCAGCTTAAATCCGATTGAATAATGACCTTTTATATTCTTCGTCGCCAAATTATGCACTACCCTACTGTAAATAGTAATGCGGATTTAGAGTTTCTTTCGACACCTCAGTATAAGGTTCGCAACTCCTCATACGAATTTGCTGTTATAAACAAAAATAAAATTTTGAGAGATTCTAAGAGACGGCAAATTTCAAAATTTCAAAGTCATTTTAGTGCGATTTAGGGCATTTATGACTGAGACTTTTGAGAGACATCGCTCAAATCAAAATCGTAACACGAATTGAAATGAGCAAAACTTCGAGCGAATACAGAAAATCATATTTATAATCGTTGACTTCATAAAAGCTCGGGTGTATAATCAAAAAAATAAAGCTGTCTCGGCTGATGAAGACTATAAATTTTGCTGTTTCTGAACACAACAGCAGAGTTTACAGTCTTATTTTTTTGTGGGTGGTAATATGAAATTTAAAAAATATGCAATAAAAACGCTGATAATCGTTATTGGATCAATAATATCCGCATACGGAATTACGCTTGCAATAGGCGCAGGTTTTGGCGGCGCAACACTTGCGATATTGTGGCAAGGGCTGACGAATGTGACAGGTATGTCAATCGGCACATCGTCGCTTGTTGTGGCT
>ERZ1026772.1853-NODE-1853-length-10141-cov-5.968471_pt1 | contig 10141 bp, 10 predicted proteins | sample MGYA00380124_ERZ1026772 | MGnify/ENA primary metagenome ERZ1026772 (study PRJEB33269, sample SAMEA4719760) | human gut metagenome | biome: human-associated habitat; feature: organic feature; material: feces | place: Cameroon | collected 2013-10 ...
ATATATGACATATCACTGATTCTATTAATAAACCGCTTTCCTTCGTTATTTTCAACCAAATGTGAAACGCCTCCCGATAATCCGGATATTTCACAGGTATTTAGCGTTTCGACATCCAGTCCTAAAAACATAGTATTGAATACACTTAATAAATCGCCATGTGATACAACAATAATATTTTCTTTATCATTAGACATGATTTCATCAAAAAACGGTTTTAGCCTACTCCATTCCTCTCTCCGGCTTTCAGCATCAGAAAACAACCGGTCATCAATCGTTCTTTCCAGTTGTTCCATATTTTCGCACAGCCAGTGAACAGACTTTCCACAACATTTTCCAAGATTTCTTTCTCTTAATTCACTTCTTAACACAGGAGTTAACCCCAGATAGTTTCCAATATTCTCTGCTGTTTGTTTTGCACGTAACAAATCCGAAGAATACATCACAAATTCTTTTCCGGCCAATTCACTCTTCAACTTTTCGCCTATGTTTTTGCATGCTTGACTCCTAATTCCGTCAGTTCCCAATCCGTCCAGGATCCAACCATTCCATTTGTATGATGAACAGATTGCGTATGTTGTATTGTAATAATCGTTTTCATATCTCCACCTGATTTTCTGAACTCATTTACTTACTAGCCGTTCTTTTTTTATGGGAAATTAATACTTCGTATACTAAAACTCCAAACTATCTGCATTAAGCAGAAAATACTTCATTCCCATAATTACAAAACCTTCCTCATTTCTCCAAGGCTTTTTCGTTCCGTTTACTATCACAATCTTTTTAAACGAATCCGGAATATTTCTAAATGAATTAAGTTCCTGTGTCTGCTTTTCTTCAGGACTCATATCATAAGCCACCTGAATATAATATCTCTGACTGCCCTGATTGACTACAAAATCAATTTCAAACTGCTTCCGAGTCGTTTTTCCTTCATCATTTTGGGCATATACCTCTACAATACCAACATCCACATTATAGCCTCTGATAAGCAGCTCATTATAAACAATATTTTCCATGATATGAGTAGGTTCCTGCTGTCTAAAATTCAATCTGGCATTTCTAAGTCCCAAATCTGAAAAATAGTATTTCAGATTTGCGCCCACATATTTTCTGCCTTTAATATCATATCTGTTAGCTTTAGAAATCAAAAATGCCTCCACAAGATAATCTATATGGTTGGATATGGTCTTATTGCTGTAATTGATACCACGTTCACTTTTAAAAGTATTTGATATTTTAGTTGGATTAGTAGGCGCTCCTATCGCAGAAGCAAGAATATCTACTAAAGTATTAATCTCATCAACATTTTGAATCTTGTTTCGTTCTACAACATCCTTGATATAAACATTTGTGAAAATATTTTTTAGATACTCAGCCTTTTGGCGTTCCACAGAGAACTGTACCACCTGTGGTAAACCACCATATGTCATATATTCTTCCCAAGCATCATCATAATCTCCATCATAAGCCGCATAAAACTCTGAAAAGGACAACGGATATATTCTTATCTCATCTCCTCTGCCTCTAAATTCAGTTACAATATCGCTGGATAAAAACTTAGAGTTACTTCCAGTCACATATACATCAATATTACTGATACGAAGCAGGCTGTTCAGCACTTCCTCAAATCGTGGCATAAACTGCACTTCGTCCAAAAGAAGATAATACTTTTGGTCATCTTTCATTGCATCTTTAATATGTTGGTAACACTTCTTTGGATCTCTCAGTTCCTCATTTTCAATGCCATCTAACGCAATTTCAATGATATGGTCATTATCTACACCACTCTCCAATAAATATTTCTTAAACAATACAAATAACAGGAATGATTTTCCGCATCTCCTTATTCCCGTGATAATCTTTATCATTCCATTATCTTTTCTTATCTTTAACTGTTCAAGATATGCATCTCTTTTAATTTCCATAAGAGCCACTCCCTATTTTTGTGCATTTCCACATTTTTTAGTAATGGTATTATATCATTCAACGCTTATTTAATCAATAACCATTCCTATTTTATATGTATTTGCACGTTTTTATGTAGTGGATAGTTACAAAAAAGACAACGCATAACCAATTTATTGATTTGCGCGCTGTCTGTACAAGAAATAAATACTACTAATTATGTTCAGGCAAAGCAAAGAACAATGCAATTATATTCTCAACAAAGATTTTGTTTTCGATGCAGTAAACTGGATGATTGGTCCGGAAATAATGATTGTGGCAATGGTACATATCCCAAACTTTCCACCCAGAATCACACCGACCATCACCATCAGAATATCAAGTATCATCCGCACCTTTTTTACCTGCCAGCCATTCTTTTCTGCTAGGGAAAAGGTTAATGCCTCGTAAGATCCACGTCCAAGGGAAGCTGCCGCATAAAATCCGGTACCTATCGCAAAAAGGATTATTCCAAGCAACATGATAAGAACATTTACCCATAAATACGAGCTATACACATGTGCATCTGCAAACAGGTCCACACAGAAGCTATACACAATCTGATACAGAATGGTACCGACATGTATTTGTGATCTATCATAAAAAAGCACAAATAATATCATTATAATGGCTACGATCATCGAGGCCGTACCTATACTTATATGAAAGGTTTTGGATATTCCCTGCCACAATACTGCAAGGGTTGCACCTCCAAATCCGGCATACATCGCTAATGTGATACCATATGCCGCAATAATGGATCCCACTATGATAACAGTTATTTTTTTCGTCCACTCTGTTCTACTCATCGCTATTGCCCCATGATGCGCATATCATATTCCATGCTTCCTCATCTATCTCTTCATCGTGAAATAATTTTCTTTTATCTTCTTCTGTGATCTTATGAATAACCCGGCACGGATTTCCGGCTGCAAGTGACCAGGATGGAATGTCCCTGGTAACAACACTTCCGGCACCGATTACCACATGATCTCCGATATGTACTCCCGGGCAGACTACCGTATTTCCCCCAAGCCACACATTATCCCCAATGGTAACTTCTTTTCCGTATTCAAAAGCCGTATTACGCGTATCGGGATGAATCGGATGGCCTGTTGTATAAATGGATACATTGGGAGCCATCTGACAGTTATCACCGATTTTTACTCTTGCCACATCAATAATCGTGCAGTTATAATTTGCAAAAAAGTTCTTTCCAACTTCAATATGGGAGCCATAGTCACAATAAAAAGGCGGATTAATCCATGCTCCCTGAGACTTTCCCAGAAGCTCTTTTACAATTTCTGCTATTCCATCAAAGTCCCATCGGTCTATGAAATTCAGTTTCTGCAGAATTTTTCTGCATTTTATCTGTTCCTCCATAACCGATTCATCTGAAATATAAGCGAGCTGCATATCTCTTCTTTTTTTCATGTCCATTTTCTAATCTTCCGTTTCTGTTAAATTTTTTAACCATTTATATTTCTGGTAATGCCGAAATACCGCAGGCAGTTTTACAAGTTCATCCAGATTTAATAAGAAATATACCATCAGCACCGGCAGTTTTAATACAAATATCGGTTTTTCTTCTCCGGAACACGGCAATGTCTATTACAGAAATCGCATATGCATATGGGTTTTCCGACACCAGTTACTTTTGTGAGCTTTTCCATAAATATTACCATATCACACCGGGAAAATTCCGGGTTGGAAAAGATCACAACTTTCCTGAGTGAATGCCTAATGTTTTATCCTTATTGCATATCTATTACATAATCATAACTATACGTGTGAACATAAAGCTTTCCATCCTGTTCTACAAGTAGATCCGGCATCTTTTTCAACTCTAGCCGGTCCAGAATTTCTCCTGTATTGCGGTTGATCTGATACAGATAATCATTCTCAGCAGTAAAACCATAACCACACAGGATCACATCTCCTTTTATCACAAAATTCATGGAATTATAGGACTGGTCAGCACTTCTCCATAATAGCTTGTCCTGCTCCAGATCATAGGCAAACATAAAGCAGCTATCCGGCCCGGCATATCCGTTTGTCACACTCGCCCCATAAAAAATTCCATCCTTCAGCCAGGCATTGTTTCCAGTGATATACCATTGATCTGTCGGATACTGTAAGACATATAAGCAATGTGTATCAGAATCTGAGATCTGCCTATCGAAAATGTAAAGTTCATTGTCTGCCCAAAGATATTCATAAGTATCATCATAAAAATGATTCCACTCGTTCCCAATCATGGGCAGTGACAAATTTCCTCTTTCATACCAGTCATTCGCCCAGTCGATGTTATTGTACTCCTCCGATATGATCTGCAGCTTTAACGGCTCAACTGATTCTCCATCTATGTGTGTTTCCTTTACTCCGGACAAATCAATTGTAATATATTTGGGTTCGACCGCAATCTCCTCTTCGACTGCATTCTCTTTCATATCTTCTTTATTTCCTTCACCGGAAAGTGCATTTTCATTCCTGGAAGCTTCTTCCTCTTCCGGCGCAGGATTCTCTGCATCTGATTCTGCTGTCAGATCATTTCCTTGTTCGGCCTCGTCCGCTATGTCTGTATCCTCTGCTGTTTCTACTGTTGAATTAGTATCTGAATTAATATCTGAATTCACTGTTTCCCTGCTACAGCCGATCAACATAAGACATAGGACTGCTATCCATAGATACCGTAAGTTTTTCATCATGGACTCCTTTTAGTTTCCTCTTTAAATGATTTCAATTTCATTCTATCATAAACAAACAAAATTCGTTAGATAAAACTTATTAAGTCATTAAAAAAGCTTCTTCAGCCAGAAATAAAAAGGGCATCTGACCATTCAACCAGATACCCTTCCAATTTCATTTTTCTTATACTTTTTAGCGATTTACTTCCACTTCGGCTCGAGTGCATATTTCATAAACATCGGGAAAATGGAACGATATCCCTCTTCCTTGATATGCATACCTTCAATCGTATAATCCGCACGGAGATTTCCGTCTGCATCCTTTAATGGATCGTTGATGTCAATATACCTGGCCTGATGCTTCCTGGCAAGCTCGGCAACTGCCTTATTCGCTTCATTGATCCGTTCGTTGGTACGGATGAGAAGGCAGGGCTTCATTTCTTCGGTTGCCGCCTCATAATTGATCGGGAAGTATGCCATCAGATAAATTTCAATATTGGGAATGGCTTCTTCGATCCGGCATAAAATTTCATCATACTTCTTCATCAGACCTTCAATCGTAACGTCCGGATTGCTTAGGTCGTTCGTTCCGATATTGATAAAAAGGCGGGACGGCTCCAGGTCGAGTACACAGACGTCCAGATGCTCTAACAGTTCGTCCGTAATATAACCGCCGATCCCACGATTATAGATGATGGTACCCGGATACTCTTCTTTTACGAACTTCTCAACCGGAAACATTTCCATTAGGGAAGAACCGGCACAGAGAATCTGTCCCTTCTGGATGTCCTGATTCAATTTTTGAAAACGTGCTACTTTTTCTTCTTTGGTCATTGCATTGTCCTCCATAGTTAACTTTAATATTTTTGAATTAATAGTTACAATAGCTTTAAAAAATAAATTCCATTCATACCTTCTGAATGAATCTAAACCTGCAGTTGAATAGTCCTCACCATATTGCAAGAAATTCCTGTACTTCTGCAGGAAGTCTTTCTTTTCTCCAGGCAAGAAGGATCTCTGTGGTCAGATCGGCATCAATGATTTCACGGCAGACAACCCTGCTTGTCAGTTTTTGCATGGATGCCGGTAAAACTGCCACTCCAAGCCCATTTTCCGCCAAAGTCAACGCTGTTCTGGCATCCTGACATTCACAGTAAATATCGCAGAAAATACCTTTTTCTTCAAATGCAGAAAGAACATACCTGCGATATCGGCGTGAAAGAATTATCTTATATTGAGAAAGAGTTTTAAGGGTAAGCTTCTGAGGATCCTGCTGCATAATCTCATGTGCAGGAAGTGCCATTATAAGAAGCTTTTCCTTTGCCAGAGACTTTGTTTCGTATCCTTTTATTATAAGAGGCGTACGGAGTGTGGTAATATCAACAACCTGATTCTCAAGCTGTTCCCTGAGAGCAAAAGTCGAACCCTCATGAATATCAAAGTGAATTGCCGGAAACTTCTGTGCAAACCTTGCCAGATATTCTGCCATCATAGATACCGAAGAAGGCGTTATTCCAATATGAATCGTTGCAGCAGTTCCAATCCTGAACACTTCACGTTTTGTAATATCTGCCATCTTTAACAGACTTTCTGCACGTTCATATAATGCAACTCCGGCTTCCGTCAGGGTGATTTTTTTGGTTCCACGCAAAAAAAGCTGCACCTCAAGCTCATCCTCCAGCATCTTCATCTGATAGCTTAAAGGAGGCTGTGTCATATGAAGGGCTTTGGCTGCGCCACTGATCGTTCCGGCTTCAACAATTGAACAGAAATATTCCAGTTGTTTCATTTCCATCGTCTACTTCCCTCCCTTCTATTTAATATATTATTTTTATTCTATTTGCATATAAATTTTATTTTATATCTATACGAAAACAATAATTTACATATACATTATCTCATGTTATACTAAATGTCAAGTTGAAAGTAACTGGATTTATGGCTTTTTATTGATCGAAAAAATTATGATATTGAAAACCATACAGATAGTTTTAAATTGATTATTAAATATAATGAGGATAAGATCATGAAACGAATTGATTTTGAAAATGGAACCATTACAAGTAATATTATAGGTGCTGCACTTCCAATGCTGGTCGCACAGATTTTAAGTCTTCTTTATAATATTGTAGACCGGATTTATATTGCGCGGATTCCGGGTGTCGGAACAACCGCTCTGGGTGCGGTTGGCTTGTGCTTCCCGATTATTGTCATCATTACTGCCTTCAGCAATCTGTTTGGAAGCGGTGGAACTCCATTGTTTTCAATCAGCAGAGGTACAAAGGATAACGATACGGCTCAGAAAATTATGAATACATCTTTTACCATGCTCTGTATCTGTGCGATTCTGATTATGACAGTCGGTCTGCTTTTTGCCAATCCGATCCTTACTTTATTCGGAGCTTCCAGGGAAGCATTGGTTTACGCCATTCCCTATCTTATGATTTACCTGATCGGAACACTTCCTTCTATGATTGCAACCGGTATGAATCCGTTTATTAATGCACAGGGATATTCTACGATCGGAATGCTCTCTGTGGCAATTGGTGCTGTTGCGAATATTATTCTGGATCCCATTTTCATTTTTGTCTTGAATCTTGGCATTCGTGGAGCTGCCATTGCAACCATCCTCTCACAGTTTATTTCCGCAGCATTTGTACTCTATTTCCTTCATAACAAGTCTGAATTCAGGGTACAGTTTCTTCCCGTAGAACAATGGAAAGAAAGCTGGAAACTGGCAAAAGATATTACCAGTCTTGGAACTGCCGGCTTTATCATGCAGTTGACCAACAGTCTGGTATCCATCTGTGCCAACAACGTACTTTCTATTACCGGAGGAGACATTTATATCTCTGTCATGACCATTATTTCCAGTATCCGACAGCTCGTTGAAACTCCTGTATATGCAATGAATGAGGGCACCTCTCCTATAATCAGTTATAACTATGGAGCCAGAAGACCCAGGCATATTAAAAGAGCCGCATTGGAAATGGGATTAGGTGTTTTTCTCTATACAGGAATTATTTGGAGTGCCATTTTAATTATACCGGAATTCTTTATCCGGATTTTTACATCAGATGCCGAACTGATTCATAATGCTGTTCCGGCTCTGAAAATCTACTTTGCTGCTTTTATCTTTATGGATCTGCAGAACATTGGTCAGACAATATTCAAATCCTTAAATAAAAGGAAGCAGGCGATTTTCTTCTCCCTGCTTCGTAAAGTATTTATCGTTGTTCCTTTAACCTATCTTCTTCCCTATGCCATGAACATGGGCACGAAGGGCGTATTTCTTGCAGAACCGGTTTCCAATGTGATCGGTGGAAGTGCCTGCTTCCTTACCATGCTTATTACAGTTCTTCCTGAACTGAAGCGCATGGAACAAAACGGATGAAAATAAAAGCGCGCCTATTTCTGGCGCGCCTCAAAATCTTCCACATACTGTTTGATCAGACGAACCGTTCCTTCCTGACCTAAAACACTGCTGTTGATGCACAGGTCATAGCTGTCGGCTCTTCCCCATTTTTTGGAAGAATAATAATTGTAATAGCTCTGACGCTGTTTATCCTTCTTATTACACATATCTTTCGCCTTTGCGGCGTCGACATTGTATTTTTTCATAACGAACTGGGTTTTCACATCCTCATTCCCGTAAATAAAGATATGCACACAGTTCTTCATATCCTGAAGTGCATAATCTGCACAACGTCCTACGATTACGCAGGGACCTTCGCTTGCCACCTTCTTAATGGCATCAAACTGTGCCAGGAACACCTTATGGCTGATCGGCATATCTACATAATGGGAAGCATTATAACCGAACGAATAGGTATCCATAACCAGATTATAAAGGAATGAACTGGTTGGACGCTCATCATGATTTTCAAGAATTTCCTCACAAAAACCGCTTTCCTTTGCTGCTCTGGAAAGCAGCTCCTTATCATAATATTTAATTCCAAATTCCTTGGCAACCTGCTCGCCGATCTCACGGCCCGCAGAACCAAACTGACGACCAATGGTAATTACTGTGTTCATATGTAATACCTCCTTCTCTTAACCCTGTCTGCAATTAAAATCTCAATTGCTTAATTATTATTATACATCAAAATGTCTTAAAATTCAAATAAAGTTAAAAGACATAATACTATTTCTTCTTTTATCAGAAAATAAGATGATTATTTATAGAATTTCCAGCAAATGTTGAAAATATGCCGGTAACGGAGCATCTGTCTCGATATAATTCCCTGTCGTTGGATGGATGAACCCCAGAATTTTCGCATGAAGGGTCTGTCCCTGCAGCTTATAAGGACATTTTACAGGACCATAGACTTCATCTCCTAAAATCGGATGTCCGATGCTTGCCATATGCACACGGATCTGATGCGTTCTTCCGGTTTCCAGTTCACATTCCACATAGGTGTATTGATTGAACCTGCGTAAAACCCGGTAATGGGTAATGGCATCCCTGCCTCCTGACGTGACAACTGCCATTTTCTTCCGGTCCCTGCTGTCCCGTCCGATACTCTTATGAATAGTTCCTTCATCCTCCTTTAAGCTTCCGCAGACAATTGCATGATACCTGCGGGTAATGGAATGGACTTTGAGCTGCCCGGCAAGACTGTTATGTGCCCGGTCGTTCTTACAGGCAATGATCGATCCTGTCGTATCCTTATCAATCCGGTGTACAATACCGGGTCTTAGAATGCCATTAATACCGCTTAACTGTCCCTTACAATGATACAACAGGGCATTGACTAATGTTCCTGTATAATGACCGGGAGCCGGATGTACCACCATTCCCTTCGGCTTATTGACCACAATCAGATCTTCGTCCTCATAAAGAACATCCAACGGGATATCCTCCGGTTCAATGTTCAATTGCTCGGCAGGCGGAACAAACAATTTAACCTCATCCTCTGCCTTTACCTTATAGCTGGCTTTACCGATGGTCTTATCATTTATCAGCAAATTCCCACCGGTCAGAAGTTTCTGGATATAAGAACGCGAAAAAGAATCCATAAGACTGCTTAACAGCTTATCGATTCTTTCCTCTTCCATATCCTCGGTAACAGTAAATTCCATACACTGTAATTTTTCTTCCATCTTAACTCCGTACTCCGGCATCAAAATATCGTAACTGTTCAGTAACTTCACAGTTACGATGCAAAATCCATTTAAAATCAGCTTCGCTGATGGGATTTTGCACTATTGAATCATATTCGTACGGTCTCAGCAGCATGTGCTTCGACCTGTACTGAATAGTTACAAAATATCCTATTATCCGGCAAACTGTTCATACAATGCAAATGATATTACAGTTCCCTGAATTTCTTTGGATTAAAGCTTAAAAAATTAAAGTCATTCGTCTTGTAAACAAGCAGAATCTGAAAAACAAGAATCACGGTTGCCGTAGTTACATAAATGTCTGCCACATTAAAAATCGGGAACTGGATGCATACCAGATAAATAAAGTCTACCACATAATCATACCGTACCCGGTCGATCAT
>ERZ1026772.1857-NODE-1857-length-10118-cov-4.161681_pt1 | contig 10118 bp, 11 predicted proteins | sample MGYA00380124_ERZ1026772 | MGnify/ENA primary metagenome ERZ1026772 (study PRJEB33269, sample SAMEA4719760) | human gut metagenome | biome: human-associated habitat; feature: organic feature; material: feces | place: Cameroon | collected 2013-10 ...
GGACGTCGACAGCCTCGACTGGAAAGGCATTTCTGCCGCCGAGATACAAAAGCGTGTGCTCTCAAAAGTCCAGCCCGGCAGCATCATTCTTTTTCATAATGCCGCAGAGAACACACCCGAAGCGCTCCCCGGCATTATAGAATCGCTGCTTGCCGACGGATATACTATCGTCCCGATTTCTAAAATACTGCCGAGCGGTGAATACTACATAGACAACACCGGCCGCCAATGCGGGAAATAAGGCGCAGGAGAAAGCGCATCTGTTAAACTCTTGCCATTTTGCGGGCTAAACGGTATAAGGTATAATATAAGCATCCGCGGGGTAGAGCCCCCGCAATAACGAAAAGGAGTATTGCCATGGATTTCAGGAATATTACCGTCAAGGAGCTGTTCGACAATCCCGATACCGCCGCCGTTATCAAGGAGCTTGCGCCCCAGCTGCTCAAGTACCCCATAAAGCTGCTCGGCAAGAAAAAGTGCGGCGAGATCTTTGACAAGGTCGTCGCCACCGGCATCGTCCCCGAGGCAATAGCAAAGGAAGCGGAAGCGCGCATCAACAAGATACTCGCAAGCTGACATCCGCCCAGTGCATGCATCTCCCCTGCAGCGGCCCTATCCGGCCGCGCAGGGGAGCTTTATTTCATGCCGGTCCGCTTTCGTGCAAACGTTTTCTTTTTTATTCTGTGTTTCCGTGCAATTCAACGAAAGCTTTTTATATTTTTTACAACACGCATAGCGTGCTCCTATGACTTTCATCATTTTTGGACAATTTTGTTTTTACCTCTTGCGTTGTTTTGATAAAGTATTTATAATTAAAGAAATAAATGCGTGTTCACGCGCGGCATTATCATGAACATATACGGAGAATATAACTAATATGAAAAAGCTTGTTTTTGGGTCGCTCAATATCGACCGCACATACCGCGTAGATCATTTTGTCAGCAAAGGTGAGACTATGTCCGCCAACAGCATGGAGCTTTTCTGCGGCGGCAAGGGCTTCAATCAGGCCGTGGCAATGGCAAGGGCAGGCAGTGAGGTCTGTTTTGCAGGCGCAGTCGGCAAAGATGGGGACTTTCTGCTCGCTCCGATGCAGGCCGAGGGCATTGACACCAAGCATGTCAAGCGCACACAGGGAGAAAGCGGCCATGCCGTCATTCAGGTCGACCGCAACGGAAGCAACTGCATAATGATTCTCTCTGCGGCAAACGGTGAGATCACCCATGCAGACGTCGATGAGGTGCTCTCCGACTTTGCGCGCGGCGACCTTATCGTTCTCCAGAATGAGATTTCCTCCCTTGACTATATTATTGAAAAAGCCCATGATATCGGGATGCTTGTCGCGCTCAACCCCTCCCCCTTCGACGGGAAGCTCGACGTCTGCGATTTCTCCAAGGTCGATTATCTCATCGTAAACGAGGTCGAAGGCGCGGCTCTGTCCGGAAAGCAAAACTGGCATGATATATCCGAAACTATGCACGCTATGTACCCCGGCGTGAACCTGTTGCTCACCCTTGGTGAAAACGGCAGCGTCTATACCGGCAGCGACGGCACGCAGACAGCGTGCGGGATCATGCGCACCGAAGCTTGCGACACGACCGCCGCAGGCGATACCTTTGCGGGCTATTTTCTCTCCGCCGTCACCGAAGGCGTCTCCGTGCGCGACGCGCTTGAGGCCGCTGCGGTCGCAAGCGGCATCGCCGTTTCACGCCCCGGCGCATTCCCGTCGATCCCGTATGCGGAGGAAGTTTCCGCACGCGGCAGGGAGAACCTTTCGGCATTTGCAGAAGCATAAAGCTAGCTTAGGTTGTGATATAAATGGCCAATATCAAGGATGTCGCAAAGCATGCCGGCGTGTCCCCAGCAACCGTTTCGCGGGTGCTCACCAAAAACGTCAAGGTTAAAAAGGAAACCGAGATGGCAGTCCTGCAAAGCATTACAGAGCTCAACTATTCGCCGAACATTCTCGCCCAGCGGATGCGCCAGCAGCGGACACTTGCCGTCAACGTCATCGTGCCCGACATCGCCAACCCTTTCTTCTGCGAGATACTCCGCGGCATAGAGCTGGTCGCGCATGAGAACGGCTATCAGGTTTACATAATTGATATCAATAACGACTCCTGCGCAGAGCAGAACTATATCTCCGCACTGGCGCAGCGTCAGGTGGACGGGATAATCTCTCTGTCCGCCGCTACCGCGCTGAAAACTATAGAGTCCATGTCGCAGGGCTTTCCCATCGTCATCGCCGTTCAGTACTTTGAGGATTCAACGCTCCCGAATGTCGGCATTAACAATGTTCATGCGTCCAAGGATATCGTGAAGCACCTTATCTCTCTGGGGCACAGGAAGATAGCGTACATCACGACCTCCCCGGAGCTTTCCCTATACAGGGACCGTATGACCGGCTATCTGCAGGCGCTCGCCGAATCCGGCATACCGATAGACATGAACAAGGTCTTCTACGCGGACAGCGCCAGCATGAGCAGCGGCTATAACGAGGCCCTCAAGATCATTGAAGACAGAAGCGTTTCAGCCATCTGCGCCGCGGGCGACTGCCTTGCCATCGGCGCAATAAAGGCGATCAAGGGACAGGGGCTTAGTATCCCCAGGGACATTTCCATCGTCGGATTTGATGATATTGATTATGCAGAGTTCTGCGATCCGGGGCTTACCACAGTGCAGCAGCCGCGCATAGAGCTGGGCAAACAGTCAATGCTCATGCTGCTCAACCTCATTAACGGCACTCCCGGCCAGACGAAGAAGATCCTTAACCACAAAATTGTCGTCAGGGGCAGCACCGCTGAGCTTATATAAGCGCTGCTCCCTGCGGTTTATGACATAAAACCGCATTCCGGTCACGCATGCTGTACATGTAACGACATAAAGGCATAAATTTGCCGTAAAGAAACAAAATTTTCTCTAATCACTTTTCACAAAATTCATCCGCACGCTTTGAGCGTTCGGACGAATTTTTTTCTTTCATCTTGACAAATGCTGAAACTGAAAGTATTCTCTTCATGAAAACGATTTCATAGCGTATGGTGCTTATGAGATCCTCCCGTTACAAAAAGCACAAACAAATGGAGGTTTTGCCAGACATGAAAAAAGCATTAAGGTTATTCGACCGTTTTTTATACTGGGTCGAAACGCTGACAAGTACCGGCGCCCTTATCGTTATCACCGCTCTGGTGTTTGGGCAGGTAATACTTAGGTACTTGTTCTCGAAATCAATGCCTTGGGCTGAAGAAGTCATTATTACTCTGATCATAGCAATGGCAATGTTCGGTGCAGCGCGCGGCGTTCGCTCCCATGCGCACGTTGACGTTGTAGGCGTTGCAAACATTTTACCTTGGTGGAGCGCATATATCCTCCGCGCCATTACAACGCTGATCGCAATAGTGCTTCTGGTGCTTACCACCTATGCCTGCTTCTATCTTGCCAGCATGACCAAGAGCGTCACCGTTATGCTCCGCTACCCGCAGAAGTGGACGTACTGGATCATGGGCACAGGCGCAGGACTAACAGCCTATGAATTTCTCAAGATAACATGGAAACGTATTAAGGGGGAATATTGATCATGTCGCTGACCTCTATAGTTATTCTGATCGTTGCGTCGATCTTCATTTTCATAATCCTCGGCGTTCCCGTTTTTGCAGGTCTGGGCGCTGCCGGTATCATCGGTCTTCTGCTGCTCCAAACGAGACTTACCTCCGCTGCTGCTACCGCATTGATCGCCATTCCGCAGAACATTTTCACCGGCATCGGCTACTTTGCTCTGCTCGCCATCCCGCTTTACATCCTAGCCGGTGAGCTGATGAATGAAGGCGGCATTACCCAGCGTCTTATAAAGTTTACCGTCATGCTCATCGGCAGAGTTCCCGGCAGCCTTGCACACGCAAACATAATCGCCAGCCTTTTCTTCGGCGGCATCACCGGTTCCGCGCAGGCCGACACCTCCTGCATCGGCGGCATCCTGATCCCCGCCCAGGTGGATGAGGGCTACACTCCCGAATTTTCCGTCGCGGTCACCGCATCCTCCTCTACTCTCGGCCCGATAATCCCTCCCAGCAACATGATGGTCCTCTACGGCGTAACGGTCGGCTGCTCGATAAGCACGCTGTTCATGGCAGGCTTCGTTCCCGGTATCCTCATCGCCATCGCCGAATGCGTCGTCGTCATACTGCTCAACCGCACCGAGCATTTCCCCAGACGTGAAGAGAAATACAGCAAGGCCGAGATACGCAGCATCTGCAAGAATGCGGTCATGCCTCTGGTAATGCCCGTCATCATCGTCGGCGGCATCGTCTCCGGTATTGTCACACCGACTGAGGCCGGCGCTCTCGCCGTTATCTACGCGCTGCTTATAAGCGTCTTCGCTCTGCGCACCGTTTCCTTCAAAACTCTTTGGGATATCCTCGTAAGGACCGCTACCAGCTCCGCCGCGATCTTCATGATCATCGCCTTTGCTAAGGTCGCCAGCTACTCTCTCGCAGCGCTCAATATGACCACTCTCGTCAAGGAGCTGTTCCTCTCCTTCTCGCACAGCCCCTACGTCTACCTCATGCTCGTCAACATCCTGCTGCTCATCATGGGTATGTTCATGGACGGCGGCGCAAGCGTTCTGCTCCTCGCCCCCATTCTACACCCGATCGCAGTTTCTCTCGGCATCAACGAGATCCATTTCGGTCTTATCATGGTCCTCAACCTTGTCATCGGTCTCGGCACTCCGCCTCTCGGCCAGTGCACCTATATCGCCTGCAAGATTGCGGATATAGACGTCTGGAAGGGATTCAAGGCAATGATTCCTTTCCTGATCGCAGAGATTATCATTCTTATGCTCGTCACCTATGTAGAGCCGCTCACTATGTTCATCCCCCGTATGCTGGGCATGGTCTGAACGGCGATTTAAAAAAATATTCTGGAGGCAAAAATGTACGATAAAAGACTTTTCGGTGTAACTATACCGACCATCACTCCCATGGATCTCAACGGCAGAGTGGACGAGGAGTCCACCGCGAATTTCTGCCGCTACCTGATCCGCTCCGGCGTCGACTGCCTTTATCCCAACGGCACCAACGGCGAGAGCCTTATGCTCACCGCCGAAGAGCGCCGCCGCATCGCGGAGATATGGGCGCAGACCAATGACCACAGCCTTCCCCTCTTCATCCAGTGCGGCAGCATGACCACTGCAGAGACCGCCGCCCATGCGCAGCACGCTGTCGAGATCGGCGCGGACGGCATCGGCGTGATGAGCCCCGCCTTCTTCCCGATGGATGACGAGGCCCTCTACTGTTACTACCGCGACGTCGTCTCCGGTCTTCCCAAGGATTTCCCCGTCTACGTATACAACATCCCCGGCTGCACCACGAGCGACGTAAAGCCGGCGCTCCTCAAGCGGCTGATGACTGACTTCCCCAACATCGTCGGCATCAAGTTCAGCAGCAGCGACCTGATGCGCGTCGAAGACTATCTGCTCCTTAGCACCAAGCCCTCCCTGCTGATCGGCTGCGACAGCCTGTTCCTTCAGTGCCTTGCCACCGGCGGCGTCGGCACCGTGACCGGCCCCGGCAGCATCTTCTGCGAGAGATTCGCCAGACTGTATAAGCAGTTCCACGATGGCGACCTCGCAGGCGCGGCAGAGACCCAGCGCCTCATCGTCGAGACTGACAGACAGCTCACCGGAATGCCCGGCATCCCCGTGCTCAAGGCTCTGCTGAAGATGCGCGGAGTTATAAAGACCGACGTCTGCCGCGCTCCGCTGCGTCCGCTCACCAAGGAAGAGTACGCGCGCGTTGAAAAGGCATTTGAAGACTACATGGTTTCGGAGGGTATCAATGGATAAGAAGCTTCGCGTCGGCGTGATAGGCGTCGGCTATGTGTCAAAGAACAATTATCTCCCCGTCCTCGCCCAGACCGATGACATTGAATTTGTCGGCATCATGGCGCGGAATTACGAAAACGCAATCCATGCGCAGAAGTGCTTCGGCGCACAGCATGCCGTCGACACCATTGAAAAGTTCGTCGACCTCGGTCTTGACTGCGCCTTCGTCCTCACTCCCAAGGCCGTCCACGCAGAGCAGGTTTCCTTCCTGCTCAATCAGGGGCTCAACGTTTACTGCGAAAAGCCCATGGCGACCACGCTGCGCGACGCGGCAATGGTAGCGGAGCTCGCCGAGAAATCCGGCAAAAAGCTCATGATCGGCTTTAACCGCCGCTACGCCCCCGTCGTCCAGCAGGCCAAAGCGGCACTCAATGGCGGAGTCCCCGATGTCATAATCGCCCAGAAGAACCGCCCCGCTACCGAGTATCACGCGACGCTCGAAAACGCCGTACATATGGTCGACCTCATGCGCTATTTCTGCGGTGAGGCTGCCGAGGTCAACGCGATCTCGAAGTACGACGACCCGGATTACGAGACCTTCACCACCGCACAGATACGCTTTGAGAGCGGCTCCTCCGGTATCCTGATCGCCGACCGCAGCGCCGGCCAGTGGGAGGAGAACCTTGAAATGCACGGCGGCAACCGCACCATCAAGATCACCATGCCTGAGAGCCTGACCATTGTCGACAACGAGCAGAGCCACACCACGGAGCTTACCCCGCTGGCTATGGGCTGGGCAAAGAGCGAGGACAAGCTCGGCTTCAGCTATGCCATCCGCCACTTCTTCGACTGCATCAGGAACGACACCGTTCCTCTCACTAACCCCGCCGATGCTTACAAGACCCACGAGCTGCTCAACCGTATTCTTGTCAGCGCCGGCCTGCCCGGAATGGAATAAGAAAGGACACCGTATTTACAATGTTTAAGATTTGCGGACATACTATGGGTACGCCCGAGCGTACCGTGACCGAGGCAATAGAAATGTTCGGCAGCATCGGTCTTGAGGGCGCGGAGATCGTCGTCCAGGACGGCTACCACAGCGGTATTCCTTATGATGTTGACGAAGCGGAGCTTCAGCGCATCAAGGACACTGCCGAAAAGGCCGGTGTTGAGATCGTCTGCCTCACTCCCTATTACTCCCGTTATAATTCCCTTGACGACTCCATCCGTCAGGAGACTATCGAGGGGCTTAAAAAGGTCATTGACTATGCGCATTTTCTCGGCGCGAAGCGCATCCGCATTTACGGCGGTGAGTTCCTCGCCGGTGAGATCGATGAAAACGGCGAGAAGTTCCGCCGTCTCGTCGCTGCGATGCGCGAAGGCGGAGACTATGCTGCGCAATATGATATCTGCCTTGTCATTGAAAACCATTTCAATACCATGTGCGTGACCGCGGCCCAGCTCGCTGCAGCGCTCAAGGAGATAGATCATCTAAACGTCGGCGCGCTCTATGACCAGCCGAACCTGATCTTCATGGGCGGCGAGAGCTATGACAAGGCCATCCCCACTCTCAACGGCTTTATCCGCCACGTCCACGCAAAAGACCTCGTTTTCAAGCAGCAGGAAGTCAAGTTTGCCGCCTCCTGCGTGTCCCATCCTACTGACGATGAACGCAACGTCATCAGCAAGGTCGTCGGCGAGGGCATAACCCCCTGGCCGCAGATACTGAAAATGCTCAGCGATTCCGGCTATGACGGCTGGCTCTCCCTCGAGTATGAGCGCCGCTGGTATCCCGAGCAGCTCCCCGATGCCGCGATAGGCATGAAGAAAAGCGCCGAATATCTGAGAAGCGCATCCCCCAAGGGCTGACGCTTCCGGATCGGAAATATAAAAATTAAAAAGGAGAAAGAAAATGAAACGTACACTCGCATTGCTGCTCTGCATGGTCATTCTCGTCGGTCTCCTCGCAGGCTGCGGCAGCAGCAACAACACCGCCTCCACCGCCCCCGCTGCGGATGCAGCTCCCGCGGCAGATTCCGCCGCACAGACCGACAGCACCGCTGCTGAACCCGAATACGTGTTTAAGCTCGCCAACACCGCTCCCGCACAGGGCGTTCAGGCTGACGGCTACAACAAGCTGAAAGAGCTCATTGAAGAGTACTCCAATGGCCGCATTCGCGTTGACATTTATTTCGCCGGTTCTCTGGCTGAAAAGACCGCTTCTCTCGAAGGTCTCCAGCTTGGCACTATTGAGCTCACCGAGCTTGCCGCTACCGACCTGAGCACCTATAACCCCATCTGGGACGTCTTCGCTCTCCCCTACTTCTTCGATTATCCCATGCAGGCGGTTGAGGTCGCAAACGATCCCGATGTTGCAGCGGTTCTTGACGCAGACGCAGAAGAAAATGGCTTTGTTATCCTCAGCTGGCTGACCTTCGGTGCACGCAACGTCTTCAACACCAAGCACCCCATCAACACCATTGACGACATGAAGGGTCTCAAGATCCGCGTTATGTCCAGCCCCACGCTCATCAGCTGCATGGAAGCTCTCGGCGCGAACCCCATCTCTCTGGCATGGACCGAGTGCTACGCCGGTATGGAGCAGGGCACCATTGACGCCATCGAAAACGCTAACTCCCTCGTTCTCTCCAACGGTTTCCCCGAACTCGGCGGCTACTATGCTCTTACTCAGCACTTTGTCGTTCCCGATCCCATTCTCATAAGCAAGGCTGTCTATGACGCTCTCCCCGCCGATCTGCAGGAAGCTGTTATAAAGGCCGGTAAGGATGCCGAGGATTACTGGAACTACACTCTGTGGGATCAGTATGATGATGTTGCTCTTCAGGAAATGAAGGACATGGGTATCGAAGTCACCGAACCCGATCTGGCCCCGTTCTTTGAGGCTGCACAGGCTTCCATCGACTCCGCCGTTTCCAGCTGGAACGATGAGCAGGTTGCTCTTTACGATCTGTTCGTTGCAGCAAAGGCCAAGTACCAGAACGGCTGATACATCTGAAAAACAACGCAGTATTCTGATCAACAGTTCTGCGAAGCATTGAACTTAGCGGGACTGCAGCAATGCCGTCTCGCTAAGTTTTTTAAGTAGTTTTTTTAAGGAGATACGATCCCATGCTGCAGGCATTGACCATTGCACAGGTCTCCGACCCTAACGCTCCGTATATGCTGCAGGGGTGTCCCTTTGAGGAAAGCCTCCGCATAGCCGCCCGCTATGATTATAAGGGCGTTGAGATTCAGCTGCGCGCTCCCGAGGATCTTGACCGCGCCTCTTTCTTCTCCGTGTGCGAGCAGACTGGTATCCGTCTTGTCTCCATCGCCACCGGGCAGGCCTGCTGCGAAGGGCTTAGCCTTTCAAGTCAGGACAGCAGCGTCCGTATGCGGACCGTTGAGCGGCTCTTCTCCCAGATAGAGCTTGCCGCTTCCTGCGGGCACCGCCCGGCGATAATGATAGGTCTGCTCATAGGCCGCCGCAGTGCCGCAGGCAGCAGCTAAGAATACTATTCTCTGCTCGCCGATAGTCTCAAGCGCGTCGCCGATCGCGCGTGCGCGAAGGACATCCCCGTAAACCTTGAGCCGGTCAACCATCTCGACAGCGACGCGCTGAACACATGGCAGGAGACTGCCGAGTTCCTTGACCGCAGCGGCTGCGAGTATATCCGGCTCGGTATGGATCTGTACCACATGCGCCTTGAGGAGCGTGATATCGCGGCAACACTCCGGAACTATAAACACCGCATCGGCTGCGTCCAGCTCATGGACGACAACCGCATGGCTCCGGGGCTCGGGCTGTTCGACACCTCCGCGCTTGCCGGGCTTGTAAAGGAACTCAACTATGACGGCCCAGTGATCATGGAGTGTCTCCCCGGCTCCGCCCCCGAATCATCCCTCAAAACCGCGGCGGACTTCTACAAGCGCAGCTTCTCCGACCGCACGTAAAACCAAAAACAGCGAGGAATTACAATGAATATTGACAAATTAAAAATCGCATTTGTTGGCTGCAGTCACTGGCACGTTCCCCTTTATCTGCCCGCAGTCAAAACCCATGGTCTGAATGTCGTTGCAGTCTCTGACGCCCGCGGCGAGATTGCCGAGCGCATCGGCGGCCAGCTCGGCTGCAATTCCTATACCAATGCCGAGGAGCTTCTTGACAAGGAGAAGCCCGACTTCGTTTTCGCCTATGACATCCACTCAAAAATGCCCGCTCTTGCCAAGAGCATAATCGAGCGCGATATCCCCTTCTCCATCGAGAAGCCGCTCGGCGTCTGCAGTCAGGACGTCATCG
>ERZ1026772.1863-NODE-1863-length-10102-cov-2.645765_pt1 | contig 10102 bp, 7 predicted proteins | sample MGYA00380124_ERZ1026772 | MGnify/ENA primary metagenome ERZ1026772 (study PRJEB33269, sample SAMEA4719760) | human gut metagenome | biome: human-associated habitat; feature: organic feature; material: feces | place: Cameroon | collected 2013-10 ...
AAAAAGCCCGCCAGTGTCAGAAGTAATATTCCGGTACGTAACAGTGCCCTTAAGATGCCGTCCTTAAATTCCGTAAAGGTGGTGACCACGATAAGCAGTCCCGCCAAAACAGCCGCCGCATAAAGTCCCGTCCGGGATGCTGTCAGCAGCATAAAACCGCCTGCAAGTCCGAAAACCCAGAGTTCCTTTAAGCAGAGAGAAATTTTCTTCGTCCTTGCGTATTTTACCAGAAAGACGGCCAACGCCAGCACCAGCACAAAACAGTCATAAACCGCTGAAGAGGTCACCGTGTGGAACACGCCGGGATAACGGGTATGGGTGTAAAAATGGAACGGTCTGTGCAGCCATGCATAAATGCAGATGCCCACAAAGTGTAAAAACACACCGTTTACAAAATTACGAAGATACTGCCTTCTGCCGCCTCTGTCCAAAAGCCGCAGGGCAAATAAAATCCACAGGCATGCCCAGGTAACCGGCCACTGCTTTCCGTTCCGGCTCCGTATAAATTCTGCCAGAAGAAGGAGAAGCATAATGCTGTATACCGGTGAAATATTCTTAAAAATATTTCTTTTTCTTCTGATATTCAGGAACAGATGGTACAGCACATTTACCGCTACCATGCCCCAGAGTGCGAAAGCAACCGCCGTTCCTCTGGCAAGGATAAGACTTTCTTCGTCCGCTCCCTGCTGTACGCAGTACCGGATGCCGGCTCCCGCTGCCAGTACTATATAAACCGGCTGATACACATTAAACAGCTCTTCCTTTGCAAAGCCGCTAAGAATTGCCAGAGCAAAGCAGGCTATGGTAATGTTGCCCGCGCTTTTCTGGTCAAAGGTGGACAGGGCATTCAGATATCTGACACAGCCCAGCATCACGCCTGCAAAGGAAACCGTCTGCAGAATGTCCGGCAGCCTGTCCGACAGCCCCGAAAGAAATTCTTTCAGGGAAAGCGTTCTTTCCGCCACCGGTTCTTTTTTATGAAACAGACAATACCAGGTAAAAATCAGGAATAACACAATACCGGTTTCATAGAAAATAATATCCACGGTTTCCGTTGCCAGTCTCTTTGCCGGAAATACGTTGTATGCGGCAAAAAGCGCTCCCGCTGCCGCCAGCACACCGGCCGGCATCCGCCACAGCATGCCGATGCTCACTTTCCTCGCATCTTTTTTGCGGAACACAAGCTCTGCCGCCAGAAGAAGCAGCACACCGGCAAGCAGAATGCAGCCTCCGATGAGTAAATACTGCTTCGCAGTAAAATAAACCCGGTAACCGTAGAGAATGTCCACATTTAAGCCGTCTTCCATGGAAAGCAGAAGCTCTGCTCCCGGACATTCTATGGAAAAATAGTACACCTCCCCGGCTTTCCATTCCCCGCGCATGGGAATGGTAAAAAGTCCCGGAATATTTTCTTCCGATAAGGAAAACACACTGTATTCCAGTTTATTCAGATTGGCGTCAAATAGGCGGAAATACAGGTTTTTTCCCTCTATATCCGCTGTGTCTTCGTTGTATACATAAAAACTTAACGAGCGTAGGCAGTCATTCACCGGAATGAACTGCTGCAATACCGCTCCTTCGTTTGCAGTAATCGCCCTGGATTCTTTGTCCACGCTGCCCATATACTGCCAGGGTCTTATGAGTTTCATCGGCCAGACCAGGAGTACGGCAAGGAACACAAGTATACATATGGTCGCCTGTACGGCTCTTTTCATGGATATTGTATTTTTCAAGCCTCTTCTCTCCTGCCTATACGGTGCTAAAACATCAAATTAGTATACCATATTTTCCGTTTCTTTACAATCAATAAACTTGTCTACCGGTCACCGCCGGTAAGATTTAAGTTGACGCCGTTCATATAGCCCATGCTGTCCGATAACAGGAAGCGGATGGCTTCCACCGTTTCCTCCACCTTCACATTCCGTTTTAAGGTGCAGGACTCCCGGTTCATTTCCACAATCCGTTCGTCGATTTCGCTTAAGAACGGGGTTTCCATCATATTGGGAGAAATGCCGTTGACGCAGATGCCCTTATCGGCATATTCCATTGCCATGCTCTTCATCAGCCCCAGCAGCGCATACTTGGTCACCACATACTGGCTCATGAACTTCGGCGGCATACCGAGCGTTACGGCAGAAAGCATAACCACTACTTTACCGCTGCCCCGTTTTGCCATACCCGGCAGAATATTCTGTCCCAGTGTCAGAAGAGAATGCACCTGCAGCTCCATGTCTTTGCTTACCGCGGACCAGTCCGCCTTTTTCAGTTTGTTGTAGGTAAGCTTTGCCGCCGGCAGATGTATGAAATAATCCGGGCAGTCCCCCGCTTCTTTTAAGGCGGCTGTTATTTTCAAGGTTTCCTCTTCTTTCGATAAATCCGCCTGAACAGGAATGATTTCCGCTCTTCTTTCCTCCGCCTGCAGTTTTTGCAAAACTTCTCCGTGGGAGGAGTATCCCGCATATATCTTTATGTTTTTTTCGTTTCCGCTGTTTTCCTCACAGATACGGTTTATGAGTGTTTTCCCTACCTCCGATGAGGCGCCCGTAATCAGATATACCCTATTCTCCATCTTTAAGCACTCCAATCTGCATACTGCCCCGCAGTACTTTTTCCTTCTTCTGGTTGGTAATGACAACCTTCAGCTTGATTACCGGAAAATGTTCGTTCTTTTCCGCCACTTCCCCGGAAACAAGGAGCGTGTCCCCTACAAAGACCGGTTTCACGAACTTGGTTTCCACACTGTGTATCAGGCTGTTTTCCCCCGGCAGGTAAACGCCGGCCAGCGTGGACAAAAACGATGCCGTCAGCATACCGTATGCCACCCTTCCCGGATACCCCTTCTTTTTTGCAAATTCCGCATCGTTATGCAGGGGATTGCAGTCCCCGGTGATAGCCAAAAAATGCGCCAGCATGTCTTCCGTTACCGTTACGGAATAGCTTTCCGTCTGCCCTACCGTCAGTTCTTCAAATGTGTATCGGTTCATTATTCCCCCGCTTCTCCGTCATAATTTCCGGTTTCGATTTTTTCTGCAATTACCTTTTTTGCCTGCCCTGCTTTTTCCTGCCATTCCGCGTAAGCCTTGTCCCAGGACGCATAGGCACTCTGTCCTCTTTTATCCGGCAGGTCAAAGGTTTCAATGAGATACTCCTCTAAGAATGCCGTGCACTTGCCGGACCCTAAGGAGTTGGTGTGTCCGCCGCCGTCATAAAAATCGGTGGAAAAATCGATGCCGATTTCTTCCCGGTAAGCATTCATGTCTAAGAAATGGTATCCGCAGGACTCCACATAATCCTTCATGTAATTGCACATTTTCTGTTCATCATAGGTAAAATCCGTAGGGGTTACCAGAAAAAGCGCCTGTATTTCATGTGCCGACAGATACTCTAAAAGCTCTTTTAACACTTCCTCCTGCTCCGCAGGTATTGGCATTTTCTCCGTAATACTACCTATATCAGCAGCAGTACTACAAACGACATTGTCATTCACCCAATATCCTTTCATACTGTTAGGTTTCTCATAAGCATACGATTGATACTGGTCCGGCAGCACAATGGTTTTCCAGTTTTCATGGTACTTGATAATATCAAAATAATAGGTGTACCGTTCCGTCACGTCCGGTACCAAGTCATTAATGGTGCGGATGCGGTTTAAGGAGTACTTCATGTTGTCTGTAACCCCTCTGGTATATGCCATGTTTTCCATCATATGCTCGTCCGTGTAGGTAAACATGCGCATTTCAAAAATAAACAGCTCCGGAGACTGGGTCTTTAATGCCTCCTCCACCAGATGAATGGCTGCTTTCGGGCGCTGCACATTGCTTGCCAGAGGATATGCCGTAAAACCGCTCTCCCCCCACATCTGGGGGCCCGAAAGACAGGGATACACGGGGCTGGAGCCTATCATCACCACATCTATTGTGTCGTCCGGCTCCGCATAAAAGCCGGTAAAGATGTCCTTTATCACACCGTTTGTACGCATCATATACGTGAGAGGTATCAGCATGCATACAAACAGAAGACAAAACAATATGGATTTGAAAGCCTGTTTTTTTGACATTGCCCTGCCTCCTTAAAAGCCTCTGTAAATAAATTCCGCAGCATTGTAGCCGGGACCGTAATATCCCAATGAGGACAACTACGGTAATCACAAGTTCAATACCGTTTAACCCCAAAGACAGTAGGGAACCGTTCCAGAAGATTTCCGGATTGAAGTCCGCAAACATCTGCCGGTAACTGTGCAGGCCGTCCGTAAAGCTGCTTGCCCTGAAAAAAACAAAGCTGGCGCTGACCAGTAAAAAGGTCCGAATCTGCTGCAAGAGGGCAAACCACTTTGTATTGTCCGTCACCCTGCACCATGCCTTCAGCTTTTTCCACAGCGGCTCTCCCGCTTCGCCCAGCACAATGTATGCCCAGTGAATAAGACCCGAACCCATGATGAATTTCCAGGCTCCTCCGTGCCACATGCCTACCGCAAACCAGAGAATAAACATGGCGGCAAAGGTGGCAAGCTTCTTTCCCCATTTTTTTCCGAACTTCTTTTTGCAGTCCGCCTGCAGCTTTGTAAACGCTTTGCTGCGGAGCAGCGGGTAAAACAGATAATCCTTCAGCCATGCACCCAGCGTAATGTGCCAGCGGCGCCAGAACTCCTGAATGGATTTGGAGAAAAAGGGCCGGTCAAAGTTCTCGGCAAGGGAAATGCCCAGTGCTTCCGACAGACCGATGACAATATCCATGCCGCCGGAAAAATCCGCATAAAGCTGGAAGGCAAAACCTATGGCGGCTATTACGATGTAAAAGCCCCGGTAGGTATCCGTATCCCCGTAAATCGTATTTACCACCACCGCCAGACGCTCCGCAATGACTAATTTTTTGAAGAAACCCCAGAGCATGCGCTGCAGCCCGTAGGTGAATTTATGATAGTCAAATTCATGGGGCGCATACAGCTCCTGTTCCACATCCCGGTAACGCAGGATGGGACCGGAAATAATCACCGGGAAATAAAAACCGAACAGCGCAAATTTAAGGAAGTTCTTCTGCGGCTTTCCGATTTCGTAATACACATCAAAAAGATACCCCAAAAGAGACAGGGTATAAAAGGAAATTCCCAGAGGTGCCGCCGCCTGTACGGTTTTTAAAAGACTGCTTCCCGGAAACAGGCGCATGGCAATGGCATTGTAGGTATAAATGCCGAAATTGCAGTATTTTAGTGCCGTAAGTTCAAGCAGGCAGAAAACGACAACAAGTGAAAGGACAGTTTTTCGTTTTTTCTGTTCTTTCACTCTATCAATATACAATGCCGCACCGTATATAATTGTAATGGTCACTGCCGGATAAAGAATTAAATATGCACTTCCGGCAGTCAGAAAATATCCTATGCTAGCAAGCAGCAGAAACGGCCCCTGCAGTTTTCCCGGCAGCAGGTAATACACCGCAAACAGAACCGCCGCAAAGCACAGGAAATAAAATGATGTAATCGCCATTGGCTGCTCCTGTTATTTCTGTAAAATAATGTCTACCATTTCGCCCACGTTCTTCATGGTAACCACCTGGCCCATGGTAAACTTTATGCCGAATTCCTGCTCCACAGCGGCAACCAGGTTGATATGCTCCAAAGAATCCCAGTCGTCGATATCCGCAGAGGTTGTAGTTTCCGTTACGGTGATGTCGTCATCGTCAAAAACATCCCGGAACACTTTATTTAATCTTTCAAATACTTCTTCTCTTGTCATAATGCTTTCCATGCCTTTCTATTCTGTAATCTCTATATACCGGTTCTTATTTTCGTAAGCCGCCGGAATTTCATATTCCCATTCCGCATTGCCCTCATTGTCCCTGTTCTTCAGGGTAAAGCCCTGCAGCCCGTAAAAATTCTCCACCATTTTGTTCTTGGCGGTGGGATAATAATAGCCGTAAATACGGGTAATGCCCCGTTTCTTACATTCCTCCGTGAGCCTGTCCATCATGGCAAATTCCATGTCCCGCTTCAGCACCCGGCAGCTCATGAGCCACAGTTCTATGTGCAGGGCATCCTCTTTTATTTTGCCGATGACCACGGATACCACGCCGTTGTCGCCGAACTTGTCCGCGAGTTTGCCGTACAGGGTAATGTAGGAGGAGTCCTCCGCCATATGCTCGATATCCGCCTGGGAAAGGCGCTTTGTGGTCAGATTGAACTGGTTGCTTTTATTGGTAAGCTGGGCAATCCGCGCCATGTAAAGGGGAACAAACGCCCCGATTTCCGCTTTCATATCCAGGGATTTCAAGTACTCCCCGTAATCGGCGAAATTGTCCTGCAGCTTCTTTCTTTCCTGATTCGCCTTATACATTTCATTGCGCTTCGTATCGTCTTCGGAAAGACCTGTTACTTCAAAGAACCCGGAACGATCCAGTGTTTTTAAGTATTCTTCCGGCTTGTCCATTTCCGGTACTGCCACACCCGGCAGATTCTGCCTGATGATTTCCCTCTCTGCGGGATTGTCGTCCACAAATACCAGACTGTCCGTGCCGATGTTTAGTTCTGATGCAATCTCCGCCACACTTTTGCTCTTCGGCTCCCAGTTGGCTTTGATGATCATAAAGTCATCCGGCTTTAAGACACTGTCCGGGCGGCTTAAGCCCGCCAGCGCATTTTCTTCTTCGTTCTTGGAGCTTACATTCAGCATGATGCCTATCTGCTTCTGCTCCTTTAAGTAGCTCTGGAACTCGGCATACACCTGTCCCATGGAGGTTTCCTGACCGATTTCTATGTTTTCCGGGCCGTCGTCTCCGACCACTCCGCCCCAGAGGGTGTTGTCCAAATCCAGCACATATGCTTTTTTGTTTTTTCCGTAAACGGATTTTATAATATTTGCCAGATTGTAGGAAAGCGTGGGAATGGCGGGCACGCATAACGCGTATTTGTACATATGCCAGTAAAAAGAGTCGCCCCATTTATCCAGTCCGTAGCATGCCGACAGGTACTGGATATCCTGCAGATAAAAACTGTCACCTGCGGCAGCGTACTCTGCAAACAGGGCATTCAGCCGGTTTACAAAAGCTACCCTTCCATTTGGATTGACCGCATCCATATTTCCCAAAAGACGGTAGTACGGAAATTCAAAATTGTTCTGGATAACGACGCAGCCGTAGGTTTCCTTTAATTTTTCCCACATAACACGAAAATGCTCATAGGTATCTTTTAAGAGCTGTTCGGTTTTTTCCCTGCTGTCGCCCACCGCCGGATATTCGGCAATGTTCCGGTTCGTGGTGTGAATATAAACCAGATCCGGGGCAAATTCCGCAAGCTCCGGGTTGTCAAACATGGCATCCTGCCAGTACTGCCCGTATTCGGACTCATAAAAGGAAGGCTCAATGCCGTAATGCAGCAGAAACAGTTCCAGTATCTTTATGACATCATGGGTGGTGCTTCCGCCTAAAACCGCAATCTTCTTTTTTATCCGGGTTGTCCCGTCCGAAAGAAGTGTTTTCTTTATGCTTTTTGCTTTTTTCAAAATCCATTCGCTGTCAAAAGGATATTCTAATTCCCGCATAATCACTTACAAGCCTTTCTGCAGTCAAAAGACTGCGTACTCTTTATCATACCATAACCGCTCTTCTCTATCAACCGTCCGCTTTCCGGCACTTTTTTCATCCCGCACCGTTCTCTGTCAGGTACTGTCTTTATTTCTCTCCGTCTTCAGCGCTGTCTTTTCCCACCTTTTCCTTTATCACATACTGGGGGGAGTTGTTCATGCAGACGTAAATTCTGCCGATATATTCGCCAATCATGCCCATCATAAGCATCAGCATACCGCCGATAAACATAATGGCTGACATAAGGGAGCTGAAGCCTACCGGAACGGCAGGGTTTACAAATTTCTTAATCACCGTGTAAATGGCATATAAAAATCCCAGTCCGGCGCAGATGGTTCCCACCATGGTTGCCAGACGCAGAGGTTTTACGGAGAAAGAAGTAAAACCGTTAATCCAGAGAGCGAAAAGTTTGCCCAGTGTATAGCCGGAAGTACCGATTTCCCGTTCCCTGTGGGTTACGTCCACATTGACAATGCTCTTGGTGCTGCGAAGCACCAGTCCGATGACATAGGGATAGGCATTTTTATACCGTAGCACCTCGTCCACCACGAAACGCTTTGCCGCAAAGTAGCTGGACACATACAAATCCTTGGGTTTTCCCAGCATCCCTCTCGTCATCAGTTCGTTGACCTTACTGCCGAAATTGCGGAACCAGGAGTGTTTTTTGTGGGCATACCGGGCATACACCACATCCGCTCCGTTTTCAATGCCGGCAAGCAGCTTGCCCACTTCATTGGCGGGCGTCTGTCCGTCATCGTCCAGACAGACCACGATGTCGCCCTTTGCCTGTGCAAAGCCTGCCATTAAGGCTGCATGCTGTCCGAAGTTTTTGGCAAGATTGATACCTTTTATTTTATCGTTCGTTTCGCAAATGCCCCGGATGACCTCAAAGGTATTGTCCGGCGAGCAGTCATTCACCAGCACAATCTCATATTCGTATGCCGGAAGCGCCGCCATGGCTTCCGTAATTTCGGCAATAACACCGCCTATGGTAAGCGCCGATTTATAACAGGGAATAACAAAACTGACTAACTGTGACATCTTTTTCCTCTTTTCTATGAAATGGGATAAATCCGGTAAATGCCGAATACTTCCCGGTCTTTCGTATAAACGCTGTCCGCTTTTTTGACGCCTATGTTTATGCCCTTTTCTGCATAATACGCCGTAATCCAGTCGGAAAGTGCGGGAAGCCCCGCTACCTCCGGCTCCTTTACCACCACAAATACATTGTCCATAGTAAGGATTGCCTCTTCCATGGAAGTAAAACCAAACTGCCCGTATTTCTTTTCCGTAAGCGGGCTCTTATTTGCCCAGCCTCCCATAATATCCAGATTGGACAGCGTGTTTTTCTGCCCCGAAAAGAACTTTTCGGAATAAGCCACACTGGAATACACATCCCAGAAATAAAACCGTTCCGGGTGCTCCTTCGTATAGGAAAGCAGACTTTCGTAGGCGGTATTTACTTCCTCTCTCCGGCTGTATTCCTCCTTCACCGCCCGGACACTTTTGCCCGTGTAGCTTATGCAGCAGGCGCAGACCGCCAGCAAAATAAGGGCGGTGGAAAGCTGTCTGATTTTCTGTGTTTTAAGAGCTGTCGCTTCCTTAAAAAGAAGGGCTGTCAGCACGATAATTTCCATCAGGTAAAGAGAATGGGTAATTCTCTCCGGGCTTCTTCCCCGGTATAAAATAAACAGCCACAGGCAGGAGCGTACAAAGCCTAAAAACGGCAGTTCCCAGAGAATGTGGAAATACCGGTTATACAGGGCTGCTGCCAGCACAAAAATATACAGCACCATAACCACCTGATTGTAAGGTCTGTCCGTTTCGTATAAAAGGCGGTACTTTAATTCCCATGCCGCTTTTTTTAACTGTGCGGAAAAAGAGGGTTCCGTTTCCTTTTTTAAGGATGCCGCATACTCCGCTATCTTTCCCAGAATATCCGCATCTATTTTTTCATCCATGCCGAAATCGTAATTGACAAGCAACGTATACTTGCTTTCCGTAAGCCCGATGCTTTCATAAAATGCCGTATTTTCCGCATAGGGCGGAATGGTCTGGAAATCATACAGCTCCGTCCGGTTGTCGAAAAAGCGGTTGAATTCCGGCCAGGCCCCCTGTCCGTAGGCTATCATGTGAACGCCCTGACTGATCGCCATACCGGCGAAAATAAGTCCAATCATGGAAAGATACTTCTGAAAATTGCGTTTTGTGAAAATGGGGCGTTCCTTCGCCCACCGGCATACGCCCGTTACGCAGATAAAAGGCAGCATAAGAAGAAGCATTTCCGTCCGCATCTGGTATGCCAGCACGGCAAGCACGATACTCACAGTATTTTTCTTAAGGAAACCCTTCACGGACTCCGCTGCCGGCGCCGTATAGAAAAGGAATGCCGCCGTACCGGCAAGCAATGCTACCGTTACCGTGTACTGCACAAAAACAAGCTCGGAAAGAAGCAGGGTCACAAGCAATGCCGCTTCTGCCAGAAGGGCAATCCCTTTTGTCCATCTTTTCCGAAAAAAAGTCAGAATTC
>ERZ1026772.1867-NODE-1867-length-10088-cov-5.218878_pt1 | contig 10088 bp, 10 predicted proteins | sample MGYA00380124_ERZ1026772 | MGnify/ENA primary metagenome ERZ1026772 (study PRJEB33269, sample SAMEA4719760) | human gut metagenome | biome: human-associated habitat; feature: organic feature; material: feces | place: Cameroon | collected 2013-10 ...
TTAACGAATTATTGCGCAAAAAGATGTTGTTTTGAAGCAAAACTGCCTTATTAACGCTCAGCCTTGGCTGAGCCTTTTGCTTGCGGTTTTCGTTTTTGTCGCTTAGGATTATTTTAATTCTCTCAAATAAACGCCGTTGTATTTGAGCTTTTCAATTCTGTCGCCCGTGACGAAATACACGTCCCGTGCAATATCCATAAACGGCTTGTCATTGATAGAGTCTGTGTAGAACTCGTCAATTTCAACATCGCCGTAAATCTCTTTGAACATTTTAATCTTGCCCTCACGGTAGCAAATGCCGTGAATGTCGCCCGTTTCAATGTCAACCTCGGTGCCGATAAAATTCTTAATGCCTACACGTCTGCATATTTCCTTTAGAATTACAGTTGGACAGGCGGAGAGAATTACGTCATCATCCTTGCGGATTTTGTCATAAAAGCTCTTGATTTTATTTTCGTGCTCGTCCCAAAAGATAGAAATTTCTTCCTCGATATTATCAAATTTGGCGCAACATTCCTTGAGGATATAGCCGTAATCGTTTATAACCTCGGAAATTGTGAGCTTGCCCGTTTTGTATTTGAAAAATGCTTCGGCAAATTTAGGCGTGTACTTTGCAACCTCTTTCGGATATTTTTTAAGATAGTATAAAAAGAAGTCAAAGCCGCTTTCGCCGTCGTATATTGTATTGTCAAAGTCAAAGACTGTCATTGTATCGCCTCCGTGTATTATAATAGTATAATACCCTGTTTTTATGTATTCTGTCAATAAAAACCCGATTATTTTCGCACTGCCTTGAAAAAGCGGATAAGGCGAATAAAAAAGGCGCACTCCGTAAGGAAGTGCACCTCTCTCGGCGATTAGATTTTCGGTAGCTTGCATTAACAGCCGCAGTCGGGCTTTTTCTCGCAGGAGCATTCATTGTTACATTCGTTTTTCGGCGGGAAAAATTCGTCAACGGGAAATCTGATTTTTCTGAAGGTTTCGCACGGGTCGTCGGTATTGCAGTTGCATTCCTTACGGGGTATGCAGAAATCGTATGCCGGAATGAGCATCTGAACGTCTCTTTCAAGCTGAACGATTGTGAAAATACCGAGCGTGACCGCAACTGCCTTGTCGTGTTGGCGGCTGAAAAGGTCCTCGGGGAATTCCTCGGTGAACGCTCTTTTAATGCATTTCGGCAACGTTACGTTGGAATTGCTGAAGGTGCAGCAGCAGTCGCACGGGCGGCAGAGCTTTGCGTCAAGGGCGATAGGCTCGGCAACCTGTACCTTTGCACGTGGATTTGTGTTTGTGGAAATAAGCTGGTCGTCGTTCGCATCTGCGGTGTATTCCGAAGAATAGACTTTAACGGCACCGTCGCTGCCGTAGAGTACGCATTTCTTCGAGAACGTCGTAAGACCGTGTACTGTAATCGGCGCAAGGCAGCCTGCCGTGTAAGCCTCAATGGCAACCTTGAAGAAAAATGTAATGTCAACTGTGTAGCAGCCCTTGTTAAACGGCACCTTTTCAACGTCGATAAGACAGTTGATTATGTGTGCGCTTCTCAATTTTACATTTACGCAGTTGTTTATTACGTTTTGCGCCTCATCGGGGAAATAAACTCTGAGGTCGGCAAGGCAATCCTTGTCTGCGCAAGAGTCGTAAACACGGTTTGTGTCAATGCAAATTGCTTCTCTGATTTTGCCGGGAATATTGTTACCGCAACAAGCTTTATTCTCTGACATAAGTAATTCCTCCTGTGATAAGTTTTGAGTTTGAAAACTTCATTAACAGTTTATGGGGCATTTGATAATGTGTTACAAAAATTTTTGTTGAAAACAGACCCTTTTGCAAGTATAATTATCATATTAAATATTTGGCGGTATTTTTGATGAAATATGTTTACAGAGAATTTAAGGTTATATGGAAGCGATTTTTTGACAATTTCAAAATCGCTTTTGTCGGTATGGACGTAAAGCTTGACTCCGTATACAGAGAGGTCGAGAGTCAAAGAATTAAAACGAATTTTGTGAACATTATACCGTTTTCCGTTTTTGTAATAATTTTTGAGCTTTCAAGCGGAATTTTTAACATTGCCGCAGGCGATATTTGGTATTGCAGAGTCGGTACGGGCGTCGCCTGTCTTTCGTTTTTACTTTTTAACATATTGGCATATATATTCTTGGAAAGAACGCTTGCAAGCGGAGACGCAACCGACAAGAGCAAGGAATATTTTACATATCTTTATTGGGGTGTGTATGTGATTACGGCGAGCCTTATAAACAGCTTTGAGACGATAAGCTCAGGCAGCATAAGCAGCTTTTTCCTGACGGTATTCTCGCTGACAAGCTTCGCAATGCTTGAGCCGAAGATCATATTTATATATTATTTCGTAATAGCGGCAGAGCAGACAGCGGTAACGATTATCACAAAAAGCTCTTTCGAGGTGCTTGTATTCAGTCTGTTCACAGTTGCGGTCGGTCTGTTTTTGTCGATTTTCAAATACTGTACATATATGAACAGGTCGATTGAAACAAAACGCTTTGAGCGTATTTCGGAGATTGATCCGCTTACGGGCTTGCTTAACCGCCGTGGTATGCAGCGTTCGGTTGACGGTATTTGGAGTTACTGCAAAAAGCACTCTATTCCGATTACCTTTGCGATGCTCGATATTGACTATTTCAAAAAATACAACGATAAGTACGGTCATTCGCAGGGCGACGAGTGTATCAAAATGATTGCCGAGTGCATCAAGCAGACCTTTTCACGCAGGACGGATATTACCTGTCGCTTCGGCGGAGAGGAATTTATTATAATCGTCGCAGGCGAGAGTGGAGAAAAAGCACTTGAACAGCTCAAATCCCTAAAGCGTGAAATCGAGAATTTGAAAATCAAATCGGGCTGCCCCGAGTTCAATGAAAACATCACTGTCAGTATGGGTGTACATTCGGTTGATATTGATGCAACAACTATGTTCAGGGACGCAGTTTTGGGGGTTGACGCTCAGCTTTACAACGCAAAAGAACACGGGCGCAACTGCATTTCCCGTAAAAATGAAATAATAAGATAAAGCTCAAATTGAAGTCTTGGATAATTTATCCGAGACTTTTTTATTTTTTTCTTGCTTTTATGCTCTATTTATGTTACAATAAGTAACATTGTTACTATAAGAAACAATTTTAGGGAAGTTAGGGAAATGTTTTATGGGGTATTTGTTGAGAGAAAATTTGACGGAAAGGAATACGTAAACAGCTATGGGATAACATATGAAAACAAGTTGATAAGGGATATTTCGGACAGCCTCGATGATATTTGCGAGCTTACGCAACGCTTAAACGATTATGAGGTTGAGCCGACGCATATATTTTGCGTGATAGATGACTTCTTGTGCGAGAGGTACACCGTTTTGTCAAAGCCGATAGAATTGCGATAGATTTGTTGTGCAGTTTGTATAATGTGAGCCTCGATAATTTGTTAAACGATACAAACATTGTCTAAAAACGTTACTTTTTCCGTGGAATGTGATATACTTATAAATATTTTTTAGGTACCGTAAGGCGTTTCAACACACTACGGCACAGCGAAACGGAGTGACTAAAGTGGAATTTACCGCTAATGAATTTACATTTCCGTCAGCCTCGGGACTTTGCGACATCTACGCACAGAGTGCGGCACCCGCAGACTTTTCACAGGTCAAGGGTATAGTGCAGATTTCTCACGGTATGGCAGAACATTCTAACAGATATGCACGCTTTGCTATGGAACTTTGCAAGCATGGCTATGCTGTATATATCAGCGACCATCTCGGACACGGCAAATCCGTTGCCAATAAAGATGAATTGGGCTTTTTCGGCGACAACGGCGTTGAAAGCGTTGTTGAGGACTTGAAGCAGCTTACAGATATTGCAAGGCAGGAGTATCCCGATTTACCGTTCTTTATTTTCGGTCACAGTATGGGCTCATTTATGGCAAGAGCGTATATTGCAAAGTACGGTCATTTGATTGACGGCGCAATTATATGCGGCACAAGCGGAACAAATCCTGCGGCAGGTATGGGAATTGCCCTTGCAAAGCAGCTTGAAAAGACAAAGGGCAAGCTTCACCGTTCGGGAATGTTGAACTCAATCGCCTTCGGCAAATATAATAAAAAGACTGAAAAGAGAACCGAATTTGATTGGCTTTCAAGAGACCAAAAGGAAGTTGATAAGTATATTAACGACGACCTTTGCGGTTTTTGCTTTACAACAAACGGCTTTGAAACCCTGTTCACCGCACTCAAGCAGGTGTCGGCGAAGCTTTGGTACAAAACTGTTCCGTCGGAGCTGCCTATTTTGCTCATTTCGGGCGATAACGACCCTGTAGGCGAATACGGCAAGGGCGTAAAGCAGGTGTTTGAGGACCTTAAAAAGACAGGTCATCAGAACGTCATTATGAAGCTTTATCCCGAAGCAAGACACGAGCTTCTCAACGAGTTAAACCGTGATGAGGTTATGTCGGATATTGTCGGCTGGATGGATAAAATAATCGCTAAGCAAGAGTAAGAAAAATGGCAGGCTTTTCTCGGTCTGCCGTATTTTTGATAAACGGAGGGATTTTATGGGAGATTTCAAAACGGGACCGCTTATGTATGCGCTCGCAGGCTTTATAGTTGTTTTTGTAATCGCACAAAGTGTATTTTTCATTGTAAAATCGTGGAAACGGGCAAAGGAAATAGGCATTGAAACGGAGAAGCTTAAGCAAACTATGATTTCGAGTATGCTTTTCACAATAGCACCTGCAATTTCAATTCTTGCAACGGTGTTGGCGCTTGCTTCCGCACTCGGAATTGTTTTGCCGTGGATAAGGCTCTCGGTTATCGGCAATTTGGCATATGAAACGGTTGCCGCCGAAGCGGCTTTGAACGTGCTCGGAACCTCCGTGTCAAATGAGGTAACGGACGTTACGCAGTTTTCGACAATAGCGTGGACTATGACAATCGGCTCTTGCTTTCCGCTTGTGCTTTTGCCGATACTCTGCAAGAAAATCCACAAGGCAATGGGCAAGGTTACGCAGAAAAGTGCAAGTGCAGGAAGGCTCGGGGATATTCTCGGTGCGGCGGCGTTTATCGGAATAATTGCGGCATTTATTTCAAGGGCAATCGCAGGCGTTCCCTCGGACGGTCCGTCGGCAGGCGTTATGTCGGTTGCAACGCTTATTTCGGCAATGATATTCACGATTGCACTCGACTATCTTTGCAGAAAAAAAGAACTCAAAAAATTAGAGCCGTTTGTTCTGCCGATAGCAATGTTCGGTGCAATGGGAATTGCCGTGCTTTTAACGCAGGTTTTACCGCCGGAAATTGCGGCGCTTACTTGGAGATAAGGAGGGAACGGCAATGAAAAAAGAAAGAACCTATATCGACAAGGTGCATACTTGGGGATGCATATGGTCGGTCAGCGCATTGGCGGCATTGTTCTTCGTTCCGCTTATGTTTTCAATCAGATACAACGCATTTCCGCAGTTTTCAATGCTGTTAAAGGCACTTGCGGCTGTCGTTCCGATTTATTGGTCAACGGCGATTGTTGAGGTAATAACATATACGCCCATGCTCGGTGCAGGCGGTACATATCTTTCGTTTGTAACGGGAAATATCACAAACTTAAAACTTCCGTGTGCTATGAATGCTCTTGAAAGGGCGGAGGTCAAGGCGTCAAGCGAGGAGGGCGAGCTTATTTCAACCGTCGCAATAGCGGCTTCGGCGATTACCACAACAATAGTTATCGCAGTCGGCGTGTTGCTTTTCGCTCCCGTTCTTCCGCATATAACGGCGGATGACTCCGTTGTAAAGCCGGCGTTTGAATATGTAATACCGGCACTTTTCGGCGCACTCGGCGCATCGTATTTTGCGAAGTATTGGCGACTTGCGATTTTGCCGATTTTGGCAGGCGTTGTAGTTTATATCTTCTCCCCGTCAATGCCCGTCGGCACAATGATATTCATAACAATCGTTGTCAGCATTCTCGGCGCATTCGGTATGTATAAGCTCAAATGGGTTAAATGATAAACAATATAAAAAAACACGGGTGGCATTTTATAATGTCGCCCGTGTTTTTGCGTGTGCTCTGTTTATTTTAGGAATGCTTTGCCTTGTTCTATATATATTTGACGGTATTCCTTTTTCATTGAACGGTAAACCCTCAGCAATTCCTCTTCGTCCTGATCGACGGTGTTTTTTGAAAGTCTGTTCAGCAGATAATCAGTAGAAACATTGAAATACTCGGCAATTCTGATAAGCGTGTCAAAATCGGGCTCACTGCTTCCCTGCACATATCCGCCCATCGTTGACGCCGCAACATTTAAGTCGATAGCAACCTGCTTTTGAGTAAGATTGCGTTCTTCTATTAACATTCGCAATTTATCGCTGAATTTCATATGCTTCACCTCTTGTATATTTTAATCTAAAAGACCGTAAAACGCTTGCAAAAACGAGAATACAGTTGACAAAACGAGTACGTCGTTGTATGATTAAAATATATATAACCTTTGGAGGGAAGATTATGCATAAAACAAAGCAAAACAAGGATTTATTGAAAAAAATAGCTGTGGCAATACTTATAATTGCCGCAATGATAGGAATTTCCTATGCCGTCGCAAGCTTGGTGCATAAAAACGGCAGCGTGCAGACTTCGACAAACGTCAAGAACGGCTTGTCGGCTTATGAGCTTGCGGTACAGCAGGGATACACGGGAAGCTTGGACGAGTGGCTTATTTCACTTGAGGGCAAATCGGCATATCAAATAGCGGTAGATAACGGCTATTCCGGCAGCGAAAAGGATTGGTCAAAGACTCTTTCTGCAATGTCGAAAAAAGACAAGTCCGATATAAGCACCGCTTCTTTCACGAAAAACGGAGATCTTGTAATCGTTCTTTCGGACGGAACGAAAATAAACGTAGGTAAGGCTGTCGGCGCAAAGGGCGAGGACGGCAAAGACGGCGTTGGTATAACGGCGGCGAAGATAAACGAAAAAGGCGAGCTTGTAATTACATATTCCGACGGCAGAAGTGTAAATCTTGACAGGGTTGTCGGCGAAACAGTTAATAACGGCGTGGGAGTTGCGTCCTCTGTTATAAACGAAAACGGAGAGCTTGTTTTGACCTATACAAACGGCGAGGTCGCAAATCTCGGCAAGATTATCGGTACGAACGGCACCGACGGTAAAGACGGTAAAGACGGTGTTGACGGTGCGAATGGTGTAGGCGTTGCTTCGGCTGTTATAAACGACTCGGGCGAGTTGGTTCTTTCATACACGGACGGAGCGACGGCAAATCTCGGCAAAATAGTAGGCTCTGACGGTATAAACGGCACAAACGGTGTTGACGGTGTTAGCGTAACTTCGGCGGAAATCAATTCGTTGGGCGAGCTTGTGCTCTCATTCTCTAACGGTCAGCGTGCCAATGTCGGAGCAGTTGTCGGCGCAAAAGGCGATAAAGGCGAGCAAGGCTTGCAGGGCATTAAAGGCGATAAGGGCGACGCAGGACTTAACGGCGCTGACGGTATCGGAGTTAAAAAGTCTGAAATTAACAGCCTCGGCGAGCTTGTAATCACGTATACAAATAACCTTACAGAAAATCTCGGAGCAGTTGTCGGCGCAAAGGGCGACAAGGGAGATAAAGGCGATAAAGGCGAAAAAGGCGATACGGGTCTTAATGGTACAAACGGCACCGACGGTGTGGGAATAAATGATATTGAAATTTCAACAGGCGGAAATCTTGTTATAACCCTTACAAACGGAACATCACTTAACCTCGGAAACATTAAGGGTGCAAAAGGCGACAAGGGCGACGCAGGTATCAACGGAACTGACGGTATCGACGGTACAAACGGTGCTGACGGTGTAGGCGTTGCAAGCAGCGAAATAAATGCTCTCGGCGAGCTTGTCATAACATACAGCGACGGAAACACGGTAAATCTCGGCAAGGTAGTCGGCAACGACGGTGCAAAGGGCGAGCAAGGCTTGCAGGGCATTAAAGGCGATAAAGGCGATAAGGGCGACGCGGGTATCAACGGAACTGACGGCATCGACGGTACAAACGGTGCTGACGGCGTAGGCATTACAGATGTTACAATAAATGCCGACAACGAGCTTGTGCTTTCGTTCTCAAACGGTAACGTTATAAACCTCGGAAATATTAAGGGTGCAAAGGGCGATAAAGGCGACAAGGGCGATACGGGTCTTAAAGGCGCTGACGGCATAAACGGTACGAACGGTGTTGACGGCGTGGGCATACAGAATGTTGATGTGTCGGCGGACGGCGCATTGACCGTAACGCTTACAAACGGCACGGTTCTCAATCTCGGCAACATTAAGGGTGCCGACGGCTTGGGCATAACAAAGTCGGAAATAAACGCTTCGGGCGAGCTTGTTTTGACCTATTCAAACGGCGACGTCAAAAATCTCGGCAAGGTAACGGGCGAAAACGGTGCGAATGGCACAAACGGAGCTGACGGACGAGGAATTAAGTCGCTCACACTCTCCCCTGACGGCGAGCTTGTGGTTGTAATGTCGGATAATTCAATATCTAACCTCGGCAATATCAAGGGCGAAAAAGGCGACAAGGGATTACAGGGCGAAAAGGGCGCTGACGGACGGGGAATAGCAAAAACCGAGCTTGTAAACGGCGAATTGGTGATAACATATACGGACGGAACAAGTGATAATCTAGGAAGCGTAAGCGGAACGGGAGACGGTACAGACGGTTTAGCATATTATCTGCTGCCTGATGACACTTATGCGGTTTCGGGAGGTACAACAACTTATATGACAGATATAGTAATTCCCGACACGCACAACGGAAAACCGGTAACCGAGATACTTCCCGAAGCATTCAAAGGTTATTCAAAATTAAAAAGTGTTCAGTTACCGTCATCATTAAAAATAATTGGTAAGGGCGCTTTTAGTAACAACTATAGCTTATCAACAATTGATTTGCCGTCATCATTGGAAACAATAGGATATGGTGCTTTTTGGTATTGCACACAATTAAAAGCAATTACTATTCCGGCATCCGTCAAAACAATCAACGCAGGAGCATTTGCAGGAACTGGGTTAACGGATGTTTATTTTGAAGATACAACATATAAATGGACGAAAACTCAATATCGGCACTATCAATCGAATAGTGGTGAATGGGTATATTCAAAAGACGATGATAATAATTATAATAAAACTTTTTCATACACAACATCTGCCAAAGCTGCTGAGGAGTTGACATATTATAACAAGTCTGTTAGTAGTGATTATTTATACTTTTGCTATTCGTTTACAAGAAAATAATTATATCTGATAATGGTGCTAAGATAAGTATGAAATATTCAAAGAAAATAAGAGGTGTAAAAGATGTCAGACAATAAACCGAAAGAAATCCCGACGCATTTAACGCATAAACCGATTTATGCAATAAATGATTATGAGAAAATTGACGGTAATTATAAAACAAATACCGATGTTGTCGGAATTTCACTCGGAAAGGCACAGTGGGATAAAAATAATTTTGTTCCGGCAGTTAAGGTTTGGCGATATAAAAATCGTTGGTCCCGCCAAAGCGAAGAAACGACAGTTACACGGGCTTTGGATATGGCAACATTAGTCGTTAATGTCTTAAATAAAAGTTATAATGATGTTGATTTTTCGCCGTACTCAAGCGTTTTCGGCAAAGTGTCGATTGAACAAGTATCAAAAAATCAAGATTTAGTTCGGGAACTTAATGAATATCTGAAAGAACACAAAGCTGATATAGAATGTCATATCGAATTATTGAAAAAAGCTTTGGCTGATTACGAAAAACATAATAATTGCTGATTGAGCATGTTAAAAGAATCAAGAAAAATTATCAAAGCTGATGATAAGAAATGTGGATTTTATCATCTTACACAGTTATAATACATAAGTACACTAAAAATATGAACACCCCCGTTTTGCCGAGCTTGGCGGAATGGGGGTGTTTTAACGGGTTGTCTGTAAATTAAATTTAATATCCTACATGGTAGGGCGGTGGCTTGCTGCCGCCGTGGGAATTGACGTATTTATAATAACTTTCAGTATATAACAAATTGAAAATTTAGCACAAAC
>ERZ1026772.1871-NODE-1871-length-10063-cov-4.269384_pt1 | contig 10063 bp, 9 predicted proteins | sample MGYA00380124_ERZ1026772 | MGnify/ENA primary metagenome ERZ1026772 (study PRJEB33269, sample SAMEA4719760) | human gut metagenome | biome: human-associated habitat; feature: organic feature; material: feces | place: Cameroon | collected 2013-10 ...
ACCGCAGACTGGGAGCAAAAGATTCGCCGCTCAGCCGCAGACGATTTATTCAGAGTTTCCATAGTTATTCAATTTATTATATTGCAAATCCCGGATAATTGCAAGGGTTTTTGTTACCGGAAGGCAAAATAGTGTGTTACCGGAAGCCAAAATAGTGCCGCCCTGATCATCAGAGCGGCACTATGTTATCTATATTTGATCTTGCGGTAGGCTTTCTGGAGCCCTCGTGCAGACTTCCACAGCCAGTCGCTTTTCATAGCGTACAGGTACGCCCACAGATTTTCCCGGTTGAAGGGAACGCAGCCATCCTCTCTGGCTGAGGCCAGCGCCAAACGAAGCTTTTCCTGGAGCATACACAGGGTATCGGCAAAGGCATCCCCCTGCCGGGTATCCAGCAAATGAGTAATCTTGTTTGCCAGCTCTTCCACATAGATCTCCTTTTCCCGAAGCAGGGCCTTTTCATAGCCATGCTCCCGCAGGAAAGCCAGACGAAGCTCGTGAGCCTCTATGGCATCCAGATTGCGGTCAGACCACCGGGAACGGGTGATGCTGGTAGGATTATTGTAGTAATAATACAACTGCGCCTCAAGGATCGCCACACGTCCTGCCTGAAACAGGGGGATGTGGGTCACAAAGCTGTCCTCATACAGCTTTCCCTTAGGAAAACGGAGGTTCTCAAACAGCTCCTTCCGAAATACTTTTCCCCAAGCATGGTTACAGTCTCCATAGTGCTGCACCATGGCTGTTTCCGCATCCAGTGATAAAATCTGGGTATGAGAAATATTGCTGTCCTGGCAATACACGCTTGTCCAACAGAAATCGCACACTGCCTCAGATGTTCCACATTCCTCCGCCGCACCCAGAAGCAGCTTGAGATAATCCCGATGAACCCAGTCATCACTGTCAATGAAGGTCAGCCATTGGCTGTCCGAATTGGCAAAGGCCCAGTCAATACCGGCATTGCGGGCATCGGACAGGCCGCCGTTGGTCTTGTGGATCACATGCACCCGGCTGTCCTTCTGTGCATATTCATCGCAGATGGCCCCGCAGTTGTCGGGGCTTCCGTCATCCACCAAAATCAGCTCAAAGTCCGAAAAAGACTGATTCAGAACGCTGTCCACGCACCTGTGCAGATACGCTTCCACCTTGTAAACCGGGACGATCACACTAACTTTCGGCATAGAAAAACCCGCTTTCTATCTCATTTTCTCCATCTGGAGCCAATACGATCCCAACGCTCCCCCTGATTGCGGATGCGCTGGATCAGCCAGATGCTGAACTTCTCTTTTTTCTCAGAGCCACCCAGCAGAAATTCTGCGTTTTGAATAACTTCCATATACTGTAGTGCCGTATAATACTTTCGCAGCAGCTGACGATGATTCAGGTTCTGCCGAAGCAATACCGCAGCCTCCGGCCAGTTTGGCAGGCTGGCAATCACCTCCTGCCGAAATTGTACCGGGTTCGGAACAGACTGAATCTGGAAAATAAACTGGCTCATCAGGATCTGAAACCGCAAAAAGGAGAAATCATCCAGAAGGGGTTTGCAGTCCTCGCAGGACAGATAATGATTCTCAACTGCATCTGCCAATTCCAGAATCTTCGGGATGGTGTTTTTCCCGGTTTGCTGACCCATAATGGAATCCCGGCGCTGGCGATAGTTGTACAGGCACACATCCAGACATTGGATCTGAGATGCGTGGGCGCAGTAGCACAGACTGAAACACATATCCTCTGCAAAAATCCGCCGGTTATCCGCAAAGCGAATATTGTACGTCTCAATAATATTCCGGGAAAAGACCCGAGTACAGGCCTCCCAACCGATATCGTTAGAAAATAAAGTCCTGTGCAAAAACTGTTTTCTTTCCTCCAAGGATTTCAGGCTATGGTATCCCGCTTTCCGCTTCCAGGGCTCCAGCCGGGTGCCATCATCGTAGAAGCTTTGGAGGGTGAAGGAAACCAAATCGCAGCCCTGTTCCATGTAAGGCAGCACCGTCTCCAGCAGTTCCGGCACAATGGTATCGTCACTGTCCAGGAAATAGATATACTGGCCGCAGGCAATATCCAGCCCGGCATTGCGGGCATCGGACAGGCCGCCGTTTGGCTTGTGGATCACCCGGATACGGCTGTCCTGCCTGGCATATTCCTCGCAAATCTCCCCGCAGCGATCCGGGCTTCCGTCATCCACCAAGAGCAGCTCAAAGTCCGAAAACGTCTGGCAAAGAACGCTGTCAATGCACTCTCTCAGATAGGCTTCCACACGGTAGATGGGGACAATAATACTAACCTTCGGCATCAAACCCAACTCTCTCCTTTTTTATGCATCATCATGCTGTGCCGGATAGCGCATACGGCTGATCTTACAGCAGATCCGCAGAAACGCCCAGGGCATTCCCATCAGAAAATACAGGTGAGCGCATGTATCCAGTCTTCTGTTTTGGGGAATGTATTCCAGTTTCTTTTTCAGCAGATTCTGAATGTGCGCCTTTATCTCCGACCAATCCGGCGTGTTGGCATAGATATACGCTCTACAGTCTTTGGGGCTTTCGCCGGAACTCCACATCCATCCTGAAAACTGCATGGCCAGCTGGCAGGCCTCCACACTGTCACAAACGTCAGCACCCATGCCTTCCGGGAAGGCCCTCAGGAGCACCGGACGGCAGTCCGCAAGGGATGCACAGCAGCAGTCCAGCTTGGGATTTTCCACACTGTTTTGCATCATAGAGCCCTTTCGTATGCGATAGCAATAGCCGTCACTGTCTATGGACACCACCCGGTTGGCAAACAAGGTGCATTTCAAGGAAAATCCCATATCCTCGGCATAATTCCCGCAGTTTTCGCAGAAGCGTATCTTCTCCCTGCGGATCAACTCCATAGGGAAAAGTCTTGCCCAGATTTCCCAGCCGTTTTGGGGCGTCATCAGCTTTTCAAGAAGGTAGGCGACCCGTTTCTCCGGCTGGGTCAAATCGTAGATCCCCGCCTGGTGTCCATGCTTTCTCTGTGTGGATCCATCTTCAAAATGGCGAACATACTGCCCCACCACAATATCCGCATGATTTCCCTGGATAGCCCCCATCAAGGACTGGATCCAGTCCGGACGATACCAGTCATCCGAATCACAAAAGGTAACATAATCTCCCTGTGCGTATTCCAAGCCTAGATTTCTGGCACTGGATACACCGCCGTTTTCCTTATGCAGCACCAGGATTCGGCTGTCTTTTTTGGCGTATTCCTCACAAATAGCCCCACAGCTGTCGGGGCTTCCGTCATCCACCAGGATCACCTGAATATCTGTGTATGTCTGCCTCAATACACTGTCAATGCACTTGCGCAGATAGGCTTCCACGCAGTAGATGGGGATGATAATGCTAACCTTTATCATTCTGTTCACCCAAATCTCTCAAAAACTGTCTCTGTGCTCTCTCTTGTAAATACAAAATAAAATCCGGGTTAATCGTCTGTTTTCCAAGCAAGAAACATATTTTACATCTGGCTCTATAGAAGATATAGTAACACAATGCCCGTTTTCCAAGACACCGAATCACACAATCATACCATTTCCAGCGGGAGTCTGCTGTAGCCGGTCCGACTTGTTGTTTTGCAGCATACGCCCCCCGCTTGGAAAGGTCAACCGATATGTTCTCTTTCTCAAATAGCGGTACGACATCCTCCAAAACCCATTTCCCACGATAAACGCCCCAAATATCCCCTGTTCGATGATGCCCATACTTCAAAAAGGTCATATTCGGATCATATATGAAATAGAACTTATCTTGTGGATACTTCAGCTGTAATACACTACCGTACTCTTCCCATTCCCAAGGTGACACATGAGGCCGCCAGTATTTTTTTAGGCTATCTGTTCTCCATATAGCCCCCTGCATATTCAGTATATAGGGATTCCCAGGTGGCACTCTTCTAAAGCCTGGGCATCTGTCAACCTCCCAATCGGCATAAACATCCAAACACTCTGAATTGAAGCAAGCAATCTCAGCGTCATTATCCATCCACTGTGTAATCTGAAAAATCCTATTAAGATCAACTGAGCTTCTGAGGAAAAAATCATCCAGCAGAATTAGAACATACTCTGTTTCGATCTGCGACAGTGCATTTAGCATTCTTGCTCCATATCTGCTATCATTGCAATGAATACACTCAATCTGTAACCCATCGAGCGAGAAGTCTTTGCTTTCCGTATTAAGAAGCAGTCTTACACTTTTGTCATCCCAGTATTTCCGATATAAGGTAAAGAAGGGAAGCCATAGATCCTCGTAAGCATCACAACTATTGACCAGAACAGTGAGCTTATCCTTCAACATAATTTGTTTGTTTTCTAACACACGCTGTGTCCTCACTTTCGTTATTCTTTCAGTCGCAGCAATAATATAACGCCTATTCTATTTTAAGTCGATGCCAATATTCCGAGCAGTAGACACACCAGCATCTTCCCGATGAATCGCATGAACCCAACTGCCTTTTTGGGCTTACTCATCACAAATAGCATCACAGTTGTCGGGGCTTCCGTCATCCACCAGGATTAGCTCAAAATCCAAAAAAGTCTGGATTAGAATGCTATCCACACATTTTCGCAGATATCGCTCCACCCTATAAACCGGTACAACAGTACTTATAGATGGCATATTTCACTCCTTGACCTTAAAATCACGCACATCTCTTTCAAAGCTGCTTTTTTTCGGAAATGTATCCTGCATTGCCTTGTTGATCTCCAGTTTCAACGAAAAATAATCCTGCCAGGAAACTGCCGGAGAATCATTAATACATATACATCGATATTGTTTCTCGCGAAGCGCTGTACATATCTCATTTAACTGCTTTGGCGGGTTTCCAAAACTCTTGCCATAATGACCGATGGAAACAGGCTGAAAATGTCCCTCCATAATGGTTTGTAGAGTGATCAGGAAATGGAGCGCATCCTGTGCCGTTCGGAACTTATGTTCTGATGTTTCCTTCAGAAGCTCCGGAAAAGTCTTCCACGTTCTTGAAAAATCCGTCTTACAGAAAGGCACTGCCAAATGAGTAAAGTACATTCCCGGAATATATCGCAGCCTGGCTGCATTCAGATTCGCAACACAATACCTGCCATAGACTTTGGCAAACCATTTATCCGGATGGTTACAAATAATCCGACGAATATTGGGTGTATAGTATTCATTGATTGCCCCTAACACAGTAAACATCGTATGTGAAAAGCAACTGTTCCCCTCGTTGTGCAGAGGGAATACAATTGCCGGATAGTTGGGCTGGCCATTCCGGAAAAAGTCATCCGGTAACACTGGCCTTGCAAGAAACACATCGTCATTAAAATAAACAAAGTGCTCACTGAGCCCTGGAATTCGGTGCAAATTCAGCTCAATGGCATTAGAATTAAATGTGGGCAAATACGCCTGGGGAATAAAATCTGAGTGCTTGATTACTCTCAGCTTTGGCATCTGTAAATTCAACCACTGTGGCACATGACCCCATGTTACCAGATAGACATTCCGAACCCAAGGGGCGTATGTTTCTACAGTGCGAAACCAGTAGCATAATAGCTCCCAATCGCGATACAGCTCCTCACCATTGTTTCGTTGATTCTGCTGTATCTGCATACCTTGTGCATAACGCTCTTTCTGGGATCTCCAGGAAACATCTTGGTCATTCACCCATGTTACGACAAAGTCAATGGGGAAATTTTCCACGTCTTCCCATTTTCGGTCAAACACTTTTTTATTATCACTGCCCATACTTGATCCATATAAATGTGGGTTATTTTTTTCTTCCACAGCTTCTTTGATAGCCATAATCCCTCCGCTCCCTATGAACTCGCCTGTACTTATTGTAGGCGTTTTATTTCTCCTTCTTCGATTCGTCAAAAGATTTACAGCACCATAAGAGAATCAATTTACCACACCTCTTGTGGTATGTGTTAGGTAAAAGGCAACAATTAACTACGGAAGAATTGTTTTACTTATTTAACCCTTTTGTATCCTTCTGTAGATCCGTGTTTTGTAAGTATAAAAACCGATCATGCAGAATAGCTCTTAGTTTATCAAATTTAAGGTAAATTCCATACAGCGGTGGATGCAATATACAAAAAATACGAATTCTCATATTTTTTAATACAGGAACCTGATTGCCATACTGTTTAATCTCCTTTTTCAGTCGATTCCGCACAGAAAGCAGCATTCGTACTTTTTCTGCTCCGCAAGAAACACTCATCATTATTTGGTCATTTTGTTCCAGCAGGTTGCTGATATAAACATTTGCAACAAGTACACACAAGGATTTCGATGCAACCTTCTCACAAGTCCGTAGGCAATGCTCAAATGAATACAGTATATCGAGCTTTTTTTCACTCCATGCAGATAAGGTAATACTTCCGTACCGCCGAAAGTAATAGTAAAGCACTGCATCAACCGCTGCTACTTGCTCTGTGCGAAAAATGATCTGGGGTAGTACATAGACATCTTCCCACAGTCTCCCTTCAGGAAATTGGTTTTTCTGAAGCAAACTGATATGAAACAGCCATCGCCAACAATAGCACAGAATTCCCTTATCTTGCGGGAAAAAAACTTCTTCAGGAGATTTTATTACCGTTGGTATCATCTCTGGCAATACGTCATTTAGCTCACCGGCTTCCTCCTGCACAGGACAGAATTCGCAGCAGCTGAGCATCACGCCGTTTTCCACTGCGGCACCATGCAGTATCTCCAAATAGCAGGGATGCACCCAGTCATCACTATCCACAAAGGCGACCCACTGGCATCCATTGGCAAAGGCCCGCGCCAAGCCCGCATTCCGGGCGGCAGACAGTCCCCCATTTTTCTGGTGAATCACATGAACCCGGCTGTCCTTTGCAGCATATTCATCACAGATGACCCCGCAGCTGTCGGGGCTCCCGTCATCTACCAAAATCAGTTCAAAATTCGTAAAGGTCTGATTCAGGATGCTGTCCACACAGCGGTGCAGGTAGGGTTCAACTTTGTAGACTGGTACGATAACACAGATGGCTGCCATGATTTCACCTCATTGTCAGAATATGGGGTGAGGGCAGCTGAATACAGCCCCATTTATTGGAATGCCAAACCCACTTCTGGACTGCATTGGTGTTGGAGCGCCGCAGGCACAGGCCGGGGCGGCATTCCAAATCCGTACCATTTCCATACGCATCCTTGTTGAAAAATGTAAAAATGGTCTTATATTCTCCGTCCATGAACATGGAGGCATCCAGCTCCAGTGCCGCCTCACAGGTTTCCCCTTGCCTTCCGTCATAGAATTCGTTCAGTATATAGGTTGCCTGAGGAACACTGTACATGCTGAGCACCTCGATCCGAAGGCCGACCTCAGAAACATTTTTCAGATTTCTCCACTTCAGTCGGATCTGCACCGGCTCCCCTGCCTCAAAACAAATGGAATCCTTGCCGATATACTCCGCCTCCAGCAGATCAATGCTGGGGGTTTTCAGGAATGCCATCCGGGGATTCTGGGTCTGATAGTCCACAAAAACCGCTTCATTCAGGTTGGCCTTCATATAGATCTGAATGGCCTCCTCCACGTCTCCGTCGAAAACCACCTTGCCCTGATCCAGCACGATGCACCGGTCGCAAAGCTGGCGGATGGTGTTCATGTTGTGAGAGACATACAAAACGGTACGCCCCTCCTGCTTGGCGGCCTCCCGCATTTTGCCCAGGCACTTCTTCTGGAAGGCCATGTCCCCCACCGCCAGCACCTCGTCCATGATCATGATCTCGCTGTCCAGATGGGCCGCCACGGAGAAGGCCAGCTTAACATACATACCCGAAGAATAGCGCTTCACCGGGGTGTCGATGAAATCCCGCACCTCGGAAAAGGCAATGATATCCTCCATTTTGGCATCGATCTCCGCCCGGGTCATGCCCAGGATCGCACCATTGAGGTACACATTCTCCCGGCCGGTCATTTCCGGGTTGAACCCCGTTCCCACTTCCAGCATGGAGGCGATTCGTCCGTAGATATCAATCTCTCCCTCGGTGGGAGCGGTGACCCGGCTCAGGAGCTTCAGCATGGTGCTTTTGCCTGCGCCGTTGCTGCCGATGATGCCCACAGCCTCTCCCTGATAGATGGTCAGATCAACGCCATTCAGGGCCATAAAGGTCTTGCCCACCAGCCGCTGATCGCTGCCGATCATAGAGTTCGGGTCTTCCTTTCCCCGGACTCTGGCCCACCAGCTTTGCAGCTCATTTTGAAGGGTGATGCCGCCGATCTGGCCCAGCTTATATTTTTTCTTCACACCGGAAAGCCGAATGGCTACCGGCCGCTGTTCCTGTTCCTTATCCATAGTCCCCACTCCTTACACCGTATCCATGAAGGTTCTTTCTACCTTGTTGAAAATCACAATGCCGATCAGCATAACACCAATGGTAATGGCCCAGCTCAGTGCCAGCACCCCAGGCAGGATGCTGCCCTGACCCAAAATGGCATAGCGGAAGAATTCCACCGGGGCCGTTACCGGGTTGATCAGCAGAATGGTGCGAATCCAGCCCTTATTCAAGGTGGACAGGGGGTAAACAACAGGCGTTGCATACATCCACAGCTGCATGGCAAAGTCCACCAGAATCGCCAGATCCCGGTACTTGGTGGTCAGGCTGGAGACGATAATGCCGCAGCCCAGACCCAGCATTCCCAGGTGCAGCAGCACCACCGGCAGCAGCAGCCAAGCCCCCCAGTGGGGATGCACTGCCCCCTGAATCAGGTAATAGGTAAAAAAGAGCAACACCATCAGCATCTGCACGCAAAAATGGATCACTGCCGAGAGTATATTGGCAATAGGCATGGTCAGCCGGGGAAAGTACACCTTTCCAAACACATCCGCATTATTGGTAAATGTTTGGGCGTTGGTGGTGACACAGGTGGAAAAAAATAGCCAGGCAGCATTGCTGCACAGGTAGAACAGCATGGTAGGAATCCCATCCGTGCCAATTTTTGCGATACCGCCGAAAACGATGGCATAGATAATACTGCTGAACAGAGGATTGAGAATGATCCAGGCCGGGCCAAGAATGGTCTGCTTGTACCGTACAACAAAGTTCCGCTTGGTAAACAGCAGGATCAAATCCCGATATCTCCAAACCTCGTCCAACTTCAGCTCCAAAGCGTTGTGCTTGGAGGAAATATGGGTGTGATAGCTGTTTTGCATTGTGTTATCCATAAATAATACCTCGATTTATATTTCATCCGGCTGGCCCAGATAGAGCCGCTCCAACCGGCGGATTTCCCGGTTCATATCGTAGTCGGACAGGGGTTTGGATACTTCCCGCTTCCTGTCCCGATCCAGCGCCGCCTGGGCCCAGTCTTCCGGGTTTCCCAAGGGCATGGGGATACAGGTTTCCACACGGATCACTTCTTCCGGGCAGCGGTCGGAGACGATGCACCGCAGTCCCGCCGCCTGGGCTTCAATGACAGAAACCGGGAAGCCCTCAAAAATAGAAGGAAATACAAATACATCCATGGCTGCCAGCAGCTCCGGGATGTCTGCCCGGCCGGAGAGGATCTGATACCGATCTGCCAGGCCGTATTCCTTTAGCTTATCCTCTGTATCCCGGTGATCTCCTGCGCCGATCATCAAAAGATAGGCGTTGGGTTCTCTTTTGGCAATCTCCCGGAACACATCCACCAAAAAGCCGTGGTTCTTTTCCGGGGTGAATCGCCCCACATGACCCACCACAAAAGCCTTTTCCGGGATTCCCAGCTCTGCCCGCTTTTCCATGCCGGTGGTCTGGGGATGCTGAAAGCGGTGAAAATCCACGCCGTTGCGAATTACCACCGTCTTCTGTCCGGGGAACATGGCATTCATTTCCTTTGCCATATCGGTATGCAGGGCGATCAACTGTAAGCCGTTGTGGTCAATGAGATACCGGGCTGCCCGGCCCTCTACCCCGGCATAAATCAGGTGGGGCAGTGCGTGGCAGGTGTGAAACAGCCGGACACCCTTCAGCGCCGGGGCAACGGTTTGCAGACATTCCAGCAGATCCAGGTGGGCATGAACCACCGATGCCCCCAGCTGCCGCTGAACTTTTAAGAATTTCAG
>ERZ1026772.1875-NODE-1875-length-10037-cov-5.723001_pt1 | contig 10037 bp, 10 predicted proteins | sample MGYA00380124_ERZ1026772 | MGnify/ENA primary metagenome ERZ1026772 (study PRJEB33269, sample SAMEA4719760) | human gut metagenome | biome: human-associated habitat; feature: organic feature; material: feces | place: Cameroon | collected 2013-10 ...
TCCAGAAAGGCGAGGCACTGGAAAAGCTCATCCGTGAGGCACGGTTCTCCATCTATCCGTCTGAGTGGTATGAGAACTGCCCGTTCTCCGTAATGGAATCCCAGATGTACGGCACACCGGTCCTAGGTGCAAACATTGGTGGCATCCCGGAACTGATTCAGGTCGGCAAGACCGGCGAGCTGTTTGAAAACGGTAATGCTGAAGATCTGAAGAAGAAGATCGAGAAGCTCTGGGGGGATAAGAAGCTGTGTACGGACTACAGTGCGAACTGTAAGGACATCAGCTTCGATACCATTGATGATTATTACGAGAAAATTATGAAAGTTTATAGATAAAAAGAGAGATAGAGGTAATAAAAATGTCTAACAATAGCGAAAAGAAACTGAATGGTACGGTCATCGTCACTTATCGTTGCAACGCTCGTTGCTCCATGTGCAACCGTTATAAAGCACCTTCCAAGCCGGAAGAGGAAATCAGCATTGAGACCATCAAGAAGCTGCCGAAGATGTACTTTACCAACATCACCGGTGGTGAGCCGTTCATCCGCACCGACCTGAAGGATATTGTGCGTGAACTGTACAAGAAGTCTGACCGTATCGTTATTTCGACCAACGGTTTCTTCACAGATCGTATTGTTGACCTGTGCAAAGAGTTCCCGCAGATCGGTATTCGTATCTCTATTGAAGGTCTGGAGCAGACCAACAACGAGATCCGCGGCCTGCAGAATGGCTACCAGCGTGGTTATGGCACGCTGAAGAAGCTGCGTGAAATGGGTATGAAGGATGTTGGCTTTGGCATGACCGTTCAGGATAAGAACGCTCCTGACCTGGTTCCTCTGTATAAGATTTCCGATGAGATGGGCATGGAGTTTGCAACTGCTTCTCTGCACAACAGCTTCTACTTCGTTGAGGCTAAGAACATCATCCACGACCGTCCGATGGTTGCCAAGAACTTTGAGAATCTGGTCAACGAACTGCTCCGCAGCAACAGTCCGAAGAAGTGGTTCCGTGCTTACTTCAACCACGGTCTGATCAATTACATCTATGGCCAGAAGCGTCTGCTGCCTTGCGACATGAGCTTCGATACCTTCTTCATCGACCCGTATGGCGATGTTATGCCTTGCAACGGCACCAAGGACAAGGAAGTCATGGGCAACCTGAACAATCAGAGCTGGGACGAGCTGTGGAACAGCCCGGAAGCAGAGAAGGTTCGTGCAAAAGTTCGCTGCTGCGACCGTAACTGCTGGATGATTGGTTCTGTTTCTCCGGCTATGCACAAGTATATCTGGAAACCGGCTACTTGGGTTCTGGTTCATAAGTTCAAGGCTCTGTTCACCAAGCATCCGTACAGCATGTACGAGCTGAAAATCTGCCGCGATTATCGTGATGGCAAAGTTACTAAAGAGGAGCTGGATAAGTGCAGCACCTGCGATATGAACTGTGTGATCAACAACGGTCTGAGTGAAGCCTCTAAGGAGCAGCTGAAGCATAAGACCGGCGAGGAAATCGTGGATGCTGATATTGCACAGCAGATGGAGAATAAATAAGGAAAACAATAACTGTGATGATAACAGTTTTAACCCCTACCTTTAATCGGGGGGGGACTACAAAGCCTCTGGAATTCACTGCAAAAGCAAACTGTAAAAGATTTTGAGTGGCTTGTAGTTGATGACGGAAGTACTGATGGTACGAAAGATCTAATTACTCAGTTACAAGAAAAAAGTGATTTTCCAATACGATATATCTATAAGAGTAATGGTGGAAAACACACTGCTTTAAATGATTGGAAATTATCTTGAAGATGGATTAACCAATAATCGTCGCAAGCATAATATCGCTTCGCCGATTGGGTGTATGCATCGAGCCGAGGAATTCATGGAATCCGACTTGAAGATTATATATCGGATCAAAGGCGGCTTACAGTATATCGTGTATGGAGAATTTGCGGGAGTCAAAGCTATTGACTTGATTCGCAAATCAAGACATAAAATTCTTGCAACAGTGTGCATACCGGGGGGATTGCTCTTATACGCCCGATGGAATAAAGTACAGTAATTCGATTGATTAAGTATCTAAATGTCTTCTGTCAGTAGATGATAGGAGACATTTAATGAAAGTACTTGTTATTAATCCGATTATGTACACATCGGAAACAAAAAATATAAAAAGAGCTGCATCAATAAAAGACACAATGATGTATGATTTTTGCTTGGCGTTTCATGAAATGGGTCATTCTGTAACGCTGGTTGGAGGAGAGCCTTTCAAACCGACAAAAAGCGAAACATACCCATTTGAGGTACTGTGGTGGAAGTGCAAGTGTCAAAAAATCTGTATGCCGCACTGTTTGCCGTTTATGCCGGAAACGTATCGGTATGTAAAACAACATCGTACAGAATACGATTTGATTATTACAAGCGAAGTATTCTCGCTGAATTCGTTGATGGCATATCGAGCAGCACCAGACAAGACAATTATCTGGCATGAACTCGCAAAGCATAATGCTATTATGAAGAAAATACCCTCAAAGATCTGGTATGGAGTTATAGCAAGACTTTTCATGCGAAACGCAAAGGTTGTTGCACGCTCAGTAGAGGCAAGAAATTTTGTGAAGAAATACTGCGTGAACACGGATGTAAATGTAATCGATCATGGTGTCAACCTAGATAAGTTTAAAGCATCTATTGAGAAAGATAATAGTTTTGTGGTTTGTTCGCAGCTGATTGAGCGAAAGAAAATCGATGGAATCCTTGAAAAGTTTGCCAAGTATCTGGATCAGTACAATGCTACATGCCGATTATACATTATAGGAGAAGGAGAGCTGAAGGAAAACCTTCAGAGGATGGCACAGACTCTGGGAATTGCTCCGAATGTGATTTTCACTGGAAAGATGACACACGATGAACTGCTCCCGATTCTGTCTAAGTCAAAGGCGTTGCTCGTTAATACGGTGAAAGACAACAATATGATTTCCATCGTAGAAGCGATTGCAGTTGGAACGCCTATTGTCACAACAGACGTTCCGCTAAATTCTACCTATATCAAAGATTATCAACTCGGTATTGCAAAGAAACAGTGGGATGAATCCGATTTGAATGATGTGGTTTCTAACAGTGAAATGTATATTGAAAACTGCATGAAATACAGATACAAACTTTCTACAAAACAAAGGGTAGAACAATTTTTAGAGATAGAAAGAGAAAGACTTGACGATGGAAAAGAGAAAAAAACAATATTTTAATGAAATAAATATAATGCGTGGAATGGCTGTGCTTTGCGTCGTCATTGGACATTCTTTTAATCCGACAGAAACACCGACTATTTTGGGCTTTATAAAAAGTTTTGTTTATTGTTTTCATATGCCAGCTTTTTTCTTTATTAGTGGATTTCTTGAAGGCGAGAAAAGACGTAGCATTAGCGAAAAGAAACAAGCAATCGTAAAAAAAGCTAAGCGGCTGATGGTGCCGTATTTCTTTTTAACAGTGGTCACAGCCGTTCTTAAGCTATTATTTGGTGCATTTGCAAGGAATCCGCTTAATTATTCTACTCTTGCGGTAGATGTTTTAATTGGAAGAAATAATCCGAACGGCGGCCTTTGGTTTCTGTACGCCCTGTTTGTTATTTCTATTTTTGGAATCCTATTTGATACTATAAATCGCACAACTTTAACGGGTACTATGTTTGTACTATATATGCTAAACACTGTTGTCTTCAAACAGTCAGGATATGTTGTTGGTTTTTTCCTTAGTTACGCATGGATTTACTTTATGGGTGGTGCTGTTAGAAAGCATCTTTATGAAACAATAAAGAATTCCGAACTACTGATGTCAGTAAAAGGAATAGTGATAATAGCGGTTGTTTCTGTAGGATATATGATGCTTGCGTTTGTTAGGATCTATAAGTCTCAGTCTTGGATTTTGGCAACCGTAGTAACCGTTATTGGTGTCTTTCTGCTTTTTGTTATTGCCGTGCAGATTGAACATTACCATTGCGGAGAAAAGTTATGGATGTTGCTAGGCGATTATGGAATGGATATATATATGATTGGGTATTATGTGCAGCAAGCGATTTTTGTTATATGTGGAAAAATCTTAGGACTTGATTATTTAATATATGCTTGGCTAATGTTGATTTTTGGATTGATAGCACCGATAATTCTGTCGAAATACATCGTTAGAAATAATCGAATTCTTTCAACGCTGATTCTTGGGAGGTGAAATAATGAATTATCTTATTTCTGCATATAGCGTGAATCCTTATAAGGGATCAGAGGATAGTATTGGCTGGAATTGGGTTTTACAGTATGAGAAAAACTATAAAGAAGGCGATAGAATAATCCTTCTTACCAAGAAATTCAATGAGAAGGACACAAGAAAAGGATTTGAAGAGTTTAATATACAACATGTCGAATTGGTTATTGTAGATGTTCCTGACGCACTTAACTGGTTCAGAGAAAAGCATTCCGCTTTTCATCATATGTATTATATTTTATGGCAGCATTGGGCATGGCTTTGGGTTAAACATTCAGGAATCCGTTTTGACGTAATCCATCATGTTACTATGAATGATTACAGGATTCCAAGTGAGATGTATAAAGCTAAAGGTGCAAAGGTGATTTGGGGACCAATGGGTGGTGCACAGGTCACTCCTAAGCCATTGAAGGTCTATGAAAAAAATCAATTTGCTGCTGCATTTAGAGAATTTGTTAATAAAAGCTGTTCATGGAATCCATTTTATAGAAATGCCATCAAACAGTATAAGGCTATTTACTGTATTAATAAGGAAACACAAATTCAAATAGAAAAAATAGTTGGTAAAAGCGTAGAATTACTGCCAGAATTGGCTCTGAGAGAAGAGTATAGAAATATAGATTATTATAAACGAAATAATCAAACTTGCAAAATAGTTTTTGTCGGAAGGTTAATCGGAAAAAAAGGAATTGCATTTTTAGTCGATGCTCTAAGTTATATGCCAAATGATCTGTCTTGGGAATTGGATATATATGGAGATGGAGCAGATCGAGAAAGTATTGAAAAGAAAATAGAAAATAGTGCTGTGGCAAATCATATAAACCTATTGGGAAATAGACCTTTGAATCAAATTTCGGAAGCTTATAAGACAGCGGATATTTTTGTTCTTCCTAGCTTGAGAGAAACAAGTGGTAATGTATTACTGGAAGCAATGGCATATGCAGTTCCCATTGTAGCGTTTGAAACTAGCTTTAGCTCTATGTTAAAGGAACATGATTGTGGTATTTTTATAGATACAAACCAAAATATAGAAGAAATAAAGCAAGGCTTTTGTTGTGCATTAACTAGACTGATTAAAGATGCTGGGTTGAGAGAACGCCTCGGGTTGAATGGAAAGGACTTTGCAAATGCAAACTTGACTTGGGAACAAAAATTCAAACATATATATGCGAGATGAAACCAAGTAATAAAGGAAGGTGCGTATGAAAATATATAAAAGCACAGTTTTTCCATTAATAGTGATATTGTCTTTAATATCTGCTGTATTTTTAGTAGACTATGTCCCGATTTTGCAATACGCAGATGAGCTTGTGACAATTCTACTGTTGCCATATATGGTCTTAGGAACAATTAAAAGATGCGCATACATAGATAAGTGTGTTCGAAATATAATTTTTCTTTTTGTATTAATAGGGCTGATCGGAATTGCTAGTACAGTCCTAAATAAAGTGCAGCCAGACAAGTTTGCAGTCTGTTTAGACATACTTACCTTGTCGAAAATTATTGTCTGCCCCATAGGAATGTATTTTTTATTGGATGAACACAATAGCGAAGAGATAATTAGAATATTAACACCTATGGCAAAGTTCTTCCTTTGGAGTGGACTGGCTTGCGCGCTTGTTTCGCAATTTTTAAATATTGGAATGACAGAGTATGAGAGAAATGGCATCAAATCGTTTTACTTTATAGTTGGTTTCCAGCACTTGTTTTCAATTTTAGTTCTTTGCGCTTTGTTGATTATTTTGTCGAGAAAATATGATTTGAGGTACATTCTAATTGCAATAGTTCAAATGATACTCACCTTAAAAGGACCGTCAATTATTTGGTCAGTAACGATTCTGTTTATATTATACTATTTTAAAAGGGATCGAGAAAAGATTGATAAATGGGTGTATGTTGTGCTACTGCTGTTTTGCATTATTTTCGGACAATTTCAGATACAAAACTATTTTCTAAATGACACAGCACCTAGACTTGTTCTTTTAAATTATGGAATAAAAACGGCGTTAGCGTATTTTCCATTGGGTAGTGGTTTTGCGACGTATGGAAGTCCTGTTGCAGCAAGCTACTACTCGCCGTTATATCAGCTCTATGGGTTTAATAATAAGTATGGAATGAGTAAAACCGATACCTCTTTTTTAAATGATAATTATTGGCCCACTATAATTGGACAGTTCGGGTTTTTGGGCTTGATTATAGCACTTATAATATTTGTGAACTTTTTTTATTTTGTAATGAAATCGAATTTAAGGAAAGAATTAAAAGCAGTAACAATTTCTTGTTTGTTATTTATTGCAATTCATTCTTTGGGTTCATCTATTTTTACAACAAATGCGACGCTTATATTATTTATAATTATGGTTGTAATAATCAAAATGTATGATACAGAGGTAGAGAAAGGAAGATAATGTCGAAATATTTATATTTAATAAAAAATATAGGTGTACTAACCTTAAGTAACTTGGGAAGTAAGATCCTGGCTTTCCTATTAATTCCTCTGTATACGAGTGTTTTGTCTACAGAGCAATACGGTGTATTCGATTTAGCTCAAACAACTGTATCGCTTTGTATACCTATCTTGTCTATCAATATCAGCAGTGCAGCTTTGAGGTTTGCGTTGGATAAGGATAAAGATAAAAAGGATGTATTTAGCGTTGGTATTCTGTACATATTATTTGCTATTATCATATTTTTAAGCGCCTTTATCTGCAATAAATATGTAGGCGCTCTAAATATATTTGTCGACTATACTGGAATTATTATTTTAATGTTTTCAAGTAACATCCTTTACGATTACTTGTCTCAGTATTGCAGGGGTATAGAAAAAATAACTGATATTGCGATTGCTGGCATTATAAGTTCTGTAACGTTATTGGGATCAAATATTATATTTCTTCTTCTCATCAAAGCAGGTTTAGAAGGATATATGTTTGCATATTGCTTGTCTAATATAATTCCATCCTTCTATTTGATTTTAAAACTGAAATTATGGAGTTATTGGAGAAATCCAAATAATAAAAGAAATCTTCAGAAGGAAATGACAGATTACAGTAAACCTCTAGTTGTTGATACGATTTCTTGGTGGATTAATAATGCTTCAGATAGATATATTGTAATGGCATTTTGTGGAGCATCGATAACTGGTATTTATTCTGTTTCATATAAAATACCCTCCCTACTAAATCTTTTTCAAAATATATTTAATCAAGCGTGGTTATTGTCAGCAGTAAAAGAGAACGATGAAACTAAGACTACAGATTTTTATGAAAATGTATATAAAATTTACAATACAGGTATGACTGTTGTTTGTTCAGGGTTACTTATTTTTAATAAATTGATTGCGAAGATATTGTTTGCAAATGATTTTTATAATGCCTGGAAGTTTGCTCCATTTCTAATGATTTCTGTGGTGTTCGGTGGAATGTGTGGTCTACTGGGGGGGATGTTTGCAGCAGTGAAGCAATCTAGAATTAATGCGATGTCTTCATTTTCAGGGGCATGTATCAATATTATGCTGAATATTCCACTAACATTTTTCTTTAATGCATTGGGCGCTTCATTTGCTACGCTAATGTCTTATTTTACAGTTTGGCTTATTAGACTTTATAAATCCTATAAACTGTTTGAATTTACTGTTGAAATAAAAAAAGACGCTCTCAACTATTTTGTACTATTACTGCAAGCGGTAGTGCAAATTGCTGGGCTAAGCTTGTTGAGAGAGACTTTCATCGAAATTATATTATTTGTATTAGTGTTATATTTTTCTAGGAATAATTTTATGTTACTGTTAAATAAATTGCTTAAAAGGTAAAATGAGGTGTAGGTGTGGACAGTCAAAAAATAAAGAGAGCTCTACAGGAAGGAAATTTGAAATATAGGATAGTTACAGAAATTCTTAATTTATTCGGGTATTCTAACAGAAACATTGCAGGGCTTGAAATAAAAAATAAGGTCTATCAATATTTAGATAAGAACTATAGTCGTAAGATAGGTGAATTCTTATATAAAAAAGCGGAAGAATGTGACGCTAGTGGAGATAAATATATTTGGATCTGCTGGTTTCAAGGAATGGAAAATGCTCCGGAATTAGTTAAAAGATGTTATGCGTCGGTTAAACGGAATATGCCGGATAAAGAGATAATTGTCATCACAAAGGAAAACATGGATCAGTATGTTGACTTCCCGGAACATATTCTAAAAAAATGGAAGAGGGGATTAATTACTGATACGAAAATGTCGGATTTTCTTAGGATGGAGTTGCTGATTCGCTACGGCGGCCTTTGGATGGATAGCACCATTTTTCTATCTGGGCCAATTCCTGATTGGGTCTATGAAAAAGATATTTTCATGTATGCTATTGATGATTCTGAGGATATAACTAGAGTTTATAATAATTATTTTATATATTCCAAAAGAGAATATCCGATTCTTAAAACTTTGAGGGACATTAATTATTACTATTGGAAAAATGAAAATAAAGTAAGAGACTATTTCCAATGGCACTTATTTACAACACTGGTAATTCCGTACTATAAAGATTTGTTTGAAGACATAGTGTTTATGCCAGATGCAATTTCGCACATGCTTGGAAAAGTCTTCTTTAAGAAATATGAAAAGGGCTATTGGGAAACACTGAAAAAAATAACTCCAATCCATAAGTTATCAAATAAATACCTTATTCCAAAAGATTGTTCACAAACATATTATGAGATGTTTAAGGAGGGAAAACTATAATTGGGGGGAGAAAAATAAATAATCGTAATTCTAATATAGATATGATTAGAATTGTTGCAATGTTGCTGGTAGTTGCATTACATTGCATGGATTACGGCGGTTTTATAAAATTGAGCGAAGCCAATCGTAAGCGCCCAATAATCACCCGTCCGGAACAAGTTGCGGCAGGGTCCCATTTGTGGGATCCTGCCGTTCGCTTATTTACGTATATGCTCCCGGTGCCTTACCATCTGTCCGCCATAGAAAATCTTCCCTTGCATCATCTGTTTTTCAAAATGTGGGCCACCAGCCGCAGGTTGTGTTCGATGAGAATGTTCCGGGCGGTTTGGTCTCCTTGGGCGGATAGGTTTACATAATGTTCTTCTTCCTCTGTCGTCAGGGGATTGGGGAAGCTGCCGGGGGACAGTTGCAGGGAATAGAGCCATGTGCTGAGCATCAGCCACAGGGTCAGCATAAGCATACACCTCCAGGGTATTCTATTGCGCCCGGCTCGTCCGGTTTCCGGGAAATGCTTCCCTAATACAAAAATGGGCCACGGACAAAGTTCGTCTGTGGTCACTGGGTATATGATTTTCAGATACGCTCTGGCAGGGGTGGATAGTATCCGTCTGCTAACGTGGCAAATTTTTAAGCAGAACCGATTTGGCCAGGTAATGAAACAATGTTGTAAATACACCATGTTTCGACAATATACCACCGAATTTCATTTGAAAATGTTCGGTGGCGCCATTGTCGGCGCAATGCGCCGACGTTGTTTCCCCGGTGGGGAAATAACCGGGCGGATAGCCGCCCCTACAACGCCCCGAAATTTCCGCTCGGTGATTCGGTGGCACAGACCGTGTAGGGGCGGATGCCCGCCCAGCGTAGGGGGTAAGTTGGCGGGAACCCGGCGGCGCAGCCGCCCTTGGCTCCCCCTATGGGGGAGCTGGCGAGCGATCAGCGAGCCTGAGAGGGCGTTTACAGCTGCAAATTTGGAAAATGCACCGTGATTGCTACCAGGCACCCTCTCAGTCACGGCTTTCAGCCGTGACAGCTCTCCCAAAGGGAGAGCCAAGGG
>ERZ1026772.1876-NODE-1876-length-10028-cov-3.955881_pt1 | contig 10028 bp, 8 predicted proteins | sample MGYA00380124_ERZ1026772 | MGnify/ENA primary metagenome ERZ1026772 (study PRJEB33269, sample SAMEA4719760) | human gut metagenome | biome: human-associated habitat; feature: organic feature; material: feces | place: Cameroon | collected 2013-10 ...
GATCTGCAGCATCCCCACGAACTGGCTGAAGATCAGCATCCGCCGCCCAGAATCAATGGCGGAATGGACGGTCTGCACCAGCAGCTCCAGCTTGCCGCTGGTGCCCTCATAGTCGGGCAGGAACAGCTTGGGGTGGCAGCAGACCTGCCGCAGCTTCAGCAGCACGCTGAGCACCTGCATTCGCGCCCGGGGCAGGGAGCCCTCGTCCAGCGCCTGCCCCACATGCTGCCGCAGGGTGGCCAGCAGGGTCTGATAGACCCGCTCCTGCTCCGGCGGCATGGCGGCGTACAGATACTGCTCGTGCTTTTCAGGCAGGTCGCTGAGCACCTCGCTCTTCAGGCGGCGCATCAGGAAGGGACGGATGCGTTCCCGCAGTTCTTCCGCCCGCTCGCCGCTGCCGTAGCGGCGCAGGAATGCGGCCTGGGTGCCCAGATAGCCGGGCAGGATGAAGTCGAAGATGCTCCACAGTTCGCCGGTGTGGTTCTCCATGGGGGTGCCGGTCAGCGCCACCCGCACCTGCGCATCCAACTCCTTGGCCGCCAGCGCCCCCTGACTTTGGGCGTTCTTGACGGACTGGGCCTCGTCCAGCACGGCGAAACGCAGGGGAATGTCCTTATAGTATTCAACGTCCCGGCGAAGCAGGGGATAGCTGGTCAGGATCACGTCCACCGAATCGTCCTTTTTCAGGTCGGCGATGGTGTGACGGCGTTCGTCCCGCTGGCCCGTCACGACCCGGACGATGAGTCCGTCGTCGAAACGCTTCATTTCCGCCAGCCAGTGATAGGTCAGGGAAGTAGGGGTGACGACGATGCTTTTTTGAGAACCGTCCTTCTTTTTGGCGGCGGACAGGGCGGCGATGACCTGCAGCGTCTTGCCCAGCCCCATTTCGTCCGCCAGAATGCCGCCCATCCGGGCCTCATACAGCGAAAGGAGCCAATCGCTGCCCCGGCGCTGATAGGGGGACAGCTTCTTTTGCAGCTTTTGGGGCATATAGTCCTTTTTTGGGGGCTGACTGAGAGTCTGAATGGCCTTCTCGGATTCTTCGTCCGTCTGGGTGTCCGCCCCGGCCATGCGCAGCATACTGACCATATAGGCCGCCCGGTACGCGCCGAAGCTCAACTCTCTCGTGTCCTCAGGCACGGTGGGCTCGTCCAGCCGGGCCGCATCCAAAAGCTCCTGCACCACCGGCGCAAGGCCCATCATATCCCGCACGTCCAGAAATTCGCCGGTTTTCAGCCGCACATATTGCTGCCGCTGGGCGATGGCGTTCAGAATGGGCAAAAGCTCCGGCGCGGGCTTGCCGTCCTCCAGCAGGGAGAACACCAGCCGCCCGCCCCGCATATGGAACGAAGCCTTGGCCGAGAACCGGCGGGGCTTGACCCGCTCGAAGGCCTGCGAAGCGTAAATGGTGCAGTGGCGGGAAAGCTCCGCCACGCCCTGCGTACAGAAGTACAGGATTTCCCGGGAGCGGCGGAGGAGGATGCGGCCCTTATGCACCACAAAGCCGAAGTCCGCCAGCAGATCCAGCACCAGTCCTTCTTCCCGGCCGTCCCGGAGCAGCATCCGGCCGTCGGGCAGGCCCTGCGCAACGGTGGCCGTATCCTCGCCGTCCCGAAGGGCGAAGGGCAGCACCACGGTCTCCCCGTAGTGGAATTCCATTCGGGCTTCCACGTTGCCGTCCACCAGATCCAGATAGGCCACGGGCTTCAACGGCTCCGACACCAGCCGGGCCCGCAGCTCCGGCGAAGGCACCACCGACCCCACGGCGGACAGCGCGGGCAGCAGCACGGACAGCACCTCCTCCGCATTCCGGGCGGGATAGCGGAAGGAAGAACCCTCGCCGAGCAACAGCCGGCACACCCGGGCCTGAGAGGAATACAGATGCGTGACCGTATTGCCCAACAGCACATACCGCGCGTCCGGCGTGATCATCCGCAGCTGCTCCGTGCCCTCGGTGGACACCAGAAGCTCCGTGGGGGTCAGGCTGACGGCGAAGCACAGGGGCAGCTCCTTTTTGCGGATGCCGCTGTGCATCTGCTTCTGTTCGCCGAATTGAAGCTGGAAGGGATAATTTTCCAGATAGCGCATGACGCTCTGCAAAAAAGGCCCGGTCAGCACCACAAAACGCCCGTCGCATTGCAGCCCGGAGGCGGCGTCGTTTTCGGCGGCTCCCTCCGGCAACAACGCGGGCTCTGATTCATTTTTCAGAGGAATATAGCTCATCAGCGCCGTCAGAAAGCGCTCGTCCTCCCGGGAAAAGCGCATACTGTCGGGCCGGTAGGTAAACTTGGGGGACAGGGTCAGCTCCGTTCCGCTGACGAAGCAGGCCAGCAGGTCGGCGATATTTTTGACGGCGTACAGCCGCTCCTGCCCGGCCGACAGGCCCAGACCGATCCGACCGTCCTCGTACAGGCGCAGCACCGCCAGCAGACGGACGGTCTCGCCGCCGGGCATGGCCCGGTTCAGGGCGCTCAACATCCGCTGCCCCAATGCCAGCTCGTTTTCCTGCTGGAAACGCTTGAGCGTGCCGTCGCTTTCGGCCCGCAGCAAGGCGGCCGTCACGTGCTGGCAGGGCTGCTCCGCTTCGCCGCAGGTGCACAGCGCTTCGCCCCGCCGTCGGCAGCGTCAGATGTGTATAAGAGACAGGACTGCACGTCCGTGCCGCCCACTTCGTAGCGCAGACCGTTTTCCACTTCTATGGGCTGGGAGACCAGTCCCCGGCGGTAAAGCTTTTCCCCGTTCTGAAAGGCTGCCGTATCCACCCCGATGGATTCCAAAGCAATCATCCGCATCCTCCCAAATCATAACCGATCTTTTTATATTTCTGGAAAAGGTTTCCGCCTTCCTGCCTTTCTTCGGGAAGAAATTCCGAAAAAACGAATGTTTTTTCCTTTTCGGCGCAGACTGATCATCGGAACGGCAATCAGGCAAACGGCCGAAAGACACGCGCACCCCCGGGGCTTTTGATTGTAAAGCGCCAAGCCGCCTGCCCGGCGCACGCGGCGGATGATGTGAGATGGGTAAGAAGAAAAACTTTTGTTTTGCGCGATGGATTTCCTCAAGCACAGCTGCTGCCGAGAAGCCTTGCGCTTTCGATGGTTGACGTTTCAAGCAGGGCCGCATTTCATGCGGTTCCTGTTTGCGTTTTCCGCCGTTTAACGAAAGAATTTCCGAAAATCCGTATTTTTTGAAAAAAGAGGATTGACGCGCCGGGCGAAAGCTGTTATAATATCTTTCGCTGGTTCCACAACATGGAGAGATGGCCGAGCGGTTGAAGGCGCTGGTCTTGAAAACCAGTGATGCCGAAAGGCACCGGGGGTTCGAATCCCTCTCTCTCCGCCACTTTATCCCTCTTGGATAAAGAAGGGCAGATCAAACCGTCCACCATGGAGAAGTACCCAAGTGGCCGAAGGGGCTCCCCTGCTAAGGGAGTAGGGTGCGTAAGTGCCGCCCGGGTTCAAATCCCGGCTTCTCCGCCAAAACCTTGCCAGACACTGTTCCGGCAAGGTTCTTTTTTGCGTTTGGAAAGGAAAATTGCCGCAAAAAGCAACCGATTCCTTCTTCTGCCGCATCAATTATGGCTGCCATTTCCAAACAGGCGCGGAGAGCGAACATCCTCTCCGCGCCTGCTTTTTGATTTCATTCAATTTAACCTGTCCGACCAGGAATGCCTGGTTTTACTTCTTCTCGTCCAGCAGCACCACGCCGTCAGCGGGGTTGCGGTCGATGGCGCCTACGATGCGGTGGGGCAAGTAGGGTTCTTCCAGATAGGCAATGTCCTCGGCTGTCAGCCTGACCGCCAGCGCGCCCGCCGCGTCGTCCAGATACTGCGTCTTCGTCGCGCCGACGATGGAGGAGGCCACGCCCCTGGACCATTCCCACGCTAGGGCGATCTGCTGCATTTTCACACCGTATTTTCCCGCCAGCTCATGGACGCGGGCGACGATCTGCATATCCTGCTCCTCGGTGCGGTCGTATTTGCCCATGGCGACGCGGTCGGTCTTGCTGCGCAGGGTGTCCGCGTTCCACGTGGGCCGGGTCAGATGCCCCGCCGCCAGCGGACTGTAGGGCATCAGGCTCACGCCCATCTGCCGGCAGATGGGGATCAGCTCCCGCTCGTCCTCCCGGTAAAGCAGGTTGTAGTGGTTCTCCATGGCTTCGAACCGCGCCCAACCGTGGTCTCGGGCACACAGCTGCATATTGTAAAACTGGTAGCCGTACATGGCGGACGCGCCCAGCGCCCGCACCTTGCCCGCCTTGACCAGATCGTTCAGCGCCGCCATGGTTTCCGCAATGGGCGTTTCGTAGTCATAACGGTGGATGATATAGAGGTCGAGATGATCCGTGCCCAGCCGCTTCAGACTGCCGTCGATTTCCCGGTGAATGGCCTCACGGGACAGTCTGCCCGGATTGAAATGCACCTTCGACGCGATGACTACCTTGTCGCGGGAAACGTTCTTTTTCAGCGCTTTTCCCAGATATTCTTCGCTGGTGCCCGCAGAATAGCCGTTGGCCGTGTCGAAGAAATTGATGCCGAGGTCAAGAGCGTGGCGGACGACGGCTTCGGTGGCGCTTTCGTCCAGCGTCCAGTCGTGCATGGTTCCCGCCTTGCCGAAGCTCATACAGCCTACGCAGAGCTTGGAAACTTCGATGTCCGTTTTCCCCAGTTTCGTATATTCCATGGTCATTCTCCTTTCACAGCCCCAGACTGTCCACCCATTTCCGGACGGACGCGGCGCTTTCCCGGCTGCTGAGCCGCTTGCCGGGGAGCCATTTCGCAGTCGGGGCACAGCAGGCTTTCAGAATGCTTTCCGTTTTGCCCATGCCGCTGCCGCCGGAGGTGGCAAAGGGCACGAGGGTTTTGCCGGAAAAGTCGCAGCTTTCCAAAAAGGTCTCGATGATGCGCGGAGCCTGATACCACCAGATGGGGAAGCCGACGAATACAACGTCGTACTGCGCCACGTCCGCCGGGGCTGCCATGCCGGGCGGCTCTTATCGCCCTTCATTTCGAGGGTGCTGCGGCTGGAAGAATCGTTCCAGTTCAGGTCGGCGGCAGTGTAGGCCGCCTGGGGCTTGATCTCAAACAGATCGCCGCCCGTCACGCCTGCCAGCGTTTTGGCCAGACGGGCCGTTTCGCCGCTGGCGGAAAAATAGGCGATCAGCGTTTTGCTCATATTCCCATTGCTCCTTTCAACGAAAACGTTCCGTGAAGCCTTTTTCACGGATTAAAACTATGATAGCAGTCATTTTTGAAACGTCCAATACCCTTTCCTTATGGTCAGATATTGGGGTTGACCAAGACTTTTCACTCCATATAAAACAGTCCGTTGGGGTCGTAATCTGTGCTTTGAAGGATCTCAATGCCAAAGTGGTCGTAGACCGTACCGGCCCCGTCTCTGTCGATCCATCGCCGGTCAAATTCGTCTGCGTCGATCAGGTCGTGACCGACGCAGGCCGGGTCGTTGAAGAGAAAATACGCCTGTTCGCCGCGCTGGCCGTAGCCGACGCAGATGACCCAGTGGCCTTCGGCCAGATAGGTTTCCGAGTCGGAAGGGTCGTCGAGCTGGTAGCTGCCGTCCTCGGCGGAGGACCATGCCTGCAGCGGCAGCAGAACGGGATGACCCGCGTCCAGCTTTTGCCGCAGATCGTCCGGCGTCAGGGAATGCAGAGCCGCAAATTCCACGCCGTTTTCTTCAAAGTAGCGCAGGATCGCGTCCGGCGACGTGCCGTTTTCAGGCGTGGTGCCCAGCAATTCTTCGTAGGCCGTCAGGTTCAGGTCGGCCTCGTAGGGATAGAGCCAGTTCATCAGCATCTGTACGCAGGTCGCGCCGCAGGTGTAGTCGCCGTACTGCCGCAGCGCGGGAACGTCGATCAGCACGTCCACGTCGGAAAGAAAGGCGGCGTAGGGGCTGGATGACGCAATCCCTTCCGCAAGCCCGTTCCCCGCGGTCAGGAACAGACCAATCAGCAGGACTAATAAGGACAGACGGAGAAACGGGTTTTTTGCGGCTTTTTTCATGGGGAGAGCGCTCCTTTCGCACAATGATTTTTCGTTATTTGTGGCTCAAGGATAGCATCGGCGTTGGGAAACTGTCAAGGCTTTGAGGGGCAGCTTTCCGCCGACGCATGGGTGTGCTATAATGTCTTTTGAAGATCAAACGGAAGGACGGGAAAGTCAGCGATGGAACAAGCAGGGAAGACCGCCTTTTATCACCTTCCGGGACTGTTTGAGTTTTATGAGCTGTACCGCGTGTTTCTGCCGCTGTTCCGGCAGCACCGGGAATATTTTTACGATTGGTGCGAGATCGGCTCCATTTACGGCGCGCCGGGGGATTGCCTGTGGGGCGGCGGCCGGGTCGGCTACGGGGACTGCGCCCCTCGGGACGCGCTGCGACTAACGCGGGAGTACGGCGTTTCCGCCCGGCTGACCTTCAGCAATTCTCTTTTGCGGGAGGAGCATCTTTCCGACCGAAAGTGCAACGAGCTGTGCAGGCTCTTTGCGGAGACTGGCGGCCCAGCCAATGGCGTGATCGTCCATTCGGACTTGCTGCTGCACTATCTGGAAAAACGCTATCCGGGGCTGTATTTCGTCTCCTCCACCACAAAGGTGCTGACGGAGTTTCAGCAGCTGCGGCAGGAGCTGGAACGGGAGGAATTTCGCTATGTGGTGCCGGATTTTCGGCTGAACAGGGCATTTGACCGTCTGGAAGCGCTTCCCGCGCCCTTGAAAGACAAGGTGGAATTTCTGTGCAACGAATGCTGCTGGTTCGGCTGCAAGGACAGAAAGGCGTGCTACGAGACCGTCAGCCGGAAAAGTCTGGGAGAGGACGGGCCGGAGCACCGCTGCGCCGCCCCGGACGCGGAGGGCGGGTATCGCTTTTCCAAGGCGATGACCAATCCGGGCTTTATCGGCGTCGGCGACATTTCAAATGTCTATCTGCCCATGGGCTTTTCCCATTTCAAGATCGAGGGCCGCAGTCTTGGCAGCGCGCTGATCTTGGAATTTCTGCTGTACTATCTGACGAAGCCGGAGTATCAGCTGCGCGTCCGGGAGGAAATCTATCTGGATAATATGCTCGATTTATTCTGACAAAGAAAAATCAAAGAAACGGACGCTGCCCGATAGGGTCCAGCGTCCGTTTTGGCAATGGCTTTCGTTTTCAGGAGGCGCTCGGCGTCTCGCTCTTTTTTGTCTAGATCGTTTTAACGCCGAAAAGGAAATACACCAGATGGGCCGCCCACACACAGGCTAGAATGCCGCAGGGAACGTACAGGGCTTTGCGCAGCATCATCCCGAAGCCGAACGCCATCAGCATCGTGACGGTCAGCAGGATTTTCGCCTTGGTCTCCGCCGTCATGCCCTGCCCTTTGACGTAGGATTCCAGAGTGTTTTTGTACAGCTACCGTCCTTCACATACAGGCTGCAGGGGTGCTCGAAGCCCTCGTTCGCCATGGAAAGGTTGCTGCCGTCCTTGATATGCTCGCGGAAGATCAGGAACGGCAGCGAATAGCAGCCGTCCTTCAGTTTTTTGCACAGCGCCGCGCCGCTGAACTGCTTCTGCCCGCGAAGCTCGTATTTCACCCGGTAGCGTTCCTCGGTCGCCCGTACCGTTTCCATGGTGCTGTCGGTGCAATAGAGCGTCCAGACGAACGCGTCCTGCTTGGCACTTTCCAGATCGACACCTTCGTACAAAAGATGGTTCAGCGCGGTCTCGAACCGCTCGGAATAGCGGCTGGCCGCCTGACGGCCCGCTTCGGTCAGCTGCGGACTGCGGGCGTTTTCCCACTGAACGAGTCCGTCCTTTTCCAGCGAAGAAACGGCCCGGCTGACAGCATATTTTTCCTTGCCGAGGGTTCGGGCGATCCCCGTCACGCTGCGATCCGCCGGGCTGAGCTTCCAAAAGCACAGCAGCACCCGGAGCTTCAGAATTTCTGCATTGTCCTTCATGGCCGTTCCTCCAACATATATCATGCGCCTTTATCTTAGCATAAACGCGCTTTCCCGGCAATGAAGGAAAGGCGCAGGGTGGATTTTCAGCGGAAATTTTGCTATACTGAACCAAACGTTTGACCGCAAAGCGAGGTCTTTTCATGCTGTATCTGTCCCGCTTCACCTTCCCGGACGACGGAGAGGAATTTGACTTTCTGCTTACGATCAAGCGGAAGTGCTACGACAGCTTTTATCCCTTCAAGGTTCTGTCCGCCCGGGGCGTGCGGGAGCTGGACCTGGAGCCGGTGACGGTGCTCTACGGCGGCAATGGCTCCGGCAAGACTACCGCCCTGAATGTGATGGCGGAGACGCTCAAGCTGCGCCGGAACAGTCGGTACAACCGCTCCATTTTTTTTGAGGATTATACGGCCCTGTGCGTGCCGGAGATTCGAACCGAAATTCCGAAAAGAAGCCGGGTCATCACCAGTGACGATGTGTTCGACTTCATGCTGAACCTGCGGGCCGCCAACGCGGGCGTGGATGAAAAGCGGGAGGAACTGTTTCAGGAGTATCTGGACGCGAAATATTCGGATTTTCACTTCCGCACCATGGAGGACTACGACCGGCTGAAAACGGTGAACCTGTCCCGCAGCAACACCCAGTCCCGGTACGTGCGCAAGCGGCTGATGGACAATCTGCCGGAGCATTCCAACGGCGAAAGCGCCTTTCTGTATTTCACCCAGCGCATTGAAGAAAACGGCCTGTACCTGCTGGATGAGCCGGAAAACAGCCTTTCGCCCGCCAAACAGCAGGAATTGAGCCAGTTTATCGAAGACTCGGCCCGCTTCTTCCACTGCCAGTTTGTGATCGCGACCCATTCGCCTTTCCTGCTGGCCATGCGCGGCGCGAAAATTTACGATCTGGACGCAGACCCCATGACCGTCCACCGCTGGACGGAATTGCCTGCCGTGCGCGCGTACTACGATTTTTTTCAGGCCCACGGCGGCGAATTTGAAAAATAAAGGGCTGCGGCCCTGACTCTTTTTGGCCGTGCATTGCGCGGCCAATTCGTTTTTTCAAAAACGATCGGTACTATTTTCGGCAGAATGGAAAACATACCGCCCAACAGGGGCTGCACGCGAAAAATACCGACCGCAGTTCATGATAGGCCAGTCAGAGGAAAGCGGCGCAGAGGACAGTCTATAAGGAATGAGACGCTTTAACAACTTAAATTGGCCGCACTTTTGTGCGGCCAAGGAGGGGGCAGGGGTAGAACCATTGTGGGAGCGCAGGGAGCAAAGCCCCAGCCGTCTCCCTTACAGCGTTTCGTCCGGCAGGACGGAAACAGTACAGTGGGAACCGGCTCCGGCACTTTCCACCACAGCCTGAAAGAGGTTTTCCAGATCGCGGACGGTGACGTTCCAGGCGTTTTGGGCGTATTCCGGGTTGGCCTTCGCTTCCTCAAACAGCTTGTCTTCGATGGTCTGCTTGATCTCCGTGTAGCGCTCGGGGGTCAGGGGATAGAGCCAGTCGACCTTCTGCACTTCGTCCTCGTGGACGGTCAGCTTCTGGTAGCCCGGCACCGGCGCGGGAACGCGCACCTGCACCTCCGTGCCCTCGGCGGAGACGGCGGCGCGGCTCAAGTCCACGGTGTAGCTCATCTGGAAGGTGTAAGGCACGACCACTTTCTGCACCGTGCCGAAAAGCCATGCATCCTGCGTCACGGTCTCCTGCCCGGTAGTTTCTACCTCATAAACCACCAGGTGATTCTTTTCCTTCAGGGTCTCGCTGAAGCGTTCGCTGATCCACTGGACGTTGCCGCCGCCGAAAATTCGGGCGTAGAGCGCAGGCCCGAAGCGAATGCCCGTAAAGACCAGCGCCGCCAGCAAAATGACGGTAAACAGCTTTCGAATGAATTTTTTCATGGGTTCCACCTTTCTCAAGCAGGGGGCATCCATTTGCCTATTTCAATAAAGAGCCGCACCAGCAGCTGCACCAGCACGTACAGCGTGGTCAGCGCGCCCACCAGCATCAGATAGCCGCGCACAAAGCGGCGAAAACGGCCGGGGCAGCGGCTGCGCCTCCGATGGGGCGGGGG
>ERZ1026772.1878-NODE-1878-length-10016-cov-5.890874_pt1 | contig 10016 bp, 7 predicted proteins | sample MGYA00380124_ERZ1026772 | MGnify/ENA primary metagenome ERZ1026772 (study PRJEB33269, sample SAMEA4719760) | human gut metagenome | biome: human-associated habitat; feature: organic feature; material: feces | place: Cameroon | collected 2013-10 ...
TATCTGCCGCCACAGTAGCCCGTCTGGAACATCTGATATAATTCATCATTCCCAATCTGAAGATAGCATTGTCCGGGAGATGTCAGATAAGCGGCATCCGGCTTATGAAGCATATCCATACTGTCCTGCTTATCCTGTACACGAAGACAAAGATGGAAACGGGCATTGCTCCAGATCTTATCATCCACGGTTCCTGCCGGCTTCTGGGTTGCCAGAAGCAGATGCACCCCAAGACTCCTTCCAACCTGTGCAAGTGAGATTACCTCCTGCATAAATTCCGGTTCTTCTTTCTTTAATTCTGCAAATTCGTCAATCACGATAAGCAGATGAGGCAGTGCAGATGTGACCTTTCCTTCACGATAAAGCTGCATATACGCATCAATATGGTTCACCTCGTATCGGGAAAAAATCCGTTGTCTCCGCTTATTCTCGCTGCTGATTGCAAGCATGGCTCTCCGGATCTGCCCACCGGACAGATTGGATATCACTCCTGCACAATGTGGAAAATTCCTGACTGCATTTCCTGTTCCACCACCCTTATAATCAATCACAAAAAAGTTCACATCCTGCGGACTGAACTGGATCATAAGGGAAAGCAGGTAGGTTTGAAGCAATTCGCTCTTACCGGAACCTGTTGTTCCTGCAATCAGTCCATGCGGTCCATGAAATTTTTCGTGCACATCCAGATATACCGGTGCACCCTGCATTCCTTTCCCAATCACTGCCTTAAGACGCTTTTCCGGTCTTGCTTCCTGCCAGCGGACTTCACAGTGAAGTTCTTCGATCCGCAGGCAATCAAAGAGTTCCAGGAAATCCACATTTTTAGGAATTCCTTCGTTCTTTCCCCTTCCTGTCCTTTCCCATAATGCAAAGTTCCTGCTATAGGAAGAAGCTTTCTTCCGGTCCATGGTATCGTACTGAACCGGAACGGTAATCCTTTTATCCTTTTCATACAGCTGCAGTTCCTGACGATCCTTCTGCCAGATCATCCGGCTGCGGTATTCCTTAGGAAGCTCCTGTTCTTTCCCTGCAATTCCAACTACCATAACCCGGTCTGTCTTCCCCTCCTGTAAAAGGCTTTGCAGAACTTCTCCCAGAATCAGCATGGGATCAAGCAGAAAAATCAGAAAAGAAACCTGTTCTTTCTGTGCGGAAAGTTCTCTGGTAAGATCCGGGAGAATTTCAGCCGCTGCTTCTTTATCCCCGGCCAGAAAACGGACTTCTCCGCTTTCCGACCAGATATGCGGAACCCATTTCATACTGTGATAAACGCTCATCTGCCAAGGTATGGACGAATCAAAGAAGCAGGCCATACGCATTTCCTCCGGTGAGTGATGAAGCACCTGCTGCCAGAAAATCTGTAACACCCCATCATGCAGGTGTTTCTCTTCTCCTACTACACCAAGCCTGGAATTCTCCCGGAAGTCCACACCCACCGGTACCTCCTCCAGATACTGAAACCTCTTCCATAAGGCTTCTGCCTCCTCTTCCATCGAATCCTTTACGAAAACCTTCCTTTCCTCCGGAAGCTTCAGTCTTACAGGAAAATCCTGTCTTCCTGTTCCAAGACGTGTAAACCAGAAATCCGGATCAGCTTCATACCGGTTCCAGTTCAATATCAGAAGACGGTGCTCTGCATAATACTCCCAAACTGCCGGGTATCTTCGATGCCAAAGCTCAGCTCCCTTCTGTGCCAGCATCTGCAGCTCTGCTTCCAGTTTTCCCAGATATTCCCGGTACTGGATGATTCTTTCCCGGTTACTCCTCCGCTCCTCCCGACGGCCGGCCAGCCGGTTTGTAATCCCCCAGAATACTCCAAGTAATGCACTGCATACTCCTGCTGCCAATGTCACATACCGATAGCTGTTTCCTGCTCCATTCGAAATTCTGCTCCCAAGAAGACTCATCATCAGAATTGGAAAAATCATTGTAACCGATGGGCCTATGGACAGAATCCACGGAGTCTGCGAAGTCTCCTTTTTCTGTGGTGGACTTAAGACCTCTCTTTCCTGTTCTTCCGGTAAACAGACCTGTTCCGGAATTTTCTGTATGGAGCGTAACACCATTACCGCCCCTGCTCTTTGCTGTAATTCCTTCCCCGTAAATCCACTGTCCAGCACCCGGCATTCTCCAACCAGTGGAACATAAATAAGATATGGAGGAAGAAATTGCATGGAAAGACCGTATAGCTGCAGGGAATCTCCCTTCTCAAGAATGGTACTTTCCTGCGCTCTTCTTCCGTTATGATATACTCCGTCACCGCCAAGATTATGGAGAACACAATTTTCACCTTCCATAACCAGTACGGCATGTCTGCCTCTGACTCTGGAATGAAACTGGTAACAGATTCTGTTTTCATAATCACTTCCCAAAGTCACCAAGGCTTCGGCTTCCAGACGGATTCTCCCTGTGGGAGCCAATCTATGTACAGGCCCCTGCCTGCTGATCAGTACCTTTTCTTCAACCTCGGAATCCGGTAACAGCAATGAATCCGATAACATGGGACGGGTATTTACCAGAAAGCTTCCCTGCTGATAATTCAGACAGATTTTCTGTCCCCGCAAATGCAAAGGAAACTCTGTATCACCCATACAGGTAACATGCTTCACAACAGATTCTGAGTCGGAAAAGGCACAAAAGAAAAAATGTTCTGCGTGAATCGTTTTCTTCAAATAGCACCTCTTTTATTCTTTCGTGAAAATATTAGATGTCATAAAAACTAATAAAAGATGAAAGGATATGTTAATCGATCAACAATGAATTCATAAGTTATTATGTAAGATAACAGATTTGTCATTTCATGTCAAGATGTTTTTGGTGATTTTAAACAATTATTTTATTTTTATAATTGTATTTTTTAGTTATTATCACAACAACCAGTACCTCTCACTAAACGCATGCTGCGCCTCCGGCTTGCATTCCTTAAGTGTTCCGGACTAGTCCGCACTAAAAAACAGGCACACCTATTTAAGATGTGCCTGCACTTTCTCAAACTATAAAACCAATTAAACGTCCTTCCGGTAAAACCTAAAAATAGGAATTAAAAATATTACCGGAAGCATAGGTATTACTGTAAGTTCCCTTCGTTGTATAGGTATTTGCCTTTGCCGCTTCCTGTGTTGCTGCAAAATCGATAAAGGAAGACTGGGAAGATACTCTGGATGCATAAGAATAACTTCCGCTAAACAAAGTCTTCACGGTGTTTGCATCTGCCTTTGCAAAAGCATCCTTGTCAAGTGTCAGTGTATCGTCCTTACCAATGGTAATACCTGCCTGACCCAACAGCTTCTGATTGGACTCTGTCATGTTCTTTAAGGTATCTACACGCTTCGTGATACTGTCGGAAGCGGACTTGGCAGACCCTTCAATCAGCTTGTTATAATTGGTTACAAAACTGTCTACTGCTTTATAAATCTCATCCTGACTCTTACTGAATACAGAATCCTTACCTGTATTCGTTAACTGATCTGCAGAACTCTTCAAACTCTCTGATGCCGTCTGGATCTGCTTCAAGGTCTCTGCAGAATCCTTGGATGTAGAGAGTGTTTTCTTCTTTTCATCTACAATAGAAGCAGCTTCCTTGCTGATCTTGTTACCTTTGCCATAATAGGCCTTCATCAGCTTGCCATAGCTTCCATTCTTAATGCTCATGTAATCGGAAAGAAAATTTAAATTAGAATTTCCTGACATACTCTGAAACAAAAAAGAATAATTCTGCTTCACACCGGTGTATCCCATATTTAAACGAATTCCCATAGGACTTCCCTGCCTTTCTGCATGGACATCCGTGTCCCTGCCTGTAAACATACTGCTACCTGCTACTATCTATATTCTAGCAGACCCTATCACAAATTACAATCCCCCGCGTTAGATTTTATGCGTATTTTCGCCAAAAATATTACTGTTCGCTCGTACCTCATTCCACCATCACACCTGCCACCGGCAGCTTCTCTTAATGCCTTGCTTCTGTCAGAAGCTTTTCAAGGTCTCCTGCCGCCTGCTCATAGCTTTCAAAGCGGATTCCATGAAATCCCAGCTTCTTTGCTGCCTCCACATTCTCTTTACGATCATCAATAAAGACACATTCCTCTTCCTTCAGATCATATGTATCAAGAAGCGTCCGGTAAATATTGGGATCCGGCTTGATCATTTCTACATAAGCCGAAACGATCTGTCCATTTACATAGGGCATAAACGTAAACTTCTCCCTGCTGTGCAGATCATAATAGCTTGCCGGATAGTTGGTCAGAAGATACGTATGATACCCTCTCTCCTGAAGTCCCTTAAGCCATCCTGCCGAATATTCAAAGACTTCCACGACCTCCCGCTTTCCATTCATCATGAAATAAGCGATGTCCTTAGCATATTCCGGTGCATCCTCCTGCATGTACCTCATTACTTCCTCTTCGTCAAAGAATCCACGATCCAGTTCCTGCCACCATTTACAATAAACCGAAGCCTTAAGAAGCGGAGCGATTTTTTCTTCCGGAATTGCGAGCTTACGCATGGCTTCTCCCGGCATAAACCGGATCAGTACACCACCAATATCAAAAACAATATTTTTAATCATGCCGTTCTCTCCATTTTCTGATCGTAATTATTCAGCTGCTTTTCATCTATAGTAACGATTCAGCCCGGCTCTACCTGTAATTCTCCCGTACTTCATCCACGCTCATATAAACCACATTATGCTCTGGTTTTATGCCGCTTTTCATAAAGATATCACGGATTGTCACAAACTCATAGCCCTGACGCTTCAGCTCCGGAATCAAAGTCTTAATTGCCTCTACCGTCTGTATATTATCTGCCATATCGTGCAGCAGAATCATAAATCCGGGTCTTGCCACCTTAAGCAGACGCTCTGTTCTCTCCTTTGCACTCACCTCCGGCAGCCAGTCCTCACAGCCATAGCCACTGATAAAGGTAAGATCAATGAGATCATACATTTTCTGATCATAATCAATATAGGGCGGTCTGAAAAATCCCGGCTTCTCTCCCACAATCTTCTCAATGCGATCGGACGTTTCCCTAATTTCATCCACAATTTCCTGCTCACTCTGCTTCGGCATGGACTGGTGCGTTTTGGAATGGTTCTCAATCGTACAGCCCATATCATGAGCTCTTTTCACAAGATATTCGGTCTCCTCCGTAATCTGCTGTCCGATCAGAAAAAAACTTGCAACTGCATGATTTTCTTCAAGGACTTCCAACACCCGGTCTGTAATTCCCACAGTCGGTCCATCATCAAATGTCAATGCAACCAGCTTTTTCTCACTCATCCTGTCTATGCCTCCTTATCTCTTTTCAGAAAAAATTGAAATAACTTCCTCTTTAGCAACAAACTTCCATCCAACTTCTATTTTAACCAAAGTAATCAAAAGTGCAAGAATAATATTTCCTATAAAAAAAGCTCCCTCACAGGAAGGAGCTTTATCCACTAAATATACTGGTACATATCTGCAGCTGGTACAAAAACTACCGGAAGATCCACCGGCACTTCCTGCTTCAGAAGCCTTGCAAAATATTTCATCCCTAATTCCTCAGAATTAAAATGCCCGACCTCCATAATTGCCTTATTTAATCCAAGCTGCCCTGCATCACGGACTCCGGAAGCCGTAGTCCAGTCGATCAGTTCTCCCGGAATCAGCACATCTGCTTCATTATTCTGAATCACATCTGTAAACTCATGCTCCTCATAAGTATCTGTAGCAACCGGAAGGATGTGCCCGCAAAACATCACCTTTTCGATCCCGGCATCCAGATTCCCGATCACACGGATCGTCTTCAGGTTCATCTTCTGCTTCAAAAAACCGGCCAGCTCACGTACCGTGGTTTTCGGAATCTGATATAAAATATGCGTGAACTCAAGCTCATTGTTTACAGGTGATACAAGGTAATCCTCCCAGCCAAGTTCTTTCATAATACCATAAGAAATCCCATCCGGCTTCTGCATATGGATCTGGTCGTGATCACGATATACGGTGATATGATTCTCTTTTAATATCCTGAGCTTCTGCTGATAACCAGAGTGGGGATCCTCCCAGGAATACTGATCCTTATGTGTATAAAAAACCGGCTCATGCACAATGACTAAATTGCACCCCTTTTCAACCGCTTTCTGCAGCACTTCAACAGATGCACAACAGGATACCATAATTCCCGTCACCACAGCATTTTCATCTCCATACTTAATCCCGTCTACCGTATCTTCCCTCAAAGAAACCCCGTGGATTTTCTCTAATACTTCCGTTATCTCCCTGACCTTCATCGTTTTAACCCTCCTTATCCTTCCAGTTTCATGCTTTTAAGACAAGCTGATCCCAGTCCTGTTCGGCAAACTTTTCACCAATCTGCGGCATAAGCGGACATCTTCTGATTGAAATCTCCTTTTCACCGAAAGTGATCCGGAATCTTGTACCGGAAACCGTTTTTAATGCACGTACTACAAGGCTGAGAACATTTTCTTCCTCCCAGCATGCACTTGCTGCAAACTTTTCTCCACGTACATAAGATACATGATATGTCCCGTCCATACCTGCATATAAGTCAGATGCAAAATCCTCATCCTCAATATGGATTCTGCATTCTGTTCTCTGAAATTCAAAGGTTAATGCAGACAGATTACATCCATAACTTCCCCACTTTCCAGGTCCCCCTGTCAGATCTGCAAAGCAGGGAACAACTCCCTCCGGCACCTTATACCGGATTCCGCTCCACTCATCCTCGTGCGCCTTGTTTCTCACATTCCATAAACCGGGAATTGCCAGTTCTCCATTCATATATCTCAGCTGCTCATAACTGTCTGATTCCTCCAGCTCCTCTTTGTCCGTAATTCCCGGAAGCAGCTTCTCCCAGACAATATTCAACAGACGATCCGGACAGAACGATGCAGAGGTAATTGCAATAACCACATCCTTATCCGGATCCACAATGGCAAATTGCCCATATGCACCGTCTGCCCGGTACAAGCCTTCCGGAATACATCTCCAGAACTGGAATCCATAACCGTGCTGCCAGTTGGAATCATGATTGTCAAATACCGGATTAACTGTAGAAATCTGCCGGGATGTTGCCATATCAATCCACTCTTCATTCAACAGACGATCCCCATTCCATACGCCGCGATTAAGATAAAACTGTCCAAGTCTTGCCATGTCTTCCGTCTTCACACGGAATCCGCCTCCACCCATCTCTATATCTCCGGGAAGCAGCCTGCATGAAATATTCGTCATCCCGATTTTATCAAACAGGCGTGGCTTCAGATACTCTGAAACATTCAGACCGGTCTTTTTCTTTATAATAGCGCACAGCATATCTGTACCGGTGGAATTATATTGGAACATCGTACCCGGTTTATATTTGAAATCCGCATGCATGAAATCATGGATCCAGTGATCATAGGATTTCAGCTTATAATATATATCAGATTCATGACCGCAGGACATCGTAAGAAGACTATACACATCTGCTTCCTTCAGATTTTCACCCGGATTTTCCGGGGTTTCATCCGGGAATAGGTCTACAAGCTTTTCATCCAGCGACAGAAGTCCTTCCTGAACAGCGAAACCTACCGCAGTTGATGTTATGCTCTTGGAAAAGGAAAACATTGTCTGTGGTGTTCCGGAATCGTACGGCTTCCACCATGCTTCCTCACATACCTTCCCATGCCGCAATATCATCAGGCTGTGCAGTTCGATTCCTTCCGCCTGTACCTGTCTGATAAACTCCACAATACTCTGTGAGTGAATTCCAACCTTTTCCGGTGATACTCTCTTTAATGCCTCCATAATTACTTCCCGCCTTTCCTGTTTATTGTCCTGTTAAATTATGTAAGTGAGTTCATTATATCATCGTGTTTGGTGGTATTCAACAGTTTTTTTATTGTTTTGTTAATATTTTTGTGCATAATATATAAAATTTATTATCATATACCATAGTTTTCCATATACCTTACCTGTTCTGTAACAGCCAATAAAGAATTCACCCGCAAACTCTTCGTGCACGGGCAGTGTTGCACTGCTTTTCTACGAAGCTTCCAGCTCCCTGCGATCCCTGGTAATATTCTTCAGCCATTTAAATTTGAAGTAATGAATAAATACAATCGGCATCTTTTCAAACTCATCCAATGTCATTACAAAATAAACCCAGATGGGCGGAAGCTTTAACACATAGGCTGCAATTGCCATCAGCGGCACTGCCACACACCACATCATCACGGTATCGAGAATCATACCAAACTTTGCATCTCCGCCCCCACGGAAGCATCCACAGATCAGACAGGTATTCACTGCTTCCCCAACAAGACGCCAGGTTGTCATAATCATGATCATTCCCAGATAGGAAATTGCGGTTTCGGTCAGCTTATCACTGTAAAATCTGATCATAAACGGACGGATTGCAAGAATCACTCCACTTCCAAGCAGACTCACCAGAAAAGTGATCCGGAGCATTCTGCCCGCATACACCTTCGTTTCTTCAATCTTATTGTTTCCAAGACTCTGGCTGACAATAATTGTGGTCGCATTGGCAAAACCGCGGCAGACAATTGCTCCGATATTCACAACCATCACCGCCACGGCATTCGCAGCCACCATATCATCCCCGATATGGCCTAAGATCACGGTAAACATTGATGCGGCCAGTCCCCATACCAGATCATTAATAACGGACGGGGCACTGATTTTCAGGAAATCCTTAAAGAGAACCCCGGATCTTTGGAACATGGTTTCCACGCGGAAACGTATCTCTTTGCTTCCTGCCGAATAAATAAGACACAGAACCGCTTCCACCGCTCTTGCCGTTACAGTACCAAGGGCCACACCGACAACGCCAAGCTTTGGTGCACCAAATAACCCGAAGATAAAGGTTGCGTTCAGGAATACATTCACAAGCAGGGATACTACATAAATGACCGAAGGGAAAACCACCTTCCCGACACTTCGCAGCGCACTCACAAAAATCTGTGCAAATCCCATAAAAACAAAGGAAAAAGACAATACCCGCAAATAGGTAACTCCCTCTGCAATGGTTTCCGGGCTGTTCGTAAACAGATGCATAATATATTCCGGGAAGAAAAAGGATACCACGAAAAACAACAGTGAAATCAAAAGTACAATCTTAGTGGCAAGACCCAGGATTCTCTCCACGGTCTGGTGATCTCCCTTTCCCCAATACTGCGCACACAGGACGCTTGTACCAATGGCCAGTCCATAGTAAAAGCAGAACAGGACAAACGTATACTGATTCGCAAGTGATGACGCAGCCATAGCTGTCTGGCTGACATAGCCTAACATAACCGTATCTGCTGAATTAACCAGTGTACTGATTAAATTCTGTATCATAATCGGGAATGCCAGCTGGATGGCATAAAGTAAAAATTGTCTTTTATTGAGCATCGTATTCATAGTGCATCTTTTTCCTTACATCATAATTCATCCGGTCCTTCTGTTACATGGATTTTCAATACATGCAGATCCATGCTTCAGAGCTGCTCCGGTATGATCCGTACAAAAAAGAGCAGGAAATTCAAGTGCCTTGAATCTTCTACTCTTTATATGTATGCAGGAAAAGGGACTTGAACCCTCATGATATTGCTATCACACGGACCTGAACCGTGCGCGTCTGCCAATTCCGCCATTCCTGCGAACAAAAACTATTCTACATATTTTTGCCCTTGTTGTCAACAGTTTTTACCTGTTTTTCTTTACGATTTTGCTGAATCTTTTTCTGAGCAGCATTTTTTAACGTTTTTGCGTCTTCTGACCATCTCTTTTTGCTTTTTTCCATGGATTTCTGGAATTCTCTCTGCAGCTCTTCCCATCGAAGATTAAATTCTTCCCTGAACTTTTCACCTGCAATCTCATATAATGCGTGAAGAATGGTATGTACAGCTCTCCGCGTATTCTCGTCCAGATCCCTCATGGCCTCATAGCTTCTGGTAATACATCCCTTCAGATCCCCACCAAATTCAAATACATCTTCTGCTCCGGATGCCGTAACGACCTCATACAGCGTAT
>ERZ1026772.1882-NODE-1882-length-10003-cov-12.830921_pt1 | contig 10003 bp, 7 predicted proteins | sample MGYA00380124_ERZ1026772 | MGnify/ENA primary metagenome ERZ1026772 (study PRJEB33269, sample SAMEA4719760) | human gut metagenome | biome: human-associated habitat; feature: organic feature; material: feces | place: Cameroon | collected 2013-10 ...
CATATGTGATTTCATCTGACTTGCCCTTGTAGATTTCATGAAGCCAGACCAGTGGAGTTATCATCGGACTGTTGCTGCATGCATGCTTGGTTACATATCCGGGCCCCCAGGTAATGCCGCCGTTCTCTTTTCCGGAAGCGTTCAATGTGCAGTCCCATCCGTCGAGCACATAGGCAGTAAGATATTCGGCACGCTCAAGATAGCAGGACTCTCCAGTGGCACGCCATGCATTGATCAGTTCACGGATAATCCACATCTGGTCATCATAGACGTTTTCAATGCCTGCGACAGCTGCCGTACCCGGAGAAGATGCACGATGCACTCCATATGGAGACCATGTGGCAGTTCCGGTGTATGATGTAAGTTCGAATGTACCTTTATAATATTCAAGTCCCGCATAGAGTCTGGCCAGCAAAGACTTGAAGGTTTTGTACTTGCTGTCGTAAACAGCACTGTTCCCGGCATCCCTGAACGCCTTCATCGAATTCATCGCGGCTGTGACTGCCTCTATGGAAGAGGTGTATTCCCAGACGCTTACAAGATTGTCAGACGGCTTGGACGTAAACGGATTATAAGTCATACTGAGCGCAGTCGTACCATCTTTGGAATAATGCTTCGCGGCATTCTCTATAAGAATGACTGCCCTCTTGAGATTTCTCTCCGAGACCTTGGTCTCATCTTCTTTTTTTCCTCCTGTATCAGGTCTCTCAGGAGACTTGCTGCATGCTGAGCAGCAAGTCACCATCAAGGCCATAAACACTACAATCAGTTTCTTCATATAACAATAAACCCAGAATTAGTCAAAATCGATTCCATACATGACAAGTTTCTGCTCACCACCCTGTCCAGGGACTTCTCCCTTATAGACTCCGATGGCAATTGTCACGTTCTGGCCATTGAATGCAGACAAATCATATTCGAATGTCGCATATTCATTTTCAGAGCCGGCGCCGCCTCTGTCGTGTATAAACTTCCAGCATCCGTTTCCGCCTTCTACGGCAGATGCCGAGGTCGCGTTGTTCTGGAAAGGAGCAAGGTGAATGACTTCACCATCATCCTTGATAGCCGTAACCTTGAAGGTTGTAGGCGTATCTCCACTGAAGTTTCTGGTAATGAACTTCATATGGTCATTGGCATCAGTAATCGAGAACTTTGAATAGAAATATGAACATGGTGTGTCATAGTTCCTGGCCACTCCGTCAGGAGTCTTGATCACAAAGCCCTCACCGGCAAATGGTTCGGTATCCTTGTTCACATAAGTGAATCCCCAGTTGGCAGCGATATGGTTCGTCCTGTTCCATACCTGATATCCAGGATGGTCTTTCTGCGCACCCATAGGAAGTCCACGGAAAGATTTCTTCTCATTTGGAGAAAGTGACCTCACATTCTCGATGGTCATGTGCCATCCAGGAAGGCCTTCGATTTCTTCTCCCGGAACATATTCGTCGTTGTTGACCTGCTCTTTGGCGAATGTCATGTGACGGATAGGAAGCTGATGCCAGTAATCGCCTGTCTTTGCGCGATATACGCCGACGGCAAGAATAACCTCTTTTCCTACATATTCGCTAAGGTCGAAAGCATATTCAGAATAGCTGTCACTTCCATGGGAGCGGTTTTCTCCCACCTTGACTGCAACAGGGTCGGCAGAATTCAGGTCAACCACCTGGACACCGAACTGGAACGGATCAGAAGCCGAAGTATTGTGCGTACGCACATACAAGGTCATAATCTTGTTGTCCTCAGTAATAAGCTTCTTGCCGTAAGTGAAGGTATTGAAATGATCCAGGTCTGCAGGTTTCTTCCTGTCCTCGTCATCATTGATGATACGCAGACAGCAACCTTCGTTCTGATATTCATAATTACCTACATATGTGAGGGTTCCCATGAAAGAACAGCTCCAGTCGACTCTTCCGCCGCCATTACCTTTTCCTCCGCGGTAATCATTGGTGTACCACCAGTCGGCATCCATAAGATCCGTCTTGGTGAGACCTGGAAGAATTTCCCTGCCTCCGAGAGTAACGTCAGGAATCGAGCAGATACCATCGACAAACATGTCTGTAGAAATTTCTTTGGTTACAGAGCCGTAATCCTGCTTGGAGATTGTAAGGGTATAACCTTTGAGAATAAGTTTTTCGAACTTGTAAATACCGTCGGAACCGGTTGTGATATCAGCTCCGTTACCAATACTTACCGTAGCGCCGGCAAGAGGAGCAGAACCGTTCTGCGCATCAAGCACTTTTCCGGTAATGACCGCCGAAGCAAACTCCATGACCGGATTGAGCACGGCTTTGCCGTCTTCAAATGACGATGCCGAAAGAGTAATTCCCACCGAAGCATAGCCATCTTTCTCGAAAGTGACAAGACGAGACGTCATAGGAACGTCTGACAATTTAAAAGTTCCATCAGAGGAGGTGGTAACTGTGGCTTCCACTTCTCTCTTTGCATTGGTCGTAAGCAATGTAACCTTTACATCTGCCAACCTTGCGGATTGTGCATCTGTCACATAACCTTCGACCGTGCCTTTTGCAAAATTCGCGTCAGAGCTGCTGTTGTTCTCTTCCTCACATGATGTGGAGGCGAGCGCAAAACCGCAGGTGACTGACAAGAGCGTAACAGCTCTCAAAATCTGATTTAGTTTCATACGGTTATCGATTTGTGTTTTAAAAACGATTTGCAAATTAAAGGGTCAATGATTAAGAATTCGGTTAAAAACGGGTTAAAACTTGAGAAAAATACATAATTTAACCGTAAATTTGTACAAAAAACAGGATCTATGGCAAAAAAAAGCATCGAAACCACATATATATTGTCGCTAATTGTCTTCCTCTTGACATTCTTTCCAGACACGGCCATGGGGCAAGGATTACGCTTCAATGGCCTTGATCATCACATCGACGAAAGGACATCATACACAGTTTTCGGGAACAGGCATCCTGTTTTCACTGACATTGTGGACATCAGTTTCAAAATGCAGCATTACAGCGATGCCGAACAAGGTGTCATCCTGAGAATGACAAACCGGAATGAGCCTGACGTACCGGCCATCATACTTTTCTACGACGGAGCTACCGATTATCACAGATTCTATGTGAATATCGAAAAGAGACGCACCGCACTGACATTGACCTTTCCGAAAAAAGTAAGAGGAAAGGAGTCGGAATGGATGAATGTGGACTTGCACCTGATGACGGACAGGGATTCCATAATGCTGGCTGTAGATAGGGACACAGCATATGCCGCCATTGATTTTCTGCAGAAAAGGATGACTCCTGATATCGTATTCGGAAGAAGCAAGTATCTCATTGACCTTCCGTCATTTGCCATCAGAGACCTGCAGATTGGAGACAGGTCGGAGGTGTTCAGTTTCCCGTTGGACGAACAGAGCGGAAACGTTGTCCACGGGACGAACAGCAGAATACGGGGACATGTCGACAACCCTGTATGGTTGTCCGAGAATCAGCACAAATGGGTAAAATCCACCAAAATATACTCCAAAGAGTTCCTGTGCGCGGGATATGATGAGAATCTTCATGAGGTGAGAATATTCAGCAGGGATTCCTTATACAGATTTAACATGCACAATGGTGAATCTGTCGTAAGGCCCTTCAGAAACCGTTGCCCGGTATCATTGACAATAGGCACCAATTTCCTCGATGAGAGGACAGGGAGGATATACGCTTATGAGGTAAATTATGACAAGACATGGAAAGGGCCTGTCACGGTTGCATCTCTGGATACAGCGGCATTGACATGGAGACCATTGTCGGAGGAACAGTTGCCGACACAGCTGCATCATCATGCCGAATGGGTCGATACGGTAGGCGGATACCTTTATATATATGGAGGATTCGGACACAAGAAATACAACGGAAGTTTCTACCGCTATGACATTGACCATAACTATTGGGAGAAGTGTCCGGACCTGCAAGGTGCGGAGCCGCTGTTTCCGAGGTATTTCTGCGCAATGGGCTACAGCCGATTCGACAATTCTCTGTATATCTATGGCGGAATGGGAAATGAAAGCGGAAAGCAGATTGTAGGGCGGGATTATTTCTATGACTTGTACAAGGTCAATCCGACAGATTTCAGCGTCGAGAAAAAGTGGTCAACAAACTGGGCTGAAGAGGCCAATACCGTGGCTGCCAGAAACATGGTGATTTGCGAAGAAGACAGTTTTTATGCGTTATGCTACCCTGAGAGCGTAACGGAATCCCAATTGCAGCTTTACAGATTCTCCATGAAAGACGGGGCGCGTGTGAAATTGGGCAACACCATACCTATATTCTCTGACAAGATAACGACCAATGCCAACTTGTACTATGACGCCTCGATAGAAAAGATGATTGCATTGGTCGAAGAGTCCACTGACGATGTCAGTTCCTCAGTGTCAATTTATTGGATCAATTATCCGCCTAAAGAGCCGATAGTGGAATCCGCTCCTCTGATAGAGGCAGACACTACCACATGGATAAGATTGGCCATTATTGCCAGCATGATAGTCTGCATAGGACTGGCACTTTACTGGAGACGGCTGTACCGCAGGAGCAGGAACAAGGGCATCTCCTTCTATGACAAGCACAGCAGTAAAATCCAGCCGATCAAGGAGAGGCCGAACTGCATTTTCCTGTTCGGAAGCACCCAGATTATCAGTTCTACCGGAGAAGACATTTCCGAAATGCTGACAATACGCCTCAAGGAGATGCTGCTTCTCATATTGCAGCATACGGCATCAGGAGGAATCAGTTCAAGACGGCTGAGCAGTCTGATCTGGCCGGACAAGGATGAAGACAAATCCAAAAATGTGAGAGGTGTCACTCTCAACAATCTACGTAAAGTTCTTTCGTGTCTGGATGGTGTCAGCCTTGTTTTCCAAGACGGCAAATATATCATAACATGTTCAGAACCGGCTTTCTGTGACTACCTTACCTGCATTCGTCTGTTCGAAAGCTACAAGCCGGGGAATGATCTGGTCCTGTCCATTCTTTCCAGAGGAAAATTCATCATGGACGACGGAAACATTCTCTTCGACAGAATGAAAGACGAAATCGAGGAAAAGGTCGTAGCTGCAATGCTGGCCGAAGCGGAATGGAGGTTCCAGAATGAGGATTGGGCAAACACGATACTCTGCGCAGACATCATGTTCAAAATAGATCCCCTCAATGAAAATGCATTGAGCTACGCAGTGAGGGCCTTCAAGATGTCAGGCAACATTGAAGAAGCGAAGGTAAGGTACAACAACTTCATCACCCAGTACAAGAAAGACTATGACGAGGATTATCCGTCAAGTTTCCAGGACATATCGGATACTGAACCAAACGGGTAAGCCAAACATTTTTTGCGTCTTTTACAGCCATCGCCAAATTGGAAAATACGCAAATTTGCTGTATATTTGTGAGTTAAACTTTTTTGTCGCTTTCAGAGCGAAAGCAGGACGAGAAGAACAAAACGTTGAGTATAACTTAATAAATATACATTACAAATGAGTATCCAGCAGGATAATATCAAGAAACTGGTAGAGCGCAGGGCTGCAGCCGCAATGGGCGGAGGCCAGAAAAGAATAGACGCTCAGCACCAGAAAGGAAAGCTCACGGCACGTGAGAGAATCGCTCTGCTTCTCGACGAAGGAAGCTTCGAGGAATTCGACATGTTCGTTCAGCATCGCTGCACAAACTTCGGAATGGAAAAGCAGCATTTCGATGGTGACGGAGTCGTAACAGGACAAGGTACCATCGACGGAAGGCTGGTATATGTATTTGCCCAGGACTTCACAGTATCAGGAGGCTCTCTCGGAGAAGTCATGGCACAGAAAATCTGCAAAGTCATGGACATGGCCACCAAGAATGGCGTCCCTTGTATCGGACTTAACGACTCAGGCGGAGCAAGAATCCAGGAAGGAATCAACTCACTCGCAGGATTCGGTGAAATCTTCGAAAGAAATATCCTTTCATCAGGTGTGGTACCGCAGATTTCAGGAATCTTCGGACCATGCGCCGGAGGAGCAGTATATTCACCGGCATTGACAGACTTCACCATCATGGTGAAGAACACATCATACATGTTCCTGACTGGTCCGGCAGTCGTAAAGAGCGTGACCGGTGAGACCGTGACATCCGAGGAACTAGGAGGAGCAAGCGTACACGCGACCAAGAGCGGCGTTGCCCACTTCGCTGCAGAAAATGACGAGGACGGCATCAGAATCATAAAGGAACTCCTCAGCTACATTCCGCAGAACAATATGGAAGAGGCTCCTATGGTTCCGACAGAAGATCCGGTCAGCAGAACTGACGACGCATTGAACGAAATCATACCTGACAATCCTAACAAGGCTTACGACATGTACTATGTCATCAAGAGCATTGTGGATGACGGCAAATTCTTCGAGATACATCAGTCTTATGCGAAGAACATCATCGTAGGATTCGCACACATGAACGGACGCAGTGTCGGTATCGTGGCAAACCAGCCGAAATTCCTCGCCGGAGTACTAGATATCAATGCATCCAGAAAAGCCGGACGTTTCGTACGTTTCTGCGACGCATTCAACATTCCTATCGTGACATTGGTGGACGTACCGGGATTCCTCTGCGGAACACAGCAGGAATATGGCGCCATCATCGCGAACGGAGCGAAACTTCTCTATGCTTACGGAGAAGCCACAGTTCCTAAGGTTACGGTAACATTGAGAAAATCCTATGGTGGAGCTCATATCGTCATGAGCTGCAAGCAGATACGCGGAGATATCAACTACGCTTGGCCATCAGCGAACATCGCCGTGATGGGAGCCGACGGAGCCGTGCAGATTCTTCACGGAAAGGAACTCAAGGCTATCGAGGACCCTGAAGAGAGAGCAAAACTCGCCGAGGAGAAGAAGAACGAGTACAACGACCTCTTCTGCAATCCTTATCAGGCAGCCAAGATGGGCTACATTGACGATATCATCGAACCGAGGAACACCAGATTCCGTGTCATTCGCGCACTCGAGCAGCTCGCAGGCAAGAAACAGACACTTCCTGCCAAGAAGCACGACAATCTTCCTCTCTAAACCATACGGGGAATGAAAAGAAAGTTATTGACAATAATCGGTGCTATCCTCTTCGGCATCACCACAATCCATGCCCAGAACGTCAGCGACCTCATCATTTCAGAGGTCATGGCGGAGCCTGACAGCACAGGGGTTCTGGATGAATATGGCCGGAGGACAGGATGGATAGAGATTTTCAACAAGTCCCAGGGCACCGTAAACTACGGAGGGTGCTTCTTGTCAGATGACCGCAACAATCTGAAAAAGAGCCCCATAACCAAATCAGACAGCAGAACGAAGCTTGGACCGAGACAGGTAGTTCTCTTCCACGCGAGCGGAGACGGAAGTGACGGCACATTCTACACCGGCTTCGAAATAAGAAGAGGAAGCACGGTCTATCTCGTCAGCAACGACGGACGCACAATCGTGGATTCTGTCAATGTTCCTGCAAATCTCCCTGCCGGAAAATCAGTGGCAAAAATCGCCAACGACCTCAGACAGATGGAGTTCGAAATTTCAGCCGAGCCTTCAGACCCGACACCGGGAATGGTGAACGGAGACCAGGCTACGGAGACCGGAGCACAGAAAATGGCACGCGAAGACAAACACGGATTCGTGCTTTCAGGCGTCTCCGTACTCGTCGTATTCTGCGCCCTGCTGATTCTCTGGTGGCTGTTCAGCCTGCTCGGAAAAGTTTCCGGAGGCACAACTGCCAAGCCTGCCGAGACCAGAAAAAAGGAAAAGGTCAATGCTGCAAAGGACGGAAAAGTTACTCCGGAAATCGCAGCGGCAATCTCGATGGCCCTCGACCAGGAAATGAACGGCGAAGTCTATGCCGCCATATCTACTGCCCTTCACCTCTACATGGAAGACTCAGTGCATGACAAGGAAAGCTTTGTCATCACCATCAGGAGAAAAGAGAGCGGATGGAACAGCAAAGAACAGTATTTCAGGCAGTTGCCAAAGTAATCGGCACAAATATTCGCCGGTCACAAAGAGATTATCATAAACTAACGAAACGAAAATTTTAAGTTGTATGAAAGAATATAAATTCAAAATCAACGGAAACGACTACAATGTCGCTATCAATTCTACCAACGGAAACCTCGCTGACGTAACAGTAAACGGAGTATCTTATCAGGTCGAGATGGAGAATGCAATGCCAGCAGCTCCTGTTCAGTCTGCACCTGCACAGAAAGCAGCACCTCAGGCTCCAGTCCAGGCAGCAGCACCAGCTCCTGCACCAGCAGCAAAACCTTCAGGAGAGGGTAAGCCTGTAACATCACCTCTGCCAGGAGTTATCATCGAAGTATCTGTAAAAGAAGGTGATACAGTAGCGGCAGGACAGAAAGTAGCCGTACTTGAAGCGATGAAGATGGAGAACGAAATCCAGGCCGACAGAGCCGGTGTCGTTACCAAAATCAACGTTTCCAAAGGAGACTCCATCCTCGAGGGCGCTGCAATCGTAACCATAGCATAACTGTATGGATCAGATTATAAACAGCCTTCAGCAGTTCTGGGAGTTTACAGGTTTCTGCAACATGACATGGCAGCACCTGGTGATGATCGCCATCGGCATTGTCTTCATTACTCTCGCAATCGTGAAGGAGTGGGAGCCTCTGCTCCTCGTCCCTATCGGTTTCGGTATGATCATCGGAAATATTCCGATGTTCCCGGGACTGAATATCGGAGTCTATGAAGACGGCTCCGTACTGAACATATTGTACCAGGGTGTACGCCAGGGATGGTATCCGCCATTGATCTTCCTCGGAATCGGTGCCATGACAGACTTCTCGGCTTTGATTTCACAACCGAGGCTCATCCTTATCGGAGCTGCGGCACAGATGGGTATCTTCGGCGCATATCTGCTGGCATTGACCTTGGGTTTCATGCCGAACGAGGCCGGTGCCATCGGCATCATCGGAGGCGCTGACGGCCCTACCGCCATCTTCCTCTCTTCCAAACTTGCACCGGACCTGATGGGCGCAATCGCCGTTTCAGCATACTCTTACATGGCTCTCGTCCCTGTGATCCAGAAGCCTATCATGCTTTTGCTCACATCGAAGAAGGAGCGTCTTATCCGTATGCCGGCACCACGTCCCGTAAGCCAGAAGGAGAAGATTATCTTCCCTATCGTCGGATTCCTTACCACCGCGTTCATCGTGCCGTCAGGACTTCCGCTTCTTGGTATGCTCTTCTTCGGTAACCTTCTCAAGGAGAGCGGCGTGACACGCCGTCTGGCCGAGACCGCAAGAGGTCCGCTCATCGACGTCATCACCACACTCATCGGTCTTACCGTAGGATGCTCTACACAGGCTGACAAATTCCTTTCTGCGACATCAGTGAAGATTTTCGCGCTGGGACTTCTGTCATTCGTGATTGCTACAATGTGCGGCGTTCTGTTCGTGAAGTTCATGAACCTGTTCTGCAAAGAGGGGCACAAGATAAATCCGCTTATCGGAAATGCAGGTGTTTCTGCAGTGCCTGACAGCGCACGTGTTTCTGAAGTCGTAGGACGCGAATGCGATCCGGGCAACCACCTCCTCATGCATGCAATGGGACCTAATGTTGCCGGTGTAATCGGCTCTGCAGTTGCAGCAGGTATCCTGCTGGGATTCCTCGGATAAAATACTTGAATTTTCGCTGATTGCGAACGTTATTAAGCCATCTGAAAGTTGCACTTTTAGGTGGCTTTTGATTATCTTTGTATGATACATACCACAAACTGACATTGACTTTAAAAACAAATAGTCGAGTATGAAACTGAATATGACAAAATGGATTGCGGCCCTGGGGCTTGCAATGCTCGTATGCGGAACCGGTCAACTGATGCAACTAATTTTTTACACATTACTTAAGACAGAATGACATGAGAAAGGTTGTGTTGATACTTGCGATAGCCGCGGCCTTCCGTGCTTGTTCTGAGCCATCGTCTTTGGTTAATAATCCGGTTGACTATGTTAATCCCTTTATCGGGGCAAG
>ERZ1026772.1883-NODE-1883-length-10001-cov-5.665494_pt1 | contig 10001 bp, 3 predicted proteins | sample MGYA00380124_ERZ1026772 | MGnify/ENA primary metagenome ERZ1026772 (study PRJEB33269, sample SAMEA4719760) | human gut metagenome | biome: human-associated habitat; feature: organic feature; material: feces | place: Cameroon | collected 2013-10 ...
CCCCCGATAGATGCAAAAAAGATTCAAAAAGGTCGTCGTTTTTGGGGGGGGCAAAAACGGCGACGGGGATCCGATGCGTGGTGTGCAAGGGATCCCCGTGGGTTAGGCGTTATGCTGGGGGAAGGGTGGGATTAGCCGCCTTTGATGTCGCGCGCGATTTCGCCGCTCTTGAGTTTGCCTTTGATGTAGGGGCCGGGGCAGCAGGTGGCGGCGAACATGTCGTGCGTGGTAAGTGAGGCGCTCGATGAGCCGTCGTAGTAGGCGTTGATGCCGTAGCGCGAGCAGATGTCGCGCGAGAGGGCGATCATGGCGTCGTAGGCGGCTTTGGAGATAGACCAATTGGGTGCGCCGCTGTTGTTGGCGACTTCGTAGGTGATGGCTTGGTGGTCGTTGGCTGGGCTGCTCGAGGTCCATGCGCGTCGGTTTTCGGCGACGCCGCTGCAGATCGTGCCGTCGGAGCCGATGTAGTAGTTTGCACTGCAGCTGCCGTTGCGGTGCATTTGTGCGCACGAGACAGCGCCTAGGTTACCGGCCATGTGGTGGATGGTGATTTTGCGGATGGAGTTGTTGCGCGGGTTGCTGTTTTTCGCGCCGAAATCGACGTGAGCGGTTGCCTTGCCCGAGCTTTGCGTTTTGCCCATCGACGAACCGCCGCCGCCACCGCCGCCGCCAGAATTGGAGACGCCGCCGGAGACGAGTTGCAGGTCTTTGATGTAGACCCAGCTGACGATTCCGGAGATGAGGGCGCGGTTTCCGCTGATTTGTTGGACGGTGTAGGTGTTTTGTTTGACCCACGCGGGGACGGCTTGGCCGGTGGCGTAGTTGGAGCCAGTGATGCGGACGCGGGAGCCGACGCCGACCGATTTCGAAGATGTCGAGTTGCCGCCGCCACCGCCCGAGTTGGTAACGCCGCCCGAGATGAGATGTAGGTCTTTGATGTAGACCCAGCTGACGATTTCGGAGATGAGAGCGCGGTTTCCGCTGACTTGTCGGACGGTGTAGGTGTTTTGCTTGACCCAACCTGGGATGGCTTGGCCAGTGGCGTAGTTGGAGCCGGTGATGCGGACGCGGGATCCGACGCCGATCGATTGCGATGCGGCGGAGCTGCCCGAGCTGGAGCTACTGCCGCCACCGCCGCCCGAGTTGCTACGAGCGACAGCGCCCGAACGGTTGGCGACGAGAGCGTTGATATTGACGCCGTAGCGGCTGGCTTGTGCTGCGGCGCCGTCGAACGTGTTGCCGCCCATTTGGTAGAAGAGATTGATGAGGTGTTGGTTCGTTTTGACTTCGGGGTGCGAGTCGAGGAGTTGGTCGAGGGGGGATTTCGAAGCCGTCGATGGTTTGGCGGGCGCAGGGGCAGGTGCGGGTTGCGAGGCGCCTTCGACGGCCAAGTCTTTGATGTAGACCCAGCTATTGATGCCGCCGAGGAGTGCGCGATTGCCGCTGACTTGCTTGACCGTGTAGGTGTTTTGTTTGACCCATCCGGGGACGGTTTGACCCGTGGCGTAGTTCGTGCCGATGATTTTGACGCGCGACCCGACCGAGACGCCGCCCGAGCTCGACGAGGAGGCGGGGGCTTTGTTGGCGTTGGCGTTTGAGTTTGTATTCGATTGCGAGGCGGGCGTTGCGCCGACCACGTTGTATTGACGCATGTTGTATTGGTTCATCAGGCGGATGAGCTTGTTCGAATACTCGGGGTCGGTGGCGTAACCGGCTTTGTGAATTTCGCGCGCGAATTGGTCGGGGTTATCGGTGTATTTGAAGGCGTTTTGATAGCGCGTTTTTTGCAAGAAGGCCGTGTGATCTTGGATCGATTCGAGCCAAGTGTTGTATTTTCGGAAGCCGGCTTGAATCGTGATGAATCCGCCGTTTTGCCATTCTTGGGTTTGGTGCGACGTCGTGCCGGCAGGGCCTGTGCCCTTGATGCCGAAGAGGTTTTTGGCCGCTCCGATCGTCGATTTACCCCAACCCGTTTCGAGGGCGGCTTGGGCTAGTGTGACCGATGCGGGAATGGCCGAGATGCGGTTTTCTTCGCGAGCGATGGGGCCGAACATCGAGAGGAACTTGCTCGGGTCGAGTTTGCCACCGGGGTATTTTTCGAGCTCGGAGAGCGCGGCGGCGTATTGGGCTTTTTGCGCATCGGTTTGCTTCGATGAATCGGTTTTGGGGGCTTCTGTTTTGGGCTTTTCGGTTTTGGGGGCTTCGGCTTTGGGGGCCGAACCACCTTGAACCGCCAAATCGCTCATATAGACCCAGCTGATGATGTCGCTCAGGAGTGCGCGGTCGCCGCTGACCTTTGTGACGGTGTAGGTGTTCTGTTTGACCCATCCGGGGACGGTTTGCCCCGTGGCATAATTGGTGCCCGTGATTTTGACTTTGTCGCCGACTTTGACGCTCGAAGCGCCGTTGGAAGTCTGCGTTTGTTTCGTCGACGTCGAGTCGGTGAGTTTTCCTTGGAGCGCGAGTGCGACCATGTTTTTGAAGCCTGCCATCGAAGTGCGGTGGGGGCAGTCTTTGGCGGCGAAATCGCGGTGCGCTTTGACTTGGTCGACACCCCAGCCGTACATATTGCAGAGTCGGGCGACGACTGCGGCGGCGCGTCGTTCGGCGCGTTCGAAGACGCCGGGGGTGTTGTCGGTGCTACGGGCGATTTCGATGCCGATGTGTTTTCGGTTGCCGGGGCCGTTACCGTCGCCGGCGTGCCAACCGTTGCGATCGAAGGGCAAACCTTGGATCGCTTCGTTTTCATCGACGGCCAAGTGGAAAGACGTCGATGACCAGTTGTTGTTCATGTAGTTGATTTCGTTTTTGGCTGGCGCGTTATTCGCCGTATTGTGCATGCAAATGCCAACGGGTTTCATGGCGTTGGGGCACTTGAGCGAATACTTCGACGCCGGGCACAGATTCTGTGACCATGAGCCAGAATACGCGTTACCACTACTAGCTGCTTTTGTCTTTGATGTCGTTGCTGCCATGGTGTTTCTCCTTATTCAAGTTACGTCCATTCAAAACATCAACTCTCCTATGTAACATTCTAGCACAATCGCAAAAGTGATCACTTTTTTTTACATTATTTGTCATTTTTTATCGCGATGTGGATAGTTTACCCGAAACAGTCGAAAACGTTGCCATTGGCTGTTTTGCGGAGGTGTGTGGGCTTCATCGGATGGATGGGGCTTGCAATGGAGAAGGCGTTGGCATTTAGATTTTGTCGGTTTGTAGCGGTATTGGAGCGAAGGCGGTGCAATTCGTCGTAGAACGGAGCGAGCACAAAAAAAAGCGCCCGAAGAATCGGACGCTTTGCGGAGGGCCATGCCCGTTTGGGGCATGGCTATTTGGGAATTAGCTGAATGTTCTGAGGCGAGCCCCTGCAGTATAGCCACTGACGGCGATATGATTATCGCTCCATTGACCGGTGTGTGTTTTCCCATCGCCCGGATCGTGAATGGTATACGTTCCGTCGCTCTCGCGTCCAGCGACGCAAACCCAGTGTTTTTGGGAATTGACGGAGATGACCATTGGACGCCCATTATCTAATTCACTGTCGACGATAGCTTTAGTATAGTAGCTGTCGTAGCGTTTAGCGCTCTTGCCGATGTATCCGGCGGCAACGTTCCAAATGATGCAGTTGCCATCGTATCCACCGTTCTTTATGAGGTATGAATTGAGTTCGTTGGGGTAGACGCATTGGCCTTTGAGTTTGCTCAAGACCATGGCGGTCGACGTCATAGCGCAACCGACTTTGCCGATGGTAGAGCTCGATCCGAGTTTTTCATTTTTCCATTGCGGATCGCCTTGTTTGAATAGCGGGACACCGTTTGTGCTGACGGCTGGAGGATTGTTCTTCGTCGTGCCGCCCGTATTCGATTGGGTGGGGGTTTGCGTGGCGGTTGCGCCCGAGACGGGGGCTTCGCGGTTATAGGTGAGTGAGTTGAGGTCGACGCCGTACGTGCGAGCAACGGCAGCGGCGCCGTTGAATGTGTTGTCACCCATGCGGAAGAAGAGGTTGATGAGATCTTGGTGTGTTTTGACACCGGGGTTGTTGGCGAGGAGTTTTTCGAGCGGTGTTTGTGGAGCTGTCGTTTCGGGGGCTTTGTTCGTCGAAGGTGCAGGCGCATTGTTTGTCGATGGTGCAGGTGCGACTTCGGGGCGAGCGATGGCGCCTTGTCGGTTTGCGACGAGGTCGTTCATGCTGATGCCGTATTTTTTTGCTTCGCGTGCGGCACCTTCGTAGGTGTTGTCGCTGAGGCGATGGAAGAGGTTGATGAGATGCTGGTTTGTTTTGACCTCGGGGTGAGCGGCGAGTAGGGCATCGAAAGGCGAGCCGCTAGACGTCGATTTCGCAGGGGCTTGTTCTTGTTTTTCGTTGTTTCCTTGCGAAGTTTCTTTTTGTTCTTTGGGTTTTTCAGTTTTGGCATTGTCGCCACCACCGCCACCATTGATATCTCGTTCGATCGTGCCGTCTTTGAGTTTTCCTTTGATATAGGGACCGGGGCAAGCCGTTGGCGCGAACATGTCGTGTGTCGTGAGGGATCCGCCCGAGGTGCCGTCGAATTTGGCCGTGATACCGTAGCGCGAGCAGATATCGCGCGATAGTGCGATCATGGCGTCGTAGGCGGCTTTTGAGATAGTCCAGTTGGGGGCACCGCTGTTGTTGGCGACTTCGTAGGTGATGGCTTGGTGGTCGTTGTCGGGGCTACTCGAGGTCCAAGCGCGTCTGTCTTCGCGAACGCCGCCGCAGATTTTGCCGTCGGAACCGATGTAGTAGTTGGCGCTACAATTGCCGTTGTAGTGCATATTAGCGCAGTTATATGCGCCCATATCGCCAGCCATGTGGTGGATCGTAATCTTGCTGACTTTGGATTTTCGGGCATTGGAATTCTTCGTTCCGAAGTCGCGTTTTTGCGAAGCGAGCCCCGAGAATCCGCCGCTCATGGGAACGGACTCTTGTGGTGCTGTGGGCGTCGATCCTTGGTTAGAATCCGAATCGGTATTTTGCGGCGTCTGTGGGGCCGAACCAGAGACGAGGACGAGATCTTTGAGATAGACGCGGCTGACGATTTCGTCGATGAGAGCGTTGTCGCCCGAAATCGATCGAACGGAATAGACGTTTGATTTGACCCAATTTGGAATCGTTTGCCCAGTGGCGTAGTTGGTACCGACGATTTTGACTTTTGAACCGGCGGCAATCGTCGCCGATGTCGTCGGTGCTTCGGGGGCTTTTTGTGGTGCTTCAGGGGCTTTTTCTTGAGCTTGTGCCGTTTGCCCTGTCGTTGTCGAACTTTGATCGGTTGGCGTTTGTGTGGCTGTTTGAGGTGCCGAACCGCCAGCTATTTCGGAAACTTTGAGACCAGCATACATCGATGCAACGCGATTGTGCCATCCGGGTTCGTACTCTTTAACATTGCGAGCGGTGAATTGGTCTTGGACGGCAATGGCGACGTTTTCGAGGGTGAGTTTTGATTGATCGATAGTCTTGCCGTCGCCAAACCTCTTCGCCATGATTTTGAAGGTTGCTTCGTTGTTGCCCGACCCAGAGTTTTGGTGATCGTACAGGAGGACGGCGATTTTTGGGTCGAGTGTTTTGGGATCGAGACCATACTTGGTCATGAGCTCTGTACATTTGTCAAAGAAGGCTTCTTTCCAGTAGAGTTTCTGTGCATTGATAAAGCAGGCTTCGTCTTCGTCGCACGCCTTTAACAGGAGCTGGCGCAATTCTTCGCGTCGCTCTGGGCTAAGCATTTTGCCGTTGTTAGCATCTTTGAGTCCATTGACGAGGTAGTCGGGGATGGCGATTTTTCCGCCCAGAGCTTGATATTTTAGGACAAAAGCGTGGAGTGCCCACCGTTCGGTGATTTGGAATCCGCCGACTGAGAGCCCGGCGCCATCGCCGATATCGGCGATTTGTCGCGTGTTGCCACCCGTCTCGACGGCCCAAGTGGCTCGGACAGCGTTTTCGAAAACGGATTCGTTGGGATTGTATTGGGCAGCTTTTGCTTTGTTGTCGTCGACTTCGCCCTTGACGCCCGATGTTTTCCCGATTTCTTTTGCCTTGGCGAGGGCATTTTCTCGTTCAATTTCAGCATGACTGAGAGGTTTGAGATCTTTGAGTGTAACCCAGCTGTTGATCCCAGCCAAAAGAGCGCGATTGCCGTTGACTTGGCTGACGGTGTACGTGTTTGCCTTCGCCCAACTGGGGACGTTCTCCCCAGTGGCAAACTTCGCTCCCGTGATCTGAACTCGCGATCCAGCTTTGATTTCGGTGGGGGCCGTTTGTGGCGCCTTCGAGGCGCTACTGTTTTGAGCACTCATATCGTTCGATTTGAGCGCTGATTTGGGGTTAGATGTCGAAACAGCAGTTTTTGTTAGAACTTCTGACATGGTCTTTCTCCTTACGTTGTCGTTTAGTCACTTCACACACTCCTTCACTTGTCAACTCCATTCTAACCCGATCAATATCTCAAAGCAACAACATAAAAAAATAGTTCTTGACATTTTGTCGGTTTTGTGTATCGAAAAACGGCAAAAGCCCTACTGCAAAGTGCAATAGGGCGAAACAAACAGATATTGAGCGATATCGTTTTGAAATATGGCGCGATTTTGCAACGTTTGTAGCGTGCGCCAGCTCGATGTGACGGTGCAACAAAAACGCCGGCGTAGCCGGCGTGCGCAGGCGTATGCGCGCAAGGGCCTCAGCCCGAGCACATAGCCGGAGCTAGAGCCCGTATTGAGCGATAGCGAGATAGGGCGATTCAATAGCTTTTTTGCCAGTTTGATGCAGATACAAGGAAGCTAGCCCAAGGGCAAGGGGGCGTACTGCGGTACGTTCCCGCCGCCCGCGCGGCGACGCTGACGCCGTAGATGCGCAAAATGGCCAAAAAAGCCGAGCCCGTATTGAGCGCTAGCGAGATAGGGCGCCAAAAAGCCCGTATTGCCCTTTAGGGCAATAGGGCGCAAAAAAGCCCGTATTGCCCTTTAGGGCAATAGGGCGCCAAAAAGCCTGCGTATGCTGAGGCATAGCAGGCTTCAAAAAAAAAGTGCGCGAGTCGCCCCGCTAGAGGGGGCAAAAGAGCCGCGAAAACAAAGGGTTACGCGTTATTTTGCGATGAAGTTGAGGATGCGCCCTGGGACGATAATCGTCTTGACGATCGTTTTGCCGTCGAGTTGTTTGGCGACGGCGGGGATGGCTTGTGCGGCTTTGACGATGTCGTCTTCGGAGGCGTTTCGGTCGATTTCGATGGTGCCGCGCGTTTTGCCGACGACTTGGACGGCCATTTTGATGCGGGCGACTTCGCATTTTTGTGCGTCGAATTCGGGCCATTGAGCGTTGGCGATGCAGTCGGAGTGGCCGAGGATGCTCCAGAGTTCTTCGGCGATGTGTGGGGCGTAGGGCGCCAGGACGAGGACGAGTGCTTCGGCGGCGGCTTTTGGGACTTCTTTGAGGCGGCCTAGGTGGTTGACGTAGACCATCATCTGCGAGATGCCCGTGTTGAAGTTGAGCGACTCGATGTCTTCGCCGAGTTTGCGAATCGTTTGGTGCATGAGCGTTTCGGTTTCGGCGTCGCAGGCGATGTCGCGGATGTTGTCTTGGAGGACGTTTTCGTTTTGTGCGACGATGAGGCGCCAGCATTTGGCGAGGAATCGGTTGACGCCTTGGACGCCTTGGGTATCCCATGGTTTGACTTGGTCGAGGGGGCCCATGAACATTTCGTAGAGTCGCAGGGAGTCGGCGCCGAAGTCGCGGATGATGTCGTCGGGGTTGACGACGTTTTTGAGCGATTTCGACATTTTAGCGGGAATTTGTGAGAGCTCTTCGCCCGTCTCTTTGCTGAAGTATTTGCCGTCTTTGGCGATGACTTGGTCGTTGGGCACGAGTGCGCCGCGGGCGTCTTTGTACGACAGGCCGAGGATCATGCCTTGGTTGAAGAGCTTTTTGAAGGGCTCTTTCGTGTGGACGAGCCCGATATCGTAGAGGACTTTGTGCCAGAATCGCGCGTAGAGTAGGTGCAAGACGGCGTGTTCGGCGCCACCGATGTAGAAATCGACGGGCATCCAGTACTTTTCGTTTTCCGCGCTAAATGGTGCCGTGTCGTTGTGGGGGTCGATGTAGCGCAAGTAATACCAGCACGATCCGGCCCATTGCGGCATGGTGTTCGTTTCGCGTGTCATATCGCCGACGTGGAGCCACGAATCGATGTTGGCGAGTGGGCTTTCGCCGGTGCCCGAGGGCTCGTATGATTTGACCTCGGGGAGCGTGAGTGGGAGTTGTTCTTCGGGGAGCGGGTGGTGGTTTCCGTCTTTATCCCAAACGATGGGGAATGGCTCGCCCCAGTATCGTTGCCGCGAGAAGAGCCAGTCGCGGAGCTTGTAATTGACGGCGCCGCGGCCCGTTCCCGTTGATTCGAGCCATTCGATCATCTTTTGTTTGCCGTCTTTGACGTTGGTGCCGTCGATGAATCCCGAATTGATGTGAACGCCGTCGCCCGTATAGGCTTCGCGTTCGATGTCGCCGCCTTCGATGACTTGGATGATGGGCAAATCGAACGTTTTGGCGAATTCGTAGTCGCGCGTATCGTGTGCCGGAACGCTCATAATCGCCCCGGTGCCATAGGAGGCCAAGACGTAATCGGCGATCCAAATAGGCGTTTTGGCGCCATTGACGGGGTTAATCGCGTATGCACCCGTGAAACAGCCCGTTTTCGTCTTTGCCAAATCGGTGCGTTCGAGGTCGGATTTCTTAGCGGCTTGGTCGCAGTAGGCGTCGACGGCGTCGCGGCATTCGGGCGTGACGATCGAACGAACGAGTGGGTGTTCGGGCGACAAGACGAGGAAAGTCGCGCCAAAGAGCGTATCGGGGCGCGTCGTAAAGACCTTGATATTGGCGGCAATGGGCGATTCGACTTTGAAGACGACTTCGGCGCCGAGCGATTTCCCGATCCAGTTGCGTTGCATCGCCTTGATGCGTTCGGGCCAATCGAGTTCTTCGAGGTCTTGGAGCAGGCGTTCGGCATAGGCCGTAATCTTGAGCATCCATTGGCGCATGGGCTTGCGGATGACTTCGTAGCCGCCGACTTCCGATTTCCCGTCGATGACTTCTTCGTTGGCCAAAACCGTCCCCAGCGCCGGGCACCAGTTGACGGGCGCTTCGCTGACATAGGCCAAGCCGCGCTTATAGAGTTGCAAAAATATCCACTGCGTCCATTTATAATAGTTGGGGTCGGTCGTGTTGATTTCGCGGTCCCAATCGTAGCTAAATCCGAGCGATTTAATCTGTCGCGTGAAGTTTTCGACGTTCTTTTTCGTCGTCTCGCTTGGGTGCGTGCCCGTCTTGATGGCGTATTGCTCGGCGGGCAAACCAAACGCATCCCAACCGATCGGGTGCAAGACGTTGAAGCCCTTCATGCGTTTGTAGCGCGCAATGATGTCGGACGCCGTGTAGCCCTCGGGGTGCCCAACGTGCAGGCCCGCGCCCGACGGATACGGAAACATGTCGAGAATGTAGTATTTCGGTTTCGGCGACCCATCGACAGCCCTAAAACACTTGTGTTCCTGCCAATATTGCTGCCATTTGGGTTCGATTTCACTCGGGTTATATGCGCCCATGTCGCTTCGTGCTCCGTTTTGTTGAATAGTATGTCGTTGTTTGTCGCAATTCGTCGTAACTTGTCGTCGTTTATCGCAATGTGTTGCGATGTATCGCGCGATGTTGAGGCGTCGCGTTGCGATTTTTGTTGGGCCCGTCTATTGCCCTTTGGGCAATACGCCAGGCCGTCGCGCCTATGTCGCTTATCGCTCCATACGGCGCTTTTTTGCGCGCCTATGTCGCTCGTCGCTCCATACGGCGCTTTTTTGCGCGCCTATGTCGCTTATCGCTCCATACGGCGCTTTTTGCGCGCCTATGTCGCTTGTCGCTCCATACGGCGCTTTTTGCGCGCCTATGTCGCTTGTCGCTCCATACGGCGCTTTTTTGCGCGCCTATGTCGCTTATCGCTCCATACGGC
>ERZ1026772.1891-NODE-1891-length-9957-cov-6.465764_pt1 | contig 9957 bp, 4 predicted proteins | sample MGYA00380124_ERZ1026772 | MGnify/ENA primary metagenome ERZ1026772 (study PRJEB33269, sample SAMEA4719760) | human gut metagenome | biome: human-associated habitat; feature: organic feature; material: feces | place: Cameroon | collected 2013-10 ...
ATAAATATTGTGCTTTAGTATAACCTTGCTCTGCTGCTTTTCTAAACCACTTTACAGCTTCTTCATTATTTACATTACACTTATTTCCATAATATAACCTAGCACCTAATTCATATTGCACTTCGACATCTCCTTCTTCCGCCGCTTTTCTAAGTTGATAAATTAAATAATTATTATTGTTTTTATCTTGCGGTGTTTGTTCCATTAACAAATAATCTAAATAATCCCTTGCTTTAGCGTGACCTTGTTCTGCTGCTTTTCTAAACCATTTTTCTGCTTCTTCTTTGTTTTTTTCACATCCCATTCCTAACACCAATGATTGCCCTAATAAATATTGTGCTTTAGTATAACCTTGCTCTGCTGCTTTTCTAAACCACTTTACGGCTTCTATATTATTTAAATTACATCCATTTCCATAATATAATCTGGTACCTAACTCATATTGCGCTTCGATGTCTCCGCTTTCTGCTGCTTTTCTAAGTTCATTAATTGAATCTCTATTGTTATTCTTATATTTCAATATTTGAACATTATTATCTTTGAACGGAGAATCATCTGTTATTCGTTTAATTGACTTTATTGCAATTTCATATCCCTGTTCTGCTGCCTTTCTATACCAATCTACTGCTTCTACTCTATTTTCTCTACAGCCCTCACCATTTTCTAAACAAACAGCTAAATTATATTGTGCTTCACTAAAGCCCTGTTCTGCTGCTTTTCTAAACCATTCAACTGCTACAGCTTCATTTTTAGTAATACCGCCCCAGCCTTCTTTCAAAAATCTTCCGATGGCATTCTGAGCTTCATCGTATCCTTGCTCCGCAGCTTTCTTGTATAATTCATACTGTTCTCTTCTAATAAAGTATTCTGCCATAAAATACTGTGCAACACAATAATCTTGAGCAACCGCTTTCTCACACCATTGCTTGGCAACCGCATAATCAACACTTACGCCAATACCGTGCACGTAGCACTCTACCAAGTGTGTCTGTGCAACTGCCAAACCTTGTTTTGCAGCCTTTTCGTACCACTGCACAGCTTCTTCAAGCTTTTTGTCTTTACATAAAGCATCCGCATACGCATTCTGTGCTCCTGCTACACCCTGCTCTGCTAATTTTTTTAGCCAATATGCTGCAGTTTCATCAGCGCTATGATCTCGATAATATACATAAAGATTTATCATAGCATCTTGGTGATTTTTCATTGCTGCTTTCTGATAAAACTTCAATGCTTTTTCCGTATCCTGCAATACTCCAATGCCACTTTGATACAACACACCCAACAAGAATAATGCCTGCTCGTTATTCTGTCCTGCCTCACGCTCGCAATAATCCAAGATACCTCTAACAACAGAATTCAGGATATCCTCTACCTGCATGAACTTTTCTTCATTCTGCATATAAAGAGCGTAATTGCTGCTCTTATTATCCTCATTCTCCTGCTTAGCCTCTGTAAAATCGCTATTAATCGCATCAAAATAAGAGCCTAACTCATCCAGCAGTGTGTTAAACTTAAACTTCTCTCTATGCGGCAACACTAAATCTGCCACTGCTTTTTCCAGCTCAGCAAAGTTGCCCAGCTCGCGCTTCAGCGCATTGTTTTCCTTCTTACCCTCCAGCTCATACTTTGCAGAAATACCTACAACAGCCTGGACTCTGTCCTGCAACATTTTCTTAGCATTAGCTAAAATATCCTGCGGATCATCCTCTTCCTCGTCAATCAAGTCCATTTTGTTAACAACAGCAATCGGTTTCAGACGCGGTGTCAGTTTGTCCATTGCTGCCATTTCCTCGCGCGTACCAAGCTGCACGGTTGAAAACATCCACAATACAGTATCTGCCTTATTTACAAAACGCTCTGTCGCCTCCGAATGCTTTTCAGCGACATCGTTCAGGCCCGGGCTGTCAATGATGCTGATTTGTTTCAAGATATCAATAGGCATCTGGCGTTCAACGTAATCCAGCTTTTCATGAATAGTATTAAGCTGTGCTTCGTCATTCACAGCAGTCATGCGGTTAAACTCTTTTGGTGTAGCATTCTTAACACTGCCATCTCTAAAATGCAGCAGCAATTTATCCTGCGCACCGTAACAAAGCTTCGTTACAACTGCAGTCGTAGGCTTTGCTTCTACCGCAGCAATCTCTTCGCCAACAAGTGCATTGATAAATGATGATTTGCCGGTAGAAAAGGAACCCATAACCATGAGCATCAACGGCTCCGAGGTGTGTGTAATAATTGCGTCCAAACCTTCTGCATATTGGCTAAAACGTCCCTGCTGCTGCAGTTCGCTCTTCGCCGTTTGTAGTTTATTAATAATCTCCTGTAAATTGATGCTCATTTCATCAGCCTCCCATGACAAAGTTTTAAGATTAGTATATTTTTCATTAACTGTTTATTCAGAAATAGCTATTTGTTTAAATTGTACCACCTCGACAAGCGGTGGTCAAACTGTAGTAGTATTGTGCTCTTTATTTTATATGTATTTTTCAGCAAATAAAATCTATGATTTAAATATAAATAGAAAAAGAACCTGCGAAGCAAGACTTTGCCAGTCTGCTTACTCAGATTCTTTAACTATTATGGTTATTGCGTTCTAAACATTGAAATGCACATAATCTTTTACTTACTAGCTTATGCCTTTCGGTAATTTAGCTAATTACAACTGGTGAGAATATTAAAAAGCAATTAACGCTCCTATGATAGCAAGTGTGACTAGAATTGGCAAGAGACAGCCAGAGCTTTGAGCGGCAACTTGAGATGAAGTAGATTGTTGAGGACGAATATCGAAAGGACATTGTATACGTTCAATTCCGCTTTCTGCACTACTATTTCCCTGTTCTGCTGCTCTTTTATACCATTCTAATGCTTCTTGAATATCTTGTTCGCATCCTTCTCCGTTTTCTAAGCATTGAGCTAAATTATTTTGTGCTTTATCATACCCTTGTTCAGCAGCTCTTCTATACCATAATACTGCTTCCACAAGATTTTTTTCACAGCCTCTACCATAATACAAACAATTACCCAAATTATTTTGTGCTACAACATCTCCCCGTTCTGCTTTTTTTCTAAGTTTAATTAAATCATTTTGGTTAAAATTCTGGCTAGAGCTTTCATCTACCTCAATTAATAAATTCAAATAATCCTTCGCTTTGGTATGACCTTGTTGCGCCGCTTTTCTAAGCCATTTTTCTGCTTCTTCTTCATTTTTTTCACCCCCCATTCCCAACACAAATGATTGTCCTAATAAATATTGTGCTTTGGTATGACCTTGTTCCGCTGCTTTTCTAAACCACTTTACCGCTTCTACATTATTGACATTACATTCATTTCCATAATATAACCTAGTACCCAATTCATATTGAGCTTCTACGTCTCCATTTTCCGCAGCTTCTCTAAGCTGAGAGTATTCTGTTAAACGTTTCAGTGCCTTTACTGAATCTTCATGACCTTGTTTTCCTGCTAATTTATATAATTCTACTGCTGCTTCCTCATCTACTTCGTATTCAACTCCCTTTTCCAAACACCGTGCTAAAGCATATTGAGCATCTGCATTCCCTTGTTCCGCCGCCTTTCTATACCACTTTACAGCTTCTTCTTTATTCTGATTGCAACCCTTTCCATAAAACAAGCAATTGCCATACTCTTTTTGCGCCACAGCAACCCCTTGTTCTGCAGATTTTCTGTACCACTCTACTGCTTCTGCTTGGTCTACATCACATCCTCTGCCTACAAATAAACAATTAGCCAAATTGTATTGAGCAGCGCTATGATTATTATTAGCAGCTCTTCTATACCACTCTACTGCCTCTTCTTCGCTCTTTTCAATACCTCCCCATCCTTCTTCCAAAAATCTTCCTGTCATATTTTGGGCATCAGCAATGTTTTGTTCCGCAGATTTTTTATACCATTTAAATGCCTCTGATTTATTTTCATCGCAGCCAACTCCATGTTCCAAACAATAACCTAAATTATTCTGTGCTTCCGGATGACCTTGCTCTGCTGCTTTCCTATACCATTCTACGGCTTCTGCTTTATCTTCCCTACAACCCTCACCATTCTCTAAACAAACAGCCAAATTATATTGTGCTACGCTAAACCCTTGTTCTGCTGCTTTCCGAAACCATTCAATCGCTTCAGCTTCATTTTTAGCAACACCGCCCCAGCCTTCTTCTAAAAATCTTCCTACTGCATTCTGAGCTTCATCATAACCTTGTTTTGCTGCTTTTCTATATAATTTATACTGTTCTTTTCTATCTCGAATAAAATATTCTGCCATAAAATACTGCGCAACACAATATTCTTGATCAACAGCTTTCTCACACCACTGTTTAGCTACCTCATAGTCAGTATCAACGCCTGCACCATAAATATAATGCTGCACAAGATGTGTCTGTGCTGGTGCAAATCCCTGTTTAGCGGCCTTTTCGTACCACTGCACAGCTTCTTCAAGCTTTTTGTCTTTACATAAAGTATCCGCATACGCATTCTGTGCTCCTGCTACGCCCTGCTCTGCTAATTTTTTTAGCCAATATGCTGCAGTTTCATCAGCACTATGATTACGATAATATACATAAAGATTTATCATAGCATCTTGGTGATTCTTCATTGCTGCTTTCTGATAAAACTTCAATGCTTTTTCCGTATCCTGCAATACGCCAATGCCACTTTGATATAACACACCCAACAAGAATAATGCCTGCTCGTTATTCTGTCCTGCCTCACGCTCGCAATAATCCAAGATACCTCTAACAACAGAATTCAGGATATCCTCTACCTGCATGAACTTTTCTTCATTCTGCATATAAAGAGCGTAATTGCTGCTCTTATTATCCTCATTCTCCTGCTTAGCCTCTGTAAAATCGCTATTAATCGCATCAAAATAAGAGCCTAACTCATCCAGCAGTGTGTTAAACTTAAACTTCTCTCTATGCGGCAACACTAAATCTGCCACTGCTTTTTCCAGCTCAGCAAAGTTGCCCAGCTCGCGCTTCAGCGCATTGTTTTCCTTCTTACCCTCCAGCTCATACTTTGCAGAAATACCTACAACAGCCTGGACTCTGTCCTGCAACATTTTCTTAGCATTAGCTAAAATATCCTGCGGATCATCCTCTTCCTCGTCAATCAAGTCCATTTTGTTAACAACAGCAATCGGTTTCAGACGCGGTGTCAGTTTGTCCATTGCTGCCATTTCCTCGCGCGTACCAAGCTGTACGGTTGAGAACATCCACAATACTGTATCTGCCTTATTTACAAAACGCTCTGTTGCCTCGGAATGCTTTTCAGCAACATCATTCAGGCCCGGGCTATCAATGATGCTAATCTGTTTTAATATATCAATAGGCATCTGGCGTTCAACGTAATCTAGCTTTTCATGAATTGCGTTAAGCTGTGCTTCGTCATTTACAGCAGTCATGCGGTTAAACTCTTTTGGTGTAGCAGGCTTAACACTGCCATCTCTAAAATGCAACAGCAATTTATCCTGCGCACCATAACAAAGCTTCGTTACAACTGCAGTCGTAGGCTTTGCCTCTACTGCAGCAATCTCTTCACCAACAAGTGCATTGATAAACGATGATTTACCGGTAGAAAAAGAACCCATAACCATGAGCATCAACGGCTCCGAGGTATGTGTAATAATTGCATCTAAGCCTTCTGCATATTGGCTAAAACGTCCCTGCTGCTGAAGCTCGCTCTTCGCCGTTTGTAATTTAGTAATAATCTCCTGTAAGTTGATGCTCATTTCATCAGCCTCCCATGACAAAGTTTTAAGATTAGTATATCTTTCATTAACTGTTTATTCAGAAATGGTCATTTATTTAAATTGTACCACCTTGACTAGCGGTGGTCAAACGGTAGTATGATGGCAGTTAACAAGCCATGCTAACTAAATTCCAAGAAATCATTAGATGCAATATGTTCGCGTTTGAAACCTTAATTTAATTTACGCAAGTACATTTTAGTATTTTTGTTTGACACACACTAAAAATTCAGGAACTTTTAGCTTTTAGATTATACTAATGCTAAGCACAAAAAATGTACTAGTCCTATTTTCATAGAACTAGCACACCTACATAATTAATTAATTTGTGTCATAATACGGTTAACATTCTGAATCTTAATTGGCAGAAGATTATCATACGTTTGTAAAATGTAATCATAAAGACTACCCTTAAAATTGGGAACATCAATCGTTATTACAACGAAATATTTTATTTTTTCATGCTCATATTCATCTCGACCAATTGCATGTAAAGAAATAAATGGATTCATCAAAGAACTACATCTCATTCTTACCTCTTTGCGAATGATAGTATCCCATTTAAAATCACTATTTCGCAAATCAGCTTCTGCAAAATACTGTTTTGCTGGCTTAGAGACAGGTAATTCTGACTTAATATACCCCTGCTTTAATAATTCTCGCGCTACATCAATATCAGCATCCTTCAAAAGGTTCAACTGTCTCTCCATTTTATTCTTTCTAAAAATAAATTTCATGTCATTAGGATAAAATGTATCTTCTATACAGTTATTGGTATACGCATCAGGGTCATTTATGTTAGGATTTACAACTGTACAAATTGTCCATTTAATGTTTGCATACCCATGAATTTCACTAATCCCTGGTAGAAATATCGGCAATTTAACTGTTGCTGAAGAAGTAATATCTCCCTCATATAATATAGTAACCTTATTGTCAGAACAGTTTAATATATCCTTAACATCATCCAAGCAAAAGCCAAAACCATTCTCTATAGTTCCTTCCGCTCCATCTGATTCTGCTGAATGAATTAATAAAGCTCTTCCCATATGTGGAACAATCTGATCCGAAGCAGCCATCAGACGTCCTATCTTACCAGCAACTACAGGAGCTGCCAAACTTGTTCCCGCAGTACCCATAACCAGATTGCCTGATTTAGTAGAAATAAATGGTCTATCAGTATGCCCTCCAAATTCAAGTATATCCGGTTTAATCTTGGCACCTTCTCGACCAGGTCCAATACAACTATATGGTGCCCTATATTTCTCATTTAGTGGAGATAATGTATATGCCCCCACAGCCAACCCATTTACCATATCTGCTGGCGATTGCACTCTGTTAAACGGACTTTCTAAAGTGCCATCATTTCCAGCCGCAATACAAAATAACGGATTTTTATCTCCATCATCAATATTGTATGTTAATAAATCGCATACATATGTAAACCTATTAATTTCATCATCAATTATTGGTCCCCTAGGTCCAAACGATAAATTATACACTCTAATATCAGGTCTTTCAGTCACCACTTTTTCAATAATATCAATTGTTGTATACATCTGATAATCTGCTTCCGGATTATCAATCTTTTCAGAAGGAAAAACTCTAAATGATTCAATCGAAACTACAGGGTTATCAACTGTATCCGTTTCCATTTTTCCTGCTAACCCTGTACCATATAAAATAGCACCACAAACATTAGCTCCGTGATTTAGACTTGCTTCTGTTGGTTCAGCTCTCACCATATCATAGCTGTCTACATATGGATCCAGTAATTTTGTTCCACTCTGCACACCACCATCAAAAACACCAATCTTAATACTTGATTTCATAATAGTATTGGGTAGTTGAGGTGCTAGAGCAACCATTGAACTCACTCGAATTTGCTCCTCCCACTCATCCCTCATTGGCTTAATACTTCTTAACGGATTATACTTTTGAGCTAATGCCATAGATTCTCTATCCATATGCATACAAACAAACGTTAGTCCATCATCATAGGTTCTGACTACTGCTTCTGATTTTTTTGTCTTAACAACATCAAAAAATCTATCAACGGCCTTAATATAATCATCTCCTAAAGGATGTATTACTACCTCAACAATACCATTTTCCCATGAATCAGAGAATCCCATTGCTTTTTCTTCTGGTCTCAGCAAATCAATACTTTTTATTGTACATACTTGCTCTTTCCATTTTTTTACATGATCTTTTTTCCCAGTTTCAAATTTACTTTTTAATTCCGCTAGTTCACTATCATTCGTGCGCACAAAGTACATTTTTGCCTTGGAACTATCTTCAGAATCCATAGAGTACTTTCTTCCACCTACTAATTTCATACCTGATTCCGCAACAAGAGAACTAGGTGTATATGATTTCGCCTCATATTTAGGTTCCAAACGAATACAAACTATCTTTTCATCAAGGAATACTTCTTGACTATCCCTAATAGACTCCTGTATTCTACTTATATCTGAACATAATCTAAACTTAGCTTCTCCATATTCATGTGGGAAAGTCGACTTGCCACCCCCATTTCTTTTTGTCAAAGGTTCGATATAATATTGCCCATTTGCAATTATTGGATGTTTTCCATTAGTCTTCATAAAATTGCTCCTTTAAATATCTATCAACTGACGATGTAGGTATTCCAGTCAACTCAGATATCTTTTTCACAGATATCTTTTTACAGTTATTCTTTAATGTTTTACATATCTTAACTTTCTGTTCTTTAGTTTGCACCCCTATAAACTCACAATATTCTATTAATACACAAGTAGTTATTGTATCTTCAGGATAAATAATGGTTCTTCTTTTGATATGCTCACACATTCTGCATATATCTGCCGCTGACATTTTTGCTGTCCCATCTACTATTATCTGAATAATTCCATCATCAATTTTTTCATATCTTTTTCCCATTCCTCGTTGAAACAAGAACTTTCGTTGTTCTTTCTCCGGAAGTGATATTTCTATGTTTCTATCAAATCTTCTCCATATCGCTTTGTCCAAAAGTTCTGGATGATTTGTTGCTCCAATAACAATACATGTCACAGGACAATCTTCCAATTCTTTCAACAAAACGTTTACAAGTCTCTTTAACTCTCCTAGATCCGTAGCATCATCTCTTCTTTTTGCAATTGCATCTATTTCATCTAGAAACAATATCACATTCTGTTCTTTAGCATATTGAAATATGCTCTTTATGTTTTGACCGCTTCGTCCAAGGTAACTTGATATAGAGTTTGCCAAATCCAAAGTTACTATTGGCATGTTCAATTTATAAGATAGCCATTTGGATATATATGTCTTTCCAACACCAGGTTTTCCATAAAGTAAAATACTATTTGGTGGAAGAATATCCTCTTCCAAGAATTTATTCAATAAACATCTTTCTTGAATAAATTGATTCAATTCCCCCATTTCCGTTTCAGCAAGTATTGGCTCTTCCGTAAAAACAGGCTCTTCCAAATGTACTAATCGATTTCTTGTTTCTCTATCAACTGGCACTGGTGATAAATCCATACTTCTCATAACATCAGTTCCTGAATTGGTACAAGTAAGAATACGCATAATTTCTGCTGATATATTAGGATCTTCCTTTTTCAGTTTTCTACCCAGCATCAAAGCTATAGACTCAATATTCTTCCTATCATTATTAAGTGCTGCGCGAATAAGTTTTGGCACATAGTCGTATATCATACACCATCATTCCTATCTATTTCCATTTTGGGATATTTACTATTATATGATTTTTAGGCTGTTATGTCAAGTTTTATCCCATTTTATCATTTTTTTATATTTTGGGATATCTAATTTTAGTGAATTAATGTGTAGTGGGTATCTACTATAATAATTCATTTTTTCGCCCATAGCAATGGATTGGCACTCTGTTCTCATACCAAATAATTAGTAATTTATTGCCATTATGAGAGTAAACAACTTGAATTTTTGTAAATTTTTTGTGAAAAATAAATTGATGATACTAAAAACAACAAAATCAAGCCAAATTCAGACCGCCAACAAGCGATTTTGGACGTTTAAATCCTAAAAATTCCCGTTCACGAAGTTTTGCGACTGAAAGGTAGACCTTTAGCGCTACCAGAAGTTAACGCTGATGCTTATGCATCAGCGTTTTTTATTGTGTAACTGTAAAGTAAGTATCATCCGCATCTTACGATGCGGTTTTTGTGCGCAGA
>ERZ1026772.1892-NODE-1892-length-9948-cov-7.681189_pt1 | contig 9948 bp, 9 predicted proteins | sample MGYA00380124_ERZ1026772 | MGnify/ENA primary metagenome ERZ1026772 (study PRJEB33269, sample SAMEA4719760) | human gut metagenome | biome: human-associated habitat; feature: organic feature; material: feces | place: Cameroon | collected 2013-10 ...
CGGCGGTGCAGGTGGGGCCGAGGGCGGTGCGCCCGCCGGAGCCGTCGCACTCCCCACGGCTGCCGCCGGTGGCATTTCTTCGACATCGGGCAATTCTGGGCCGACGATCGTTCGAGAATCGAGCGGTAGCAGTCACGTGTCGCCTGCCGAAGTTCGCACGCTCAATCAGAAAACGTCGAGCGTGTCGAACGAGAAAAAGGCGATTAAGCCCATCGTCGGCGATCTCAAAGGGCGATATACGACGATTCAAGCCGAAGTCATGTCGGTCACGAATAAGAAAAATTCGACGCAGTTCAAAATTAGTGCCGGACGCGCCCAAGGCGTGCGCGAAGGTTCTATCGGCGAAATCTACGTCGATGGACAATTGCTACAAGGTGGTAGATTCAAAATAACGAGTATTCTCGAAACGGGCTCGATTGCAGTCACAAACGCGAGTGCAAAAGATGTCAAAAATGCTTCGAAAATCGTCGTCAAAATTCCCGAATAAATCATTGCTCCGTTTTGTATTTTTTTCGCAATCTCTTGCGAGCTATGAGGTTATCTGTGATTAAACGTTCTCTCTTGTTTGTCTGTGCTTGCGCATTAGGACTCGGGCTCGGTGCCTGTTCTAAGACGATCGAGTACAATTCCAATTCGGGATACGATGGATCGCGCGACTCCGCGTCGCAACTCCTCGTCAATACGAGTAAAGTCGACGATTTGTCGGCGATCGATGGCGATAACGAAGACTGGTTCTATTTTACGCCCCCCGAAAAGGGATTCATCACGGTGCGGGCAAATGTCGACAATCCATCGGCTACCGTCATGTCGATCGAAATCCTCGATGGATTCGGACGAACGCTCCATTCGATGACGACGAATAGCTCAAAGAGCGTCTACGAATTTATCAAATTCGAAGTCGAGCCTGAGCGATATTTCATTGCACTCAAAACACGCGAGGGCAAAAGTGCCTATACGATTCGCGCCGATTTCGAAGTGCCGCCCCCGCCCGTCGTCTACGAACCCGTCATCGAAGAAGACCCCGAGCCCGATGCGCCGACAAAATCGTCGTCTTCGAAATGCGTCCCCGCCGATAAATGCAAACCAGGCCAGAAATGTTGCCGGCCGAAGGCGCAACCTTCGAATGACGATGGCATTGCCGAAGGCGAAAAGACGATCGTCGGAACGATCGTTCTCGTCACGCCACAAGGCGAAGTCACCGATATCAAAATTAGCGGCATCGGTCGTTCTAAAGGCGTCAAAAAAGGTGCAAAAGCCTATTTGCGCGGGCTCAAACGAAAAGTCGATATCTATTCGTGTCTGGCGACTTCGTGCCAAGCTACGGTTCGTGCGAGTTCCGAAGAACTCACACACTACGACAAAGTCGACGTCGTCGTCGAATAATATAGGGCGAAGATATCATGCGCGCGGCGTGGCTATGTCTAGGTTTGTGTGCCGGAGCAATCGCTTGCGTTTTGCCCCAGCAATTTGGCATAGCCCGAGAACCGCATTCCGCCCCCCATCCACCTTCGAATGAAGAGCTCGAACAAATCGCTGCCTTTTTGTGCAAGATGAGCCTTGGGGCTTTCCCAAATTGGGCACTCTACCCGATGTATCGAGATTATTTGGCGCCGGGCGAAGAAGAGGCCATCGCTCTCATGGCCGACGCCTTCGAAGACGAGTTCTCGATCGCATGGCGCGACCGATACCGCGCCATCGCGCGGTTTTATGCCAATCACGCCCTTTGCCAGCGCATCGATCCCCATGCCGACGACGCGTCTGCGCTCGAACAAAACCCATCTCCCGCCGATCCGCTCGATTCCGAATCCGCTACAGATCTTTCCCCTGGCGCAAACCCTAGCGCCGCAGGCGATTTCGAATCTGCCGCCGCTCTTTCCTCTGGCGCAAACCCTAGCGCCGCAGGTGATTCCCAGCGAATCGCGCGCGACGATCTCGGCAATTATCACTTCGTATTCGATCAGCAACTCCCCGTCGTGCCCAATCTCCCCGATTCCCCAAAATCGCCGTCTACAGATGGATGGCTCGAGACGATCGAATCGGCTTGGCAAGGCGATTATCGCCATTACAAAGTCCGCATCATTCTATCGATCGACGACACGGGGCACGTCTTTTTGAATTCCGACGTCAAACACCAATACGTCGAACCGCTCGAATCTCAACGCATCGCCAAGTATATATCGCCCGAACAATTGACTTTGGCCGAAAGATGGTTGGCGGGCTCTTGCAAGCGAAAAACGGCGGCTTGCCGCGATCTGGCGCCATTCCTCGACGCCGCCAAATCCTACACGGCAACGTCGCAAGAACTCTGGGCCAACGCCACACGCGTAAAAATCGATTCGATGAAGACGATTCAACGCTCGGGATCGCGTCAAGATACCGTCGTCGTCTTCGATGTCGATAACCCCTCGCTCAACACATTCTCGCACATCGTCTTTGCGACGAAAGAGACAAAACCGCGACACTGCGAGCTCCGTGCGTTCCCCGATTCGCTCGGCGATTCGCTCGCTAGACTCTCCGAACTCAATACTCAACCATTCGTTGCAAATCCAAACTCGAGTGCAAAAGCACTATGCTTTATCGATGGCACACTACGCCCCGATATCGAACTCAAAATCCTCATCGCCTCCTATAAAACGCCTCCTGCCGATTAGTCTCGGGCTATTTAATGGATAACGGATGATATGATGCCTAATAGGCGATATATGTCTCATAGGCGATAATGATGGATAACGGGCTACATATATCATAGATAGAGTAGCGTGAGACCGAGAAGCGAACGTTTCAGCGACGGCAAATTTAATTCAAAAATACTCGATTAAATTCGTCAATACTTCAGCACTTCATAAGGAAACCCAAAGATGATTCGAGAAAGACGCGGCGTCATCCAAGCCCTCGTGACATCACTCGTCACCAAACCATTCATGCTCCTGACGGGCATTAGCGGTTCGGGAAAGACACAGCTCGCACGACGACTCGCCAGCGGCATCGCCGCCGGCATGTTCAACGATGGCAAATTCTCTGGGCTATCGTTCAGTGGCGAAGCGACGGCACAGGCACAAAAAGTTACGCTCGCCAAAAACGGCATCATTCCCGATCTCTTGGGCAACGACGGCAACGCCTACATCGACGTCAAATCTGCCGACGACGTCTGGAGCAAAGACGTCCTCAAATCGTCGAATTTCAACACGTCGATGAAAAACCGCGTCGCCTTCCTCCCCGTGCGCCCCGATTGGACCGAACCCCAAAAGATATGGGGCTACTACAATCCACTCACCGGGCTCTATTACCCCACACAAGCTACGCTCGTCGCACTCCACGCCTACGTCGAATTCCTCATGTACGGCGACGCCGCACCGCGCCACTTCATCATCCTCGACGAACTCAACCTCGCTCGCGTCGAATACTACCTCTCCGACATCCTCAGCCTCATGGAATGCCCGACGACACTCGTCGACGGCGAAATCCGCATGGGCGAAATGGCCACCGTCCACCCCTTCAACCGCCCACTCTGGACCGGCAGCGCTCCAAAAAGCGAAATCGGCAAAGAAGACAGCGTTCACGAACAACTCTACATCGGAAAAATGGATCGCTCCTGGCCCCTGGCCTATCACTACCTCTCGGCGGCAAGTGCCGGCATGATGTTCCCGCGCATGGCCATCGACGTCGACGAAGTCATCTACGGCGCCGACTGGTTCCGCATCATTCCACCCCGCATGACATTCACACCCAACCTCACGATTATCGGCACCGTCAACGTCGACGAAACGACGTTTTCGTTTTCCCCAAAAGTCCTCGATCGCGCATTCGTCATGGAATTCAACGAAATGGACTACGACCGCGTATGCGCCGACTGGGCGGGCTTCGACGACGCACGCCCCGCGCTCCAAACGATGTACAAAATCCTCCGCCCCGAAAACCTCCATTTCGGCTATCGAACCGTCCGCGAAGTCCTCGATTTCATCGTCCAAGCGCAAAGCACGTGGCAAACACAAGGCGATTTCTGCATGGCCGCCAAAATCCTACCCAAACTCCGCGGCGGCGAAGACAAACTCGGATCAATCCTCCCCGTCTTCCTCGCTTTTGCCATCACCGGCGACAACGACATCGCACGACTACACGCCACGGCAACCGAACTCGTCGCCGAAATCCTCGACGCACGCATGCTCCCAAGCATCCTACAAAAACTCGGCCGCGACGAAGCCACCTACCCCATGACCGCCGACAAACTCTTCCGCATGTTGCGACAACTCCTCGACACAGGACTCGCTTCGTTCTTCTAACCCATTGTATTTACTGGCTATTTTATGGTTTTCTAATCTCTTGGTTGGCTTTCAAATTTCGTTTTGACTTTCAAATTTCGTTTTGACTTTCAAATCGCGTTTTGGCTTTCAAATCGCGTTTTGACTTTCATATTTCGTTTTGATTTTTAACTATCGTTTTGACTTTCAAATGCTTTTTTTATGACTTTTAATTCGAGTTTCCATATTCAATCTTTTTGCTTTCAATCTTTACATCTTCATTTCATTGACTTTTTTATGTTCCATTGATTTTTCATGTTCCGTTGAGTTTTTCATGTTCCGTTGACTTTTTCATGTTCTATTGATTTTTTTTACTCCGTAGATTTTTCATGTTCCATTGACTTTTTTATTCCGTTGATTTTTCATGTTCCATTGACTTTTTTATGTTCCATTGACTTTTTTATGTTCCATTGACTTTTTTATTCCGTTGACTTTTTTATTCCGTTGATTTTTTTTGTGTGAGGGGGAAGTCTCCCCCTGAGCGCCTCTCTTGCCGCAAGCGGCGCGACGGCGCTCCCCCCTCGACGTACCCCCAATGCAGCGACTGCGTCGCTGCGCCCCCTTGCGCAGGGGGCGGTTAGGGGCGCAAGCGCCCCGCTATCGATACACTTTCCAAGGCCAAGCCAAATGGATCAAGTCTCTCGCGACCACATCAAACAAATCTATGCCATCTTTGCGCATCGCCCCGCGCTCTGGACTGCATTGCGAGCAATCAGCGCCGCGCCTCACGTCGTTTTGCGCGTCACGACGCCATTTGTCGGCGTCGGCGAAGCCAAGAATATCGAAGCCTCATCGCTCGCCTTGTCGGCAACGCAATCGGGCGCTCTCGCCTATACCGATCGCATGCGACATTTCACTTGCAAAGGCGAAAAATGGCGATTCCTCAACGTCTACGATCGGCGCGTCGAACGCAACGACGATATACCGGCAAATCGGTTTGTCGTGCATTTTATTCGTTATAGTACGCGATTGCTCAAGGATTGTGCGCGTCAAGTCGTTGCCGACGAAATATTATGCGAATACGAAGCGCGATTTCGCCGCCTTGCGGCTCGCATTCACGCCATCGGGTCGGCGCTTTCTCCTCATCTTCAAACGGCGACGCTTTCGCGTCTGCCGCTCGACGATCAAATCTTGCAATTTCATCCGCATTATCGCGTCGTATTAGATGCCTATTTGGCGTGCGAATCGATCGGATAATCGCTATAATCACACGCCGCACATAAGGCGTGTGCACTTGAGCTAAAGGAGCAAAATATGATGGAAAAATGGCCAGTTCGCGGATTAATCGGTGTTGTGCATTTGCCTGCATTGCCTGGCGATCCGTGTTACGATGGGCGATCGATCGACGATATCATTTCATTTGCCTTGCGCGATGCCGCAGCCCTCGTCGAGGGCGGTATTCACGCCGTCATCGTCGAGAATTTTGGTTCAACCCCATTCCCCAAGGGCACGCCCGATCAACTCATGCCTCCGCATCATACGGCGATGATGACGATGGTCGCTCAAGCCATACGAAAAGCCCATCCCGACCTCGTCTTGGGCATCAATTGCTTGCGAAACGACGCCATGGCAGCTTTGGGCATTGCCGCTTCTGTCGGTGCACAATTCATCCGCGTCAACGTGCTCACAGGCGCCTATGTCACCGATCAAGGCATTATCGAGGGCAATGCCTACGATCTCTTGCGCTATCGACAACTCTTGGGCGCTTCGCATATCGCCATCCTAGCCGACGTACTCGTCAAACACGCCACACCGCTTGCTCCCATCTCAGCTTCCGATGCGACGAAAGACATCTTGCACCGCGCTTGCGCCGATGCCGTCATCGTCACGGGCAGTGGCACGGGCATGCCCGTCGAACGACGCGTCCTCGAAGAAGTCTACCAAGCCGCAGAAAATAAGCCTGTTTTGCTCGGATCGGGTACAAAAAGCGAAACTCTGGCAAATTACGCGAGCTTTATTTCGGGCGCCATCGTCGGAACGGCACTCAAACGCGACGGAAAAGTCGAAAATGAAGTCGACGTCGAACGCGTCAAGACGATGGTGAAAGCGTTCAACGCCGTCTGCAAGCACTAAATCGAATCTCTACGGTAAACGGTATGCACAACTTCTTCAAAACATCGATCATTGCCCTCGCACTTGCCGCGCTCACATCGGGGTGCGCAACGACATCGGCACACGTCATGGATGCTACGCCGCAAAGTACGCGTCGCCACGAAGTCCGGGGAAATTTTCCCTATAAAGGCGAACGATTGACGTTCGATGCGCGTCACGTGGCGACAAAAGCATCGCTTGCCGATGCATTCGTTCAAGTTGGCTACGAGAACAAGATGGACGACGGAACGCGATATATCCCCGTCGTGGCAAATGCGACGTCGAAATCGATCGTCCGACTCTTCGCAAAACTCGACGACCGTGCCGAAGTCTACATCGATCCCGATACTTGGGAGTCGATATACAGCTATAAGCACCTCAACGAGAACGACCGCGATCGAGAATACTCCGTGTGGTTTTGGAACGACGAAAACTTGGCCTCCGTCGAGCGTACGTCGAAAGGGCATACCGTAAAACGCGATTATACCGTACCCGTCGGCACGATGGATTCGATGGCATGGGTCTATTGGGTGCGGTCGCTCGATCTCGAAGTGGGCAAGACGTATTCGTGGTTTTCTTTCGATGGATGGACGATTAACAAGATCGATCTCAAAGTCGTCGCCGTCGAAGACGTTTGGACGCCTATCGGGTTTTTCAAGAGTAAGAAATTTGAAATCTGGCGCGAGCGTAGCCAGCCCATTACTCCGCACGGCGCTCTCAGCGGCGCTTTCATCGATCCGGCTCGAAAAGTCGAAGTCAAATCGTATCACCTCGCCTCGGCTTGGATCGGCGTCGATGAACGGCGTACACCCGTGCGACTCGTCGTGAGTACCGGCATCGGCGAATTCGACTTATTGCTCAAAAACGTCGAAGATAACGTCGCTTGGACCGGAGAATAGCCGAGCATGAAACACAAACCACAACCGATTAAGATTTATCGCAGTACGCCATGGATTATCGCTTTCTGCGCACTCGCCTCGTCGATTGCGAATTTGGTGACCGGTATCGTCTTATTGTGTTTATTCAAAAGCGGTGGCGATATCGCCCTCGGCATTCTGACTATCGTCTTTGCCGTCTGCGGTATCGCCGGCTCGATCGTCGCCCTCGTCTTTATCGTACGACAAAATCGCTATAATCAAACGAAGGCTCGCTTCATGGCCCAAGTCTCGCACGAGCTCCGTACGCCGATGACTTCGATTCGCATGTATGCCGATACGCTCTCGCTTCATCGCTTCAAAGACGAAGCCGAAGAAGACGAACTCATCGAACACATGAATGCAGAAATTGGGCGCATGGAATACCTCATCGAGCAAATCCTCGACTCAAAGCCCATCGACAATAGTCAAAAAGTCGTCTTCAAAACTCGACTACAAGATGCCCTACACGAAGTCGTCGAATCGTTCTTTGCCGATAAATCAAACGAAGGCAGGCTCGACGTCGATATCGACGATACCGTTCCTGAGATCGCCATCGATCCGCGAGACTTTAGCCATGCCGCTTCGAATCTCATCCGAAATGCCCTTACGCACGGTGGAACGGGGCGCGTCTATGTCTCGTTCAATCGCGATGGAAATGTCGCCGTATTGCGCGTGCGCGATGAGGGAAAAGGCATCGACGAAGCGATGAAAAAGAAGATCTTTGAACCCTTCGAGCGTGGCGATAACACGACCGATTCGGGGATCCCAGGCTTCGGCCTAGGATTGTCGATTGTCCGCGATTTTGCCCGCCAGTATGGGGCTAAAGTCGAAGTCGATAACGCGCCACAAGGCGGCGCTATCTTTACGATTGCCATGAAATTGATCTAGACCGATGCCAACCATTACCCTAGACGATATCGCTTTTCGATACGAAAAACGCGATATCTTCGAGCATTTGAATGCCCAATGGGGCGATAAAACCGTTGTGGTTGGCGCAAATGGCGCAGGAAAGACGACATTACTCAAGATCATCGCGCGCGAACTCGTCGCACAATCGGGCAGTGTGCGATTCGAGGGGAGAACCGATTATCGCGCGATGACGCTCTTCGATGATAAAATATTATTCGATCATTTGACAATCGCATCGCATTTTGAATGGCTTTGTTGCGCATATCAAAAAGATGCTTCATGGCTCGATCGAAAACGGTCGACGTTTGCGATCGATGATTATTGGAATCGATGTCCTCATGCACTCTCGGCGGGGCAAAGACATTGGTGCGCGACAGCACTAGCGCTCTCGGTTCAAGCCGACATCTATCTCTTCGATGAACCACTTTGCACCCTCGACGACGAACATAAAAAATTGTGGTTCTCAATTGTCGACGATCTCGATGTCGCCATCGTGGCTACCGATCAATGCCACCATCGCGATCGATGGCACGCGCCTTGGCATTGCGTCTCAATTTAGGGCATAAAGCCGTCGTTTTATGCCCTCTTTCCTTCCATCTTCTACGCCGATGGCGATACCTCGGTATAAGACCATCTGTGTAAACGGATCCATCTCATGCCCCATTTTTGGCTTGAATCGCCTCGATTTCGCTTGGCGTTAGTCCCGTTGCATAAATAATACTGTCCGTAGGCAATCCCAGTTGGATGAGTTTGAGCGCAGTGTGTTCGAGTCCTTCTTTTCGTCCTTCTGCCCGTCCTTCTTTTCTTCCTTCTCTCATCCCTCTCTTTCTTCCCTCTCTCATCCCTTCTCTTTTTCCTTCTCTCTTTCCTTCTTTCCTTCCATCTTCTACGCCGATGGCGATACCTCGGTTTAAGACCATCTGTGTAAACGGATCCATATCTTCCTCCTTATATGACATAATGTCTGTGTAACGTTCTGCCATCGCTTCGTCTTGCATCTCGTTGGGATCGGTGCACGAGAAGTCGTGCATTATTTTACCAACCTTACTGCCGTCGTGCAACTTGCCGTTGACGACGTAGATGCGCGTTCCAAAATTGAGATCGTTGTTTTTGTCGTCGCGCATAAAATAGTGGTTGATCAACTGACCGTTGCAGAATCTTCCATCTCGAGCGAAAAAAACGACATAAACTCTAGGCACGTTTGAGTACGACTGACGCTTTTCGAAATACTGAACCTTCATCGATGCGCCGTAATAATCGGCGCGTTGGAGTAGATCGTCGCCCGATACGTTCTGAATTTCGATGTCGTATAAAGTACCTTCGGCGTCTTTGTCTAAGACGTCGAAGCGAACCGAATGGCCGATCGGGTTATCGATGATGCTTTGCGTATTGACCTCGGTCACGACGAGATCTTGTTGTCCGGTGACGGCTCGCAGAATGTATTCCGTGATGCCAGTGTCGTCAAAAAACTTCGTCGCGACGATATCGGAGAATATCGTCATCTCGGCGAGTGCTTGAGCGCGTTCTTGTTCGGTTAAGACGTCGCGAATCGAATACTTGGGCTTCTTTGCCATTGTCGAGTCCTCCATGCATAAAGGGGGGCTTGTCGGGGTGACAAGACGATTATGCCATAGATAAGAGGGCGATGCGAGCAAGTTGTCGTAGTCCTGAAGAGAAAAATGCAGGGCTACCGCATTTACTTTTTCCGTTGAAACAGCACATCAAGCATGGCA
>ERZ1026772.1896-NODE-1896-length-9921-cov-4.673627_pt1 | contig 9921 bp, 7 predicted proteins | sample MGYA00380124_ERZ1026772 | MGnify/ENA primary metagenome ERZ1026772 (study PRJEB33269, sample SAMEA4719760) | human gut metagenome | biome: human-associated habitat; feature: organic feature; material: feces | place: Cameroon | collected 2013-10 ...
TACATTGCCGCTACCGGACGAGTGCGTGGCACAGATGATGTGATTGCCTATCATGTGCGCCAGTCCTTCCGCTCTGGTGAGATTACCCCGGAAGAAGCAAACCGGCTGGGCGTAGAATTTGCAAGGCGTTTTACCAAAGGCAATCATGCCTTTGTGGTCTGCACTCACATAGACAAGTCGCACACCCGTGAGGTCTATGTGGCATACCGCAAGGCGGGCTACTCTAAGAAATCCCGGGAAGAACATGAGGAAGAAATTCTGTGTTCAAAGGGGCTTGAGGGCAGCGAATAGAATCGTTTTGGATAATAAAGTAAAAAAATGCAAACTGCACCGGAAAAGCGAATGTGATATGTTATATATGGAAAATTGCATTTCTCGCGAAAATACGGGGAAAGGGAAGGAGATGGAACGAATATATGAACAAGAATTTATGTGCATAAACGCCGCCGATGGGCTGGAATAGCTGGGATTGCTATGGAGCATCTGTAACGGAGGATATTCTAAAGAAAAATGCGGATTATATGTCGCAGTATCTGAAGCCTTATGGATGGGAATATATTGTATGTGACATTCAGTGGTATGAAGTTTCTTTCTGCGGCAGGGAAATGGTTCTAAGCCTTTCGCCCGGCCCGGCTGTTCTTTCTGAGGCGGAGCATTTGGAAACAAAACTGAAACCGCACGGAGCTGCGATATTTAAGCTGATGGAGAAACACTGACAACAAAAATAGTTTATCAATCATAAGAAGGAGAAGAGATATGCCAGTTATTTTTTCAAAACAATCCAGTGAATTTCATTTATTTAATGATAAAGTCAGTTATATTATAAAAATTTTGGAAAACGGTCAGCCGGGAAACTTATATTATGGAAAAGCCATTGATCGTCAGCCTGATTATTCTTATCTGTTGGAGGGCGGTCCGAGAGCGCTTGCGGTCTATACCAGAGAGAATACCTATTTCATGAGTCCGCAATATACCAAAATGGAATATCCGGATTTTGGAAGAGGAGATTTTCGTGAACCGGCCTATGTGATCCGACAGGAAAACGGAAGCCGGATCAGTCAGTTTGTGTATTGCGGTTATCATATTTTTGCGGGGAAAAAGAAACTGGAGGGGCTTCCTGCCGTTTACGTGGAAAAGGAGGAGGAAGCGGATACGCTGGAACTCTGCATGGAAGATAAGCTGACGGGAATGCAGATGGTTTTGTCGTATACGATTTTTCGGGAATATCCGCTGATTGCACGGAGCGTTTCTTTTCAAAATCATGGACAGGAGACGGTTTATCTGGAACGTGCTTTCAGCGCAAGCTTGGATCTGCCGGATTCGGACTTCGAGATGGTGCAGTTTTCGGGAGCATGGACGAGAGAACGACAGATAAAGACGAGAAAGCTGCAGCAGGGATACCAGGGAATTTCCAGCCGCAGGGGTGCCAGCAGTGCGGAGCATAATCCGTTTTTGTTTCTGAAAAGGAAGAGTACGGATGAATCTCAGGGGGAGGTATATGCGTTCAGTTTTATTTACAGTGGAAACCACCTGGAGCAGGTGGAAGTTGATACAAACGATATGGCAAGAGTTTCTATCGGGATTCACCCGGAAGGATTTGACTGGAGATTAAATCCCGGAGAGACATTTCAGACTCCGGAGGCGCTTCTTGTCTATACAGACGAAGGGTTGAATGCTATGAGTCAGACTTTTCATCGTGTATTTGAGAGCAGGCTGGTAAGAGGAACATGGCGGGAAAAGCCGCGCCCCATTCTCATCAATAACTGGGAGGCTACCGGAGCTGCTTTTACAGAACAGAAAATTCTGGAAATTGCCTCGGCGGCAAAAGAGCTGGGAATCGAACTGTTCGTACTGGATGACGGATGGTTTGGAAAAAGAGAGGATGACCAAAGCGGACTTGGAGACTGGTATGTTACAAACTATGAAAAGCTTCCAGGAGGGATTTCCGGTCTGGCAGAGAAAATCACGAAAATGGGAATGAAATTCGGCCTTTGGTTTGAGCCGGAAATGGTGAACAGGGATTCCAACCTGTACAGGGAACATCCGGATTGGATTCTCTGTGCACCGGGGCGGACACCTTCCCCCAGCAGAAACCAGTATGTGCTGGATTTCTCAAAAAAAGAGGTGGTCGATTATCTGTTTGAGGCAATGGAACGCATCCTTGACTCTGCGCCAATTTCTTATGTAAAGTGGGATATGAACCGTTATATCACGGAATGTTATTCCGGCGGCCGGGAAGCAGGGGTACAGGGGATGGTGTACCATCAGTATATTTTAGGAGTGTATACGCTTTATGAACGGCTGATTGAAAAATATCCGCATATTCTCTTTGAGTCCTGTGCAAGCGGCGGAGCCAGATTTGATCCTGGAATGCTCTATTATGCGCCGCAGACATGGACGAGTGATGATACGGATGCATATGAGCGGTTGAAAATCCAGTATGGGACCTCTTATGTATACCCGGTAAGCAGTATGGGTGCACACGTTTCAGCAGTTTCAGGTCATCCGGGAGCGAGAAGAATCTCCTGGGAGACGCGGGAAAATGTTGCAATGTTTGGCGCATTTGGATATGAGCTTGACCTCAGCATTTTGTCCTCAGAAGAAAAGCAGCAGATCAGAAAACAAAATGAGTTTTATAAAAAATATCGCAGCCTGTTTCAGTTTGGAACCTTTTATCGTCTGCAAAGCCCGTTTGAAAAGAATGATGCCGCATGGATGATGGTAAGTAAAGATCAGAAGCTGGCGGCAGTTGGATTTTACCGGATGCATGAGGTGCCGAACGGACCGTGGGTGCGGCTGAGGATGGCAGGACTTATGCCTCATGAAAAATATAAAATCCAGCATTTGGGAGACAGGGTATGGTATGGAAGCGAATTAATGAATGCAGGTATTGTCATTTATCCGAAAGATATGAGCCTGGATGGAAAAGATTTTTCATCTATCCTGTTGCTGGTGGAAATGGTGAGATGATAAAATATAGCAAACGGCAAGTATTTTGTCGTTTGCTATAAATCTATGCGTCGGCGAATAATCTAAGGAGAAAAGCAATGGGAAGCTTATTAATTGTAGATGATGAACCGGATATTCTGGAGACGCTGGAAGAGCTTTTCAAATATGAATCCGGTTTGGAAATAGATGTCCATATGGCAAAGTCGGCAAGAGCGGCAGTGGAACTGCTGGAGCAGTCAAAATTTGATGTGGTAATGACGGATATTAAAATGCCGGGAATGTCGGGAATCGAACTGTTTCATTTGATTAAAGAAAACTGGCCAAAATGCCGTGTGATTTTTCTCACCGGGTATCGTGATTTTGATGATCTCTATGAAATTATGGGAAATAAAGATGTTCGGTATCTGCTGAAAAGTGAAGAATATGATGTGCTGGTGCAGACAGTGGCGGAAGCATTTCAAGAGATTGAAGATATGATGCAGTCGGAAATCCGGGAAAGTGGGCACCGGAAAGATCTTCAGCAGGCACAGATGATCCTGCGGCGAAATTACCTAAAAGAGAGTTTTCGTAGCGGAGAGCTGAAACAGGAAAAATTAAATCAGATTGGAATTCCGCTCCTTTTGGAGGAGCCATTGTTCATTTTTCTTGCAAGGCTGGATTGGAGTGTGGAGCATGTCGGGTATGAGGAAAGCCTGGAGAGGGAATGTGTTTTGCATGATACAATACAGGAGTTTCTGCCTGTCAGAATGAAAGAGTATCTATATTACGATACGAAAGGGTATTATCTGATCTTTTTCCAGCCGGATCATGTGCTGGAAGAGCAAATTCCGGCCAGGACATGGAAGCGTTTTTACACAAACCTTACAGGAGCATTGGAATATATCCAGGAAAAGCTGCTGAAAAGCGCTTCTCTTTCCGTATCCTTCGTGACATGTGATGAGCGATGCTGTCTTGAGGATGGACGAACCTATTTGAATCGTTTGAAGCAGGAGGCGCTTTGCAGAATAGGAAACGGCGAGCAAAGGATTGTCATGGCAAAATCGCAGCTTCCGGAGGAGAGACTGCAGGAAATGCCTGTGAATTATCAGCTTCAGATTAAGCATTTGGAAGAATTTCTGGAAGCAGGGAAGTATGGGGAGTTTCTTGTGGAACTGCGAAAAATGACAGATGTGGTAGCGAATGAAACGAAAAGAGGAACGGCAAAGGAGGCTGCAGAGGTTTATTACAGTGTCTCTATGCTTCTGCTTCGGACAATCAATGTGAATCATCTCAAGAGTAAGATACAGGAGGAGCTTTCTCTGGATCAGCTTCTGGAGATGGAAAAGTTTGGGAGTGGCCAGGCTGCGGCGGAATATTTAAATTCTGTGGCAAATGCGATCATTCATGAGCTGGAGGCCGAGGGGAAAAGCAGAAGCTCTGAGGTGTTGGAGAAGGTGACGCTTTATATTGACCGGCATCTTGCGGATGATCTGACTTTGACAAGACTTGCGGGGATCTGTTATCTGAATCCGTCTTACCTGTCGAGACTGTTTAAACAGGCATATGGCTGCAATATCACAGAATATATCAGCAAAAAACGTCTGGAACAGGCAAAAGAGCTGTTGATCCATCATACAGGCCGGATTCAGGAGGTGTCAGCGAAGGTGGGGTATCTTTCCGTGCCTTCCTTTAATCGGATATTCAAAAAGGAAACGGGAATGTCGCCGGTGGAATACAGAGACAGATATGGAGTGAAGAATCATGAGATCCAATAGAGGACAGAAAAAGGGGAAATTTTACTGGAAAAAATCAATCCGCACCAGCCAGCTTCTGGTGTTTACTCTGTTTCTGATACTAAATGTCATATTTTCCGGTGTTTTATATTACATGGCGACCTCATATGTGAAAAAATCCGTTTCGAATAAAATGAATGCCCAGGCGAGTTTTTATCTGGAAACACTGGACAATCAGATGGAAAATACGCAGAATATTCTGTTTAACATGTTTTCCGACCGGAAACTGGTGTTTCTTGTATATCCGATGAATCTCCTGAATGATTACGAAATGCGGGATGCATATTTGTCGGAGCAGGAACGCATCTTGATGCTGAAAAATAACAATCCGCTGATTGAAGAAGGAATTATTTTTCTGCCCAATGTAGGGATGTATATTTCAGACAGGACAATCGCTGAAATGACGGAAAAAGATTTTGCGGTTCTGGATGAGCGGAGCAAAATCATTAACAAGGGAGTATGTCTTCAGGACGGCGGATTGTATATGGTATCTGCCGGAGAACCGTATTATGCGGTAAAGGATCGGCCGGATGCGCTTTTCGTGCTGAAATTTGATGAAGAAAAAATCCGAAAAACTTTAACGACTTTTAACACGATTGATGGCAGCGGTTCTTTTCTTTATAATTTGGAAGAGGAAATATATATTGGCAGTAAGGAAGAGGATACGCTTGGGAGAGCTATATTGGAACAGATAGAGTCAGAACTTTCGGAGGACGAAAACTCTTTTCATGAAGAGGATTTTTCCAGTGTAGTAGAGTTGGAGGATGGCAGGTATCAAATCTTTCCGGCGCGTTCAGGATATTTCGGATATTTCGTACAGTACGTGCCGGAGAAAGAGGTTCTGAAGCACATTTCTCCGTATAAATGGCTGGTTGTTCTGTATATCATCGGAGTGGGGGCAGCCGCCGTTTTCTTTTCAAAAAGCACGGAGCGGTTTGTACATAAACCATTAAACAGGCTGGTAGAAGCATTTTCAAAAGCTGAGCGGGACGGGTTGGATTATGCAGGAACGCAGGATTACGGTGAAAATGAATTCAGTTATCTGTTTGAGCGGTTTGACCGGATGCAGGAACGGCAAAAGGCGCTGACCGTAGAACTTGTGGAGCAGAAAAATCTTGCGCAGAAAGCGGAATTGAAGCAGCTCCAGGCGCAGATCAATCCACATTTTCTTTACAATAGTTTTTTGTCTCTGCGCAATAAAATCCGCAGGGAAGATCTGGCGGCTGCCGAGGAGCTTGCAGGACATCTGAGCGCATATTTCCAGTTCATCACCAGAAATGATGAGAGTAATGTCCGTCTGAAGAATGAGGTGGCTCATGCCAGAAGCTATACGAGTATTCAGCAAATGCGTTTTTATAACCGCATCCAGGTGATTTTCTCAGAGCTGCCCGGGGAATACGAAGGAATAGAGGTGCCAAGACTGATTTTGCAGCCGGTCATTGAGAATGCCCTGCAGCATGGACTTGAGGATAAAGTAGAAAACGGAATTCTGGAAATTTCCTTTTGCAGAAGTGAGACAGGTCTGGAAATTCATGTGGAGGATAATGGAGGAAAGCTGACTGATGAAATGATCGTGGAATTATGCGGGAAACTGGAGTGTAAAACACAGGTGACAGGACTCGTGAATATCCATCAGAGGTTGAAGCTATTCTTCGGGGAGAATGGCGGTCTGCGGATCGGGCGGAGTCGGTACGGAGGAGCAGAGGTGACGATCTGTATTCCAGTAAAAGATTGACCTTTGCGAAAGGCAAATATGGATAAGAAAGTAAAATCAGGAAAATAGCGTCCAAAGTGTTTTTGACGTATAGTTTGTTTATCAACACATACAGCAAAAAACAAAATGGAGGTTGAAAAGATGAAGAGAGGTTGGATGAAAAAAGCGACAGCAGTCGGACTTTCCGTGGTATGCGTGATGGGACTGCTTGCAGGCTGCGGCTCGTCAGACGACAGCGCGGCGGAGACTTCTAATGTTTCCAAGGAAGGAACGGAGCAGGTGGCTGAGGACACAGCGGGGGAAATCAATTATTATGGGTTTGATGATCCGGTGACATTGAATGTAGGCGTGGCTTACAATTCCGATTTCTCATGGGCGCCGGGAGAGAGCGTTGAGGACAACGCATGGTGGAATCTGTACAAAGAGAATGGTTTCGACTTACAGTTGATGTACAGTGTGGACGGAACGCAGCAGGAGACCAAGAGAACGACGGCGATTGCATCGGGAACCTACCCTGATATTATGTATGTCAGCGGCGCAGATATGGTAAAGTACGCGCAGACAGGAGTAATTGCAGACGTTACGGAAGCTTTTGATACCTATGCGACAGATGAACTGAAGGAATATGTGGCAGCAGGCGGAGAAGGGGCGCTGGATTCCGCAAAAGTAGATGGAAAGCTGTATGGTATCCCGCAGGTTTATGATAACCACAGTGCAGCTATGATGATGTTTATCCGACAGGATTGGCTGGAAAACCTTGGATTGGAAATTCCGACTACGATGGAGGAATTAAAAGAAGTGGCGTTGGCGTTCACAGAGCAGGACCCGGATGGAAATGGTGAGAACGATACATATGGACTGGCATTGAACGGAAAAGACGGTTTTACCTACTGGTCCGGACTGCAGGCATTCTTTGAGGGCTACGGCGCGGCGCCGGGACACTGGAATGGACAGTTCACCTTCATTGAAAAGGACGGCGAGGTTGTATGGGGCGGTTCCCTTGCGGAAGAGATGAAAGCCGGACTGACGGATCTGCAGGAAATGTATCAGAACGGTTCTCTGGCAAAGAATTTCGGAACAATGGATTATAATCAGCTTTTGGAGGACATCGGTTCCGGAAAATGCGGTATCTGGTTCGCACCGAACTGGGGTGCAATGGTTCCTGCAATCGACGCCATGAAGACGGACATCAATGCGCATATCGTGACAGCAAAGGTTCCGGACGGCATGGGCGAAGGCTCCTCAAAGCCGTATGTGCCGACGATCCCGAACGGCTACTACGTAGTCAGCAGCAAGTGTGAAAATCCGGAGGCGCTTGTAAAAATGTGCAATCTGAGTGTTCAGAAGCTCTGCTATCCGGCAGATGCAGAGGAATATGCAATGTACAACGGCAAGACCGGTGAATACAGCGGCTGGAAGACGGCGATCACGCAGCTTACTTCCCCGACAGAGAGCATCGAGTGCGTGCAGGACATCTTTGATTCCGTGACCGCAGGAAAACTGGACGGACTGTCAGATGCAAGAAGGGTGATCGCGGATACGATTGTTGCCTACAACACCGCAGTGGAAGACGGCACGCTGGCTGACAAGCTGGCTGTGGACGATGCAGACGTGGAATCCGGCATCAGCAACTATACTGTGTACGGCGATCCGCTTGGCGGCGGTCTGACGATGCTTGCACTGATCGAGGACGGAAACTTTAATTATTCTGCATACAACTATGTCCCGACGGATGCAATGTCCAGCGCTTATTCCACACTGGACAGCATGGCATTGGAGACTCTCGTAAAGATTATCACAGGCGACAGCGTGGACAGCTACGATGATTTCCTGGCATCATGGGAAGCGCTTGGCGGTGCGGATGCGACAGCAGCGGCGCAGGCATGGTATGATGCGAATCACTAAAAAGTAAAATAAAAAACAGAAGCTGAAACAGGCGGGCTGCTGCAGGATAAAGCAGCAGCTCCCTTTTTGCGCAAAAAGGAGTGAGAAAACATGGGGAAAACGCATAAAACTGAGTCAAAAGCTTATAAATCCCGGCAGAGGAGCTTCCATATCATGCTTCTGGCACCATGTGTAGTGCTGTTTATTTTTAATTATCTCCCTATTTTTGGGCTTGTCATGGCATTCCAGGATTACCAGCCGGGGCTTGGATTTTTGAAATCAGAATGGGTGGGATTGAAAAACTTTGAGACATTACTGAAGCTCCCCAACTTTTTTCCGGCTCTTCGCAATACCTTAGTGATTGCAGTCGGAAAGATTATCGGAAATCTGATCATCCCGATTATCTTTGCACTGATGCTGAACGAGGTGCGGAATAAGTGGTTTAAGAAAACGGCACAGACGATTACGTATCTGCCCTATTTTCTTTCATGGATTGTATTATCCGGTATTTTTATTAATTTCCTGTCCCAGGGAAGCACGCAGTCAGATACCGGATTTCTGAATACGGTTCTGATGAATCTTGGGTTGATTGAAACACCTATTGATTTTCTGGGTGATAAAAACTTATTCCCTGGGTCTATGATTTTTACCGATGTATGGAAAAATTTTGGCTATAATGCAATCGTCTATCTGGCGGCGCTGACTGGGATTGACCCCAGTTTGTATGAAGCGGTTGCGATTGACGGAGCGGGAAGATGGAAGCAGACGATTCACGTGACGCTTCCGGGCATTGCGCCGATTATTGTGTTAATGACTGTGCTGTCAATAGGAAACATCTTAAATGCAGGATTTGACCAGATTTTCAATATGTACAGCGCATCGGTTTATGCTACCGGTGATATTATAGATACGCTCGTTTACCGGCTTGGTTTAGTAAATCAGCAGTATTCGCTGTCAGCGGCAGTAGGATTCTTTAAATCACTGGTATCGGGAATTTTGATTATTATATCTTATAAGCTGGCAGAGAAATTTGCAGGCTATCAGGTATTTTAGGAAAGGGGGAGACAAAGTGAATAAGATTAAGGTTTCTCCGGCGAGAAGGGCATTTACCATTTGCAATTACATCTTGATCGCCTTGTTTATGGTGATCTGTCTGGTTCCGATCTTAAATGTCCTTGCCCAGTCCTTCAGCAGCTCTCATGCGATTATGACGAACCAGGTGAAGCTTTTTCCAGTGGAATTTACTACTTCTGCATATTCGTATGTGATGAAGGATTCCAGATTCTGGACGGCAGCTTTTGTATCCTTGAAAAGAGTTATAATCGGCGTTCCGTTTAATATGCTGATGACGATTTTGGCGGCATATCCGCTGTCAAAATCGGAACATACATTCCGGGCAAGGAAATACTATTCTGCGTATTTTGTATTTTTGATGATTTTCAACGGAGGATTGATACCGACATATGTTGTTGTGTCAAAACTGGGGCTGATTGACAGTATCTGGGCATTGATTCTCCCATGCGGCGTTCCGATCTTTAATGTGATTCTGATGATGAATTTTTTCCGTGGTATTCCGGAGGCATTGGAAGAATCCGCGATGCT
>ERZ1026772.1898-NODE-1898-length-9890-cov-3.147839_pt1 | contig 9890 bp, 9 predicted proteins | sample MGYA00380124_ERZ1026772 | MGnify/ENA primary metagenome ERZ1026772 (study PRJEB33269, sample SAMEA4719760) | human gut metagenome | biome: human-associated habitat; feature: organic feature; material: feces | place: Cameroon | collected 2013-10 ...
AGAAGATACCTCGCCGACTGCGGTCTGCCCAAGGAACGCACCTATGTCACAGGATCCCCCATGGCGGAAGTCCTCCACAACAACCTCGCCGATATCGAGGCCAGCGACGTCCACCAGCGCCTCGGCCTGGAAAAAGGCAAGTACATTCTCCTGTCCGCCGACCGCGAGGAAAACATTGACACGGAGAAAAACTTCCTCTCCCTCTTCACTGCTATCAACAAGATGGCGGAGAAGTACGACATGCCCATCCTCTACAGTTGCCATCCCCGCTCTCGCAATCGCCTTGCCGCCTCAGGCTTCCAGCTTGACCCTCGCGTCATTCAGCATGAGCCCCTCGGTTTTCACGACTACAACTGCCTTCAGATGAACGCCTTTGCCGTCGTCAGTGATAGCGGAACACTTCCCGAAGAATCCTCTTTCTTCACCAGCATCGGCCATCCCTTCCCCGCCATCTGCATTCGTACCTCAACCGAACGTCCCGAAGCCATTGACAAAGGTGACTTTATCATTGCAGGTATTGACGAAAAGTCATTGCTCCAAGCAGTAGACACAGCTGTCGAACTTTGCAAAGATGGTCAACATGGTATTCCTGTTCCCGACTATGTGGATGAGAATGTATCGACTAAGGTTGTGAAGATTGTGCAGTCTTATGTTGGTATTGTAAATAAGATGGTGTGGCGTAAATTTTAATGAGCAGTATAAACAGGTCTTCATATATGAAAGTCAATAGGATAATAGATGTAAAAACTATTACAATACGCTTGGTAGATTCCACAGAGGACAAGGTGCTACACTTTACTCGATTAAAGTCAGTTAAACGTCTAAAGCCAGTTTTTGTTGCAAAAAACGAGCGTAATAGCTATATAAAAAGGCGAAGATATACAGTAACTGATATAGGAATTGGTCCTGGTATCATCCATAAGTGTACTGTAAAACATAGCGGTACAAAGAAAGCAGTGATAGTACGTAGTACTGGTCCAGGTGCACCTTTCGGTGCAAAGGGACATATTATGGTTCTTCACGTTAAAGCTATACGCTCTACACGACAAGTGTCTACGCATTTAACGGAAGAACCTATTTAAGGCTCTTTTTGCTTCTATATTTTCAAATTAATTGTGTTATAACTTTTTAGTGAACAAGAAAAAGAACTTGGTACAGCTCCAAAGTGTAGAAATACGTACGTTTGGAAGAATCTAGTATGATAAGAATGTCACTAATATTGCCCATGAAGCTATCTCGTAAAAACCAACTGTAATGATCCAAGTTTTTATTAAAGGCACACTTAGAGTAAACTCATATTATATATGAGTCCACTTGAAAAAATGGTTCTTAAAAAAACAACTTTCATTTTGTATTTCAATAATCTTATTTCTGTTATTACATCTCATGTTTTATCTTTATAAACATGTTTATTGATAATGTAGTATGACTAAATGTAAGCATGTTTTGAATTGAAACTCGATACTTTACTTTTTAAAGTGTCTATATAAAGGCGTATAGTCTAAACAGAGTGCTAACCATGATGTTTTGAAAATTAGTTCTCATTGATTTAAATAAATTTTGTTTGACTAATAAATAAAAGAAATGTCTGAGAGTAGTTCTAATAACCAACGAATGGCGAAGAATACTATCTTCTTATATCTTCGAATGTTCATTTTACTTGCCGTACAATTGTATACTTCTCGCGTTGTATTGGAAGTTCTTGGGGTAGAGGATTTTGGTATCTATTCTGTAGTTGGTGGAGTTGTTGCAATGTTTTCTTTTCTTAATAGTGCGATGACAAGCAGTAGTCAGAGATATATTACTTATGAGCTTGGCAAGGGAAACATAAAAAGACTGCAAGAGGTTTTTATAACATGTATTAATACGCATATTTTGATATCCTTTGTGGTTTTCGTATTATGTGAGAGTGTTGGTCTATGGTTTATGTATCATAAGATGGTAATACCTGAAGATAGGTTTATAGCAGCCATGTGGGTATTTCAATTAAGCCTTCTGACAACTATTATTGCTATTATGAGCTATCCATATAATGCCGTAATTGTCGCCCATGAAAAAATGTCTGCATTTGCTTATATTTCTATCATAGAAGGGATTCTTAAACTTCTTATTGTTTATATTCTATTGCTTGGCGGTATGGATAGATTGGTACTATATGCAATACTTCTAGCAGTTGTGCAAATATTTATTAGGTTTTGTTATTCTTATTATTGTAGTAAACACTTTGAGGAAACGAAGTACTATATATATAATGACCATATCTTACAAAAAGAAATGCTCTCATTTGTTGGTTGGAATCTTTGGGGAAATTTATCTGCTGTATTGTCAACAAACGGACAAAATCTTATTCTTAATGTCTTTTTTGGTCCAATCGTTAATGCTGCTCGTGGCATTGCATCACAGGTTCAAGGAGCCATGGCATTATTCTACTCCAATATGCAGATGGCGATAAATCCTCAGATAACAAAAAATTATGCATCTGGAGAATTTAATAATATGCATGCGCTTACTATAAAAAGTTCAAAATTTACATATCTATTATTACTCATTATCGCCCTTCCCGTCTTCATTGAAGCCGATTTCATATTGGGAATATGGCTAAAGAATGTTCCAGATTATACTATAATATTCTTACGAATTTTAATAATTAATATGCTCATTGATTCTACGACAGGATCGTTAGCGATATCTGCTGCAGCTACAGGAAATGTACGTAAGTATCAATCTATAGTAGGCGGTATATTGCTACTAAGTCTTCCTCTTACATATATTGCATTTAGATTAGGGGGAAACCCAGAATGGGCATTTATAGTCAATATATTTGTCAGCGTATTGGCCTATATAGCTAGACTTATTATTATAAAGCAGCTAGTTCGTTTAAATATAAGGAGATATATTGTTGATGTTTTCGTCAAGTCTTTGAACGTTACATTTTATGCTTTGATATTACCATGTATACTATACTATTTATGTGATAAATCATGCATTTGTTCCATTGTTATAATAATTATCTCAATAATTTCATCTTGTATATCTGTGTTCTTTGTAGGTCTTGATATGTCTGAACAAAAGTTCTTATTCACTAAAATAAAATCCCATATTAAGCAATGATAAAAATAAACAATAAAGAACAATGCTGTGGATGTGCTGCGTGCGTACAAAAATGTCCAAAACATTGCATATCTTTTGAAGAGGATAAAGAAGGTTTTTATTACCCAGTGGTAAACGAAAAATTATGTGTGGATTGTGGTTTGTGTGAAAAAGTATGTCCCGTCACCAATGCACGTTCCCCGAAAGATATGCCTCAAAAGGTCTACGCATACAAGAACGAAAATGCAGATATCCGATACAGAAGTTCATCTGGTGGTTTCTTTACTACTCTTGCTGAAACAATCATAGATGATGGAGGTGTTGTATTTGGGGCTCGATTCGATAATAATTGGAGAGTTGTTCATGGATTCACGGAAAGCAAAGAAGGATTAAAATATTTTCGTGGATCGAAGTATGTGCAGAGTTTTATAGGAAATTCATTTAAACAAGTTGAGAAGTTTCTTAAATTGGGTAAGACAGTTCTTTTTTCAGGAACACCTTGCCAAATATCCGCACTATATTTATTTTTAAGAAAGGATTATGAAAACCTCTACACCATGGATTTTGTATGTCATGGAGTTCCATCGCCTGGAATATTCAAGTGGTATCTGCAAGAACGAATTAATGAAGTCGCCCAAAAGGGCGACAAAAATTCAGTTTCGTTCTCTACTATTACTTCTATTCCTAAAGGGGATATCCTTATCCCGAATGGGATAGAAATTAAGGATATTCGATTTAGGGACAAATGTACTGGCTGGAAAAAATACAGTTTCGCTCTCTACCTCGCCAAGGCGTCAGCCGATGGCGAAAAAATACAGTTAACGCTCTCTAAAGACTGCGGTCAAGATTTTTATTTAAAGGGGTTTATTGGTGATTTATACTTGAGACCATCATGTTATAACTGTACTTCTAAATCATTATCAAGTAATAGTGATTTTACTGTTGCAGACTTTTGGGGGCAAGAAGATAACTTCCCAGAGTTTGATAATGACACGGGGGTTAGTGCTATTCTAATGAATACTGATAAGGCTAAATATTTAATATCACATATGAATGGTCTTCATTTTTTGGAAATAGATTTTCAAACATTCTTCCAACAAAATCCTTCAATTGTACATTGTGTGAAAAGAAAGAGAGTAAGTGCTAAATTCTGGAATTTATATGGTAAATACTCATTTACAGATACAATATGCAAAGCCTACAAAAGAAATGCTACAGACATTTTATATAAAATCATTGATAATATTTTAATATGAAAATAGGAATTCTTACCCATCCATTGGGTGCCAATTATGGAGGTATATTACAGGCTTATGCGCTTTCCGTTGTTCTGAAAGACTTAGGACATAGTGTAACTATTTTACGTAGAGACCATGATATGCCCATTTATAAAAGGTTTATCAAACAATTGCTGATAGCAATAAAGCATCCTCGATATAATTCATATAAATATACAGAATTAAGACGGTTTGTCGATAAGAACATAAATGAATCGCCTATTATGTATTCCTCAAAACAGTTGGGACGTTATTTGGAAAAAGAAAACTTTGGTGCAGTAGTTGTAGGTAGCGATCAGGTTTGGCGTGCCGATTTCGCTCTTGGTTTTGGATACAATTATTTCCTTGATTTCGTGCCTTCTCATATAAAAAAAATTTCTTATGCCGCTTCATTCGGTTTGTCAAGTTGGAATTACGATTTGAATCAAACCCAGTATATTAAGTCCCTAATAGAACGGTTTTCAAAAGTCTCTGTAAGAGAATACTGTGGTCAAAAACTCTGTAAGGACCATTTAGACTACAATGCACAGGTCGTGTTAGATCCAACCATGCTACTTGAGAGTAGTCGTTATTCACAAATAGCCAGCCCCCGCAAAATGGAGAAAAATTATGTATACGTATATTGGCTAGGGAATGAACAAGAAAAGCAACAAATACTTAATATGTATAAGGGAAAGAATATAATAGACATTTCTTTGCGTCAAAATGAATCATTGGCATCTATTGAAGATTGGCTATCATATATTAAATATGCAGACAGGATTATAACCGACTCGTTTCATGGTTGTGTGTTCTCTGTACTGTTCAATCGTCAGTTTGTTATGTATGTAAATAAATTAGGTGGTTTCGGACGCATAGAGTCTTTATATAAGTTATTAGAAATAGAATACAAACTCAACGATATCTATCAGGATATTGATTATAAAGCAGTAAATGAAAAAATCAAAGTTCTGCGCAAAGAATCGTTAAAATACCTTCAATCTATATGACTATAACATTCTATTGTAATTTTATCAGCCATCATGAATTACCTCTCTCGTTGGCTTTAATTAATGAGGTCGGTGAAGAGAATTTCCATTTTGTAGCATGTGAACCGATACATGAGGAACGTACAAAAATGGGGTATGAAGATGAATGTAAGAAATATTCTTTTGTAATTCGTCCATACGAAAGCGAAAGGGCACATGCCGAGGCAATAAAGTTGGCTGAAACTTCTGATATTGTAATTATCGGTTCTGCTACTCCAGAGTATGCGGAGATTAGACGAAAAAACAACAAACTTACTTTTCTATATCGAGAGCGATTGTTCAAGAATGGTGCTTGGCATCGTTTTTATCCTCCTACAGCATATAAATTATATAAGGATTACACACGAGTACGCAACAAGAATTTCTATATTCTTGCTGCAAGTGCTTACACTGCTAATGACGTACAATTGTGTGGATTTCATAAAGAAAAGTGCTTGAAATGGGGCTACTTCCCAGAGCTTATGCCACAGGTATCGAAGCCCAACGACAAGTTACGTATAATGTGGTGCGGTCGTATGCTATGGTGGAAGCATCCTGAGGATGCTGTCGAAGTAGCACGATATATCAAGAGCAAAGGTGTTTTGTTTGATATGAAGATTATCGGAAATGGTGAGAAACGTAACCTAATAGAGAAACTGATTAGTAAATATGAGCTTTCTGGTTGTGTACAACTTTCCGACTTTATGCCACCAAACGAAATTCGAAAAATAATGGATGAAACTAATGTGTATCTCTTTACCAGTGGAAAACAAGAGGGATGGGGTGTAGTCCTTAATGAAGCAATGAATAGTGGATGTGCCGTGATTGCCAATAGTCACGCGGGTAGTGCACCTTACTTGATTGAGGATCGCAAGTCAGGGTTCCTGTATGATGGTTCAACATTGTCTCTTCAACATGCTATTGACGATCTACTACACTCCAATCTAAGCGATGTGGCGAACAAAGCGTACGAAACAATAAATAATAAATGGTCACCAACTATTGCTGCAAAGAATTTATTGGATTTTGCTAAATCTTTGCAGTATATGCCAGAGGGACCTTGTAGCATGGCCTAAATATGAATAATATAGCAATTATTAATACAGGAGCAAAAGGTAGTACTGGCAAGATAGCAAGGAATCTTTATGCCGATTTAAAGAAGAAAAAGTATAATGTGTCTTTTTACTTTGGACATGGTGTGAATGAAGGTAATCCTGACTTCTATGTTATTGACAATAAATTTGAGAGATATTGGCATAGTGCCATGAGTCGTTTGTTGGGTAAGCAGGGAACACATTCTTATTTTGCTACAAAACGTCTGATAAAGAAAATGAAGGTCGATAATATTGATACCGTTATTCTGCTTAGTCCACATGGTAATTATCTAAATCAGCCACTACTCTTTGATTACTTGGGTAAGAATGATATCCAAACATTCTATTTGATGATAGATGAGTATCCTTATGTGGGCAAATGTACAGGAACAGAAGGGTGCGAGAAGTATAAGCATGGGTGTGGAGGTTGTATGGCTTTGAAACTTCATACACCAACATTGTTCTTTGATTGGTCTGCAGAATTGTACAAAATGAAGCAGAAGAACTATGATAAGGTTCCACGCTTGGCTTTTGCTGGTCCAGAGTTTGTTATTAATCAAGCAAAGATGTCGCCAATAATGAATGGTCGAAAACTCTTTGTCCTTGATGAAGCGATAAATACAGACTTGTACCAACCCCAGCCTACTGATAGACTTAAAAAGGAGTTGGGTATTTCTGATGATAAGGTCGTTATTGTAACAGCTACTTCTGATCTGCCAGAGTATAAAGGCTCGCAATACTTTGATGAAGTATCAAAGAGGCTTGAAGAAGATGACAGATTTGTATTTGTTCGAATAGCCAATGATAGGAAAGGAATTGAATATCGTACCAAGAATCTAATAATTCGTGGATATATAGACTCTTTAGATGAGATGGCAATATACTTTTCTATGGCAGATAAGTTTTTCTTTCCAAGTCTGCAAGATACGATGTCAAACACATGTCTAGAAGCGTTAGCATGTGGATCACCGTTGATGTGCTTTAATATATCGGGGAATCCTTATTTGGGGAATGAAGAAGTTTTAACGCTTGTTGAGCCTCGCAATATAGATCAGGCTGTCAATATAATCAAAGCAACATCCATTAAATCATCATCAGATATAAAAAAATGTCGCGAATACGCGCTATCACGTTTTGATAGTAGAGATTATAGTAGTCGAGTTATTGAAATACTAAAACAATACGAATGATATGTTCAACCTCAGTAAATTCATAGGTGATTACGTTACAGGACGTACCACCTCAATGTTTGAAGCCGATATTCAGGCTAATGTAGAAAAACTTAACAAAGAAATTAAGGGTAAGAAAGTGTGTGTGATTGGTGGAGCAGGTTCTATCGGCTCAAGTTTCATCAAGACAATTTTACATTTCGAGCCTGCTTCAGTCGTTGTTATTGATCTCAACGAAAACGGATTGGCAGAACTTGTACGTGACATACGTTCTACCGAAAATCTGTACGTTCCCGATGAGTTCCGTTGTTACACCCTTAATTTTGCAGATCCCATCTTTGAACGTATCTATCGCGAAGAGAAAGGATTTGATATTGTCGCCAACTTCTCTGCTCATAAACATGTTCGTTCAGAGAAGGACAAATATTCAGTTCAAGCACTTATTGAAAATAATGATATCAAAGCCAAGTATTTAATGGATATTCTTTGTGTATATCCACCTAAGCACTTTTTCTGTGTATCAACCGATAAGGCAGCTAATCCTGTGAATATTATGGGAGCCTCAAAGCGAATTATGGAAGACCTTGTGATGGCATATAATGCCCATTTTAAGGTTACTACTGCACGTTTTGCAAATGTGGCCTTCTCTAATGGCTCTCTTCCTGATGGATGGATTCATCGCCTTCAAAAGAAACAACCATTGGCAGCACCATCTGATGTAAAACGATACTTTGTTTCACCTGAGGAGTCTGGTCAAATTTGTATGCTTGCTTGCATACTTGGTAATGGTGGAGAGGTCTTTTTTCCTAAGTTAGGTAAAGATCAGATGCTTACGTTTTCTGCTATCTGTGATGATTTCATTAAGGCAGAGGGGTTCACCAAAATAGAATGTGCTTCTGATGCAGAGGCCAAGGCTAAGGCTAAGGCGATTAGTTTTGACTCGAAAGAGTATCCTGTCGTTTACTTCGAAAGCGATACTACTGGAGAGAAGGCATTTGAGGAGTTCTATGTTCCTGGTGAAAAGATTGATATGAATCGTTTCATAAGTCTTGGAGTTGTATGCAATAGTACACGTCGTCCAATGAGTGAGGTAAACACATTCTTTGGAGAACTTGAAGATATTTTTCAAAAGGAGAATTTCACTAAAGCTGAAGTCGTAGAATCTATCAAAAGGTTTATTCCAAACTTTAAACATGAGGAGAAGGGTAAGAACTTGGATCAGAAAATGTAATGAATTGGAAAACTCTCAAATCATCATATGTATTTCTTTGCCCATGGCTTCGGGTTCGTAAGGATCATGTACAGTTGCCCTCCAGTTTTGAAATTGATGATTTTTATGTAATTGAGTCTAACGATTGGGTAAATGTTATTGCCATTACCGAATTTGAACATTTCATTATAGAGGAGCAATATCGTCATGGCATCGGTTGTGTGTGTTACGAACTTCCAGCTGGTAATGTCTCCAAAGGTGAATCTCCTTTGGAGGCGGCTCAAAGAGAATTACAAGAAGAAACAGGTTATGCTGGAGGCGAATGGACTTCTTACTATATTTCTGCTCCTAATGCGAGTGGAATGAGTAACTACTGTCACACCTTTCTTGCTAAGGGAGTACGAAAGTTGACAGATACAAACCTTGAGGAATCAGAGGATATCCGAGTTCACCTTTTCAACCGAGAAGAATTAAAGAGACTTTTAAAAACAGGCTCCATTATTGAGGGTGTAATGCAAGCCCCACTATGGAGATATCTTTTAGAGTGTTAGAAATTTAAAATTTAAAAATTATGGCTTACAAAATTCCATTGTTCAATTTGAACTTTGACGAGCGCGAGGCTCAAGCAGCTTATGATACAATCAAGTCTGGCTGGATTTCTACTGGTCCGAAGAATGCCGAACTTGAACAGATGTTTGTTGATATGTGGAAAGTGAAATATGCAGTTAGTATGTCTAACTGTACAGACTCTCTACATGTATGCTGCATGGTATGTGGCTTTGGTCCTGGTGATGAGGTGATTGTACCTTCTTTGACTTTTGCTGCATCATGTAACTGCATACGATATGTAGGTGCTACACCAGTGTTTGCAGACATTGTCGGTCCAAATCACATTAATATAGACCCTAAAGATATAGAGGCAAAGATAACGCCACGTACCAAGGGTCTTGTTGTAGTCCATATGGCAGGTTTCCCTGCTGATATGGATGCAATCATGGAGATAGCTCGTAAACATAACCTCAAGGTTATTGAGGATGCTTGTC
>ERZ1026772.1899-NODE-1899-length-9885-cov-3.835300_pt1 | contig 9885 bp, 10 predicted proteins | sample MGYA00380124_ERZ1026772 | MGnify/ENA primary metagenome ERZ1026772 (study PRJEB33269, sample SAMEA4719760) | human gut metagenome | biome: human-associated habitat; feature: organic feature; material: feces | place: Cameroon | collected 2013-10 ...
AGCCATGGATTATGACCGTATGGGTGATGCTGTGGCAGAAGGCATTGACCGGGCAGGCCTGAAAATCGAATGTGATGATCGAGAAGTTGGCCGTGTTATTGCAGAGCATTCTCCGGCCTAAGAGGTGAAAGCATGAAATATGAAATCTATTACCTGAACGGTGCCGGAAAAAAACTGGATTTTACCCAGATTCCGTATCTGATGGAAACGGGCGATTTGCTGGACTTTTCATGGCAGTACAACAGCACCACAAACCACAACAGTTTCGGCGGCAAAATTTCCGATTTCACAAAATCGATAACCTCCAAGACCATCAATATGAGTGTGTTTGCTTGGAGCGAGGCTGCCTACAAGACAGCACTGAATGATCTGATTGATGCCATTGAGTATGACCTCATTCGGTTAAAGCCCGGGAAGCTGTATCTGAACGGCAATTACCTTCGGTGCTATATCACAGCCGGAAAATTCGAGGAATGGGAATCTCCGATAGACTTCCTAAATTTGGAGCTGTCTATCACTACGGAGTATCCCATGTGGATCACGGAGCGGGAGTGGAACTTCACGCCCGGTGCCGCAACCGTGAAAAATGCCAAAAGGTATCCTGGGCGATACCCCTACCGCTACGCCAGCGGCGCTGCATCCGGCATAATCAATCAGCCGTCAAATTCCCCGGCGCATTTCCAATTGGTCATGCACGGTCCGGTGGCTGACCCACAGTGCCAGATTGCAGGCAAAACCTACGGCGTGGTTGATACCGTTCTGGGTGATGACGAGTATGTAGTCATCGACAGCGACAAGAATACCATCACACTCTTTTGCTCAGACGGCACCACGCAGAATATTTACAACAAGCGCACCAGGGGCAACAGCGTTTTCGAACGGCTGCCCTCTGGTGTGCTTGATGTTCACTGGGCAGGTGGCTTCCTGCTCTCCATTGTCGTATTTGAAGAAAGGAGCGTGCCGAGATGGAGCTTATCGCAGTCGGAGCGGACGGCGAGCTTGGCACGCTGAATGTTCGTGCCTTGGATGTAGACATCGGGAAAACGAATGATTTTGAGCTTACCTTTTCCGCATCCGATTGGGGCAGTGATTTCCTTGCCCAGGCAGACCATTGGTATGCCTATGGCTATGCGGAGATTGGCGGAAGAATCCTTTCCATCCAATCCTCCACCGCCACGAAGCAAGTCAAACTGACAGGACCTACCTGGCGTGGCATGATGGAAAAGAAGATCATCGAGCCGGATGCCGGCATGGATTACAAGATTGTCTCCGGGGATGCCAACGACATTCTGAGAGAGATTATCGGCCAGCGGTTTGGCAGTTTTTTCCAGGTGCCAAGCACCAAGAGCGGCATTACCATCAAGAGCTACCAGTTCAAACGGTATTGCACGCTCCTGGACGGCCTTGTGGAAATGCTCTATACGCAAAATGCAAAGCTGGAGATTCAGTATACCCCCGGCCATTATGATTCCGGGGTCTATACTGCTGGCTGCGTATCTGTCCGTGCTGTCCCCATCATCGACTATTCGGACACTATCGAATATTCACAGGATGGCAAGATAGACTTCACAGCCAAAGATTACCGTGCCGGGGTGAATCACCTGATTTGCCTCGGCACCGGCGAGCTGGCAGAGCGTCAGGTAATCCACCTGTATGCTGACACCAGCTGCACGATCTCCAAAACACAGACCATCTTCGGCGTGGATGAAGTGGCGGCCGTCTATGACTATTCCTCGGCTGAATCGCTGGAGGAACTGGAAAAAGGCGGTATTCAGCGGCTTCGGGAGCTGTCCAACTACAAATCCCTTAAAATCGGGCTGAATGAGATTGACGCACAGATTGGGGATATTGTAGGTGGCGAGGAACAAATCACAGGTATTTCGATGAAAACTCAGATTACAAATATCATCGTGAAGATCGACACGAAAGGAAAACTGACTATAACCCATAAGGTAGGTGATTGATATGGGATTTCGAGGCTTGACCATCAACACGGAAGCAGAAGAAGCCGCCCAGATTTACGCTGAAAATGACGCTGCGATCTATCAGGCTATCCTCGGTGACGGCGATCTGCTGCTGAACTACGGAAATTGCTTTGCCGTTGACATTACCGGCTCCTATACCGTCCGAGTAAACAGCGGTTTGGTGGCTGTCCAGGGACACCTGGGCATTATCGAGGTCAACGATGCCCAGAATTTGACGGTTGGAAACGGCACTTCCGGCGTAACCCGGAACGACCTGATTGTTGCGGAGTTCAAAACTACCGGGAATCATGGTATCGACACATTCGCGCTAAAGGTCTTGAAAGGCGGCACTGACGGCTCCCTGCCGAGTGTGACTGCCGAGGATCTGAACAGCGGTGGCATGACCAGGCAATTTGCCATTGCCCGGATTACCGTTACCAACCTGTCCATCACGGAGGCCAAGGTCATTCAGACCCCAGCAACCTGCATGAAGGATTTGCTCCGGGCGCTGAATGAGCGTATCAGTTTTGGTACTTCTGCTCCGTCCGGCGGTAAGGACGGAGATATTTACATTCAATATGAGGCATGAGCCTTTTTGAGTATCGGAATGCGGTAAGAAAGGAGGATATATTTTTTGGGAAGTGTTAACTATAGCAATTCCGCAAATGGTTGGGATGTTGACATAAATTGGGACTGTGATTGGGACGATAGCGAAGCCTATATGACCATTCAAATAAACCAAAACTCTTATAGCAGAACATTTCAGGTGGTTCAACGCTCCAACACTGGAAATCGATATAATTCGGGAAGTTATTTGAGTGTAGGAACGGAGTACCTTTTATACGTCTACAAAAATGGCTCCTATTCGCAGCAAGCAGGACCATTTACTGTTACTGCACCATCACGGCCAAAGTACACAATAAGGTACGATGCCAACGGCGGCTCTGGTGCACCCAGCAGTCAGACCAAGACCTACGGGTATACGCTCACCCTAAGCAGCACGAAGCCTACCAGAACCGGATATAATTTTCTGGGTTGGAGCACAAGCAAAACCGCTACCTCTCCGACATACTACGCAGGAGGTTCTTACACCGCCAATTCCGGGGCAACACTTTACGCCGTTTGGGAGCTTCAAAGCTATACCGTGTCCTATAATGCCAATGGTGGCTCTGGCGTACCCAGCAGCCAGACCAAGTATTATGGAACCAACCTCACCCTGTCCGCAACAAAGCCGACATGGCAAGGGCATACATTCAAGGAATGGAATACATCCAGCTCCGGAAACGGAACATCATACCAACCCGGTGCAACCTATTCCGGCAATGCCGCTCTGAAATTGTATGCTATCTGGACGCTTGACAGCTATACGGTATCCTACGATGCCAACGGCGGCTCTGGTGCACCTGGGAATCAGGTCAAATACTACGGGCAACCGTTGACCCTGTCCACGGCAACACCGGTACGCACAGGCTATACGTTCTTCGTCTGGCGGCTGAACCAGGACGGTGCTTCAACTTCTTACGACCCTGGTTCTCAATACACGGGAAATGCCGACGCCACATTTGTTGCTCTCTGGAAAGCCAATAAGTATAAGATCAAGTTCAACGCCAACGGCGGCTCTGGCTCCATGAGCGACCAGGATATGGTCTACGACAAAGCGGAAAATCTGACCGCAAATGCTTTCTCATGGGCAGGCCACACTTTCCTTGGCTGGGCGACTTCAGCATCTGGTAGCGTGGCCTACAGTGACGGTGACTCTGTGTCCAACCTTGTTTCTGCATCCGCCGGCAGCATTACTCTGTATGCGGTCTGGAGCATCAATGCGATCACCATCACATTTGATGCTGTGGCCAATGGCGGCTCTACCTCCGAGACTTCCCGGAGCATCAACTATGGCTACGCCATCGGCACCCTGCCTACGGCCACACGCCAGTATTACAAGTTCTCCGGCTGGTTTACTGCCCCAACCGGGGGCACGAAGGTCATTGCTTCGACCACCTTTACAGCGGCTACAACGCTCTATGCGCAGTTTGTGATTGACGCATCTGTAAAGGCCAAAGTTGGCAGTCAGTGGAAACCCGGTATCCCTTATGTCAAAGTAAATGGTGTCTGGAAGAAAGGCTATGCCTGGGCAAAGACCCCGGCAGGCTGGAAACAAGGACACGGATAAGGAGGCAAAATGGAAAATCTGAATATGCAGCGCAAGACAGTCAGTGCAGGCGCAGCAACGGAATTCAAATTTAACTCCGCTTGCTGTGCCTTTCTGATTAAGAACATGACCGATAAGCCGGTGTATGTTTCCTTTGGCGGTCTGCCGGACGGCACGGATAAAATGCTGATGATCCCGGCCAGCTCGTGGGAACGGCACACTTGCCGCAAGGCTGACGGCAATCTGATGTCTTGCACATCGGTATATGTAAAGGGCAGCGGTGAAGCTGCTGAAGGAAGCGTGGAGGTGAAATGCCTGGTATGGTAAACGGTAATTGCTTTGAAGAGTTTGGGGCTATGTGCGGCCCCCTGGGCGGCGGAGGCGGTTCTGGAACTACCCCGTACCAGTATGCTGTGAAGAATGGTTATACCGGCACGGAAGAAGAATTTGCCCGAGCGTTTATCGGGGTCTGCAACTACGCCGTGATGTATGATGCTATCTGCAATAAGATGGTGTTGGAAGCCGATTCGGTTGAAAAGGTCAATGCCATTTTCAAGGAGTGGTGGACGATCAACTCCCAGTTCTGCACCGATAAGCTGTTCCTGCTGAATCGCTGGTTTGGCACGGTGCTGAACGATGAACGGGTGCATGGTGTAAAGCTGCCCCTGTTCTCCACCTCCACTTCGGCCATCGGCGAGCTGACCGATGACAGCAAGGGCTTGTCCTGTACGCCCTCCACGGCGGCCAAGGCGGGCCGTGATGATTTTGCCGCCCTCCCGCAGTTCTGGACACTGGAAGTGGCAATGGAGCGAAATGCAGATGGTTCCCACACCATCAATAAGATTGAGTACGTCGATGATATTGAGGATGTGCGGTCCGGCAAGTACGGCCTCTGCCAGGTACTCCAGAAAAACACCTGGACGAAAGAATGGAAGGACAGCCAGTACCACTATATGCAGATGTGCTGCAACCCGGCAGACAAAACCGGCTGGCACACCTGGCCGCAGGGCACCGACAGAAATGGGGCAGTATATGCCTATATCGCAAATCCCAAATATGCCGCCGGCATTGGGACTGATGGCATCGTCACCTGCGGCACCGGCCTGGCCCCGGTAAACTTCACCTCTCACAATGCCGGTGTCGCCCTCTGGCGAAAGCGCGGAGCACAGTATTCTGGTGTCGCTGGGAATTTGATTAAATGGCAGCTGGCCATGATCTGGCTGAAATATGCACGCAAGGGCAATTCCGGCACGATTGAAGGCTGCACCTCCTATTATTGGGGCTATCCTGCGGCCGTATCCGAAACCGCCGCAACCCGTATCGTGGTCACGGAGGCCAATGCCAGTGCAATCCTGGATGGATGCAGCGTTGCCATCGGTCTGGTCGCAGAGGGTGGTACTTTTGACCAGTGGGGTGCGAACAAGTACAATGTGTTTAAGCACAAGCGGATCAAGAGCATCGAAAGCGTGACCATCAGCGGCACCAAATACAAGGCCATCAACCTGGAGCTTGCTGCCGGTGAGACTATCGACACGGTAGCAGGCAGAACCTATATCAGCTCCGTGCCCTATGCAAGCGGCTGGAATGATGGCGTGCTTGGCTATGACGGCTCCAGAATCAACTACACCAACGGCAAGGAACCTGGACTGATCCAGCGGACGGAGTTCCAAAACGGTGCCTATCTGATTCTCTCTGACGAGCTGTGGCAGTGGGAGACGGAAGCCGACGGTAGTTACTCGCTCAACTGCTACACCTGCCATGACCAGTCCAAAGTAACCACAGATGGCTCTATCTCTTCCAACTATGAGAAACAGACCGATCTTACCCTGGTCTTCGCTAAAGACTACGGCGACAAGTGGGCATATATTGAAGATATTGCCATTGGTGCAGATCCCGGTATCCTGTGGCCTGCGAAAGTAAGCACTGCTGCTGGCAGTGGGACGGGCGTAAAGGCTGGTTGCTATATCCAGCCCCGATCTTCGGGCGTGCGTGCGGCCTGGTGTTTCTGTAACCTGTTTAATCATGGCGGTGCCGGCCTCGCCGCGCGCGCCTCCGATTATGGTGCGACTTACAGTGGTTGGAACGCTGCGGTTGGCGCCCCGTCTGGAATTTCTGGGTAACGAGGGTGAATTGGCCCCAAAGGGGCCAAGAGGGGGCGCAAGCCCCCTTTACCCAGAAATGGAAGACGGAAGCCACGGAACACGCCAAAATACAAACCCTTTATTTCCGCCGCTTGCGGCGGAAATTTTTTGGAGAATTTTCCCTCTAACGAAATACGTTATAATCCACCGAAAATGCCAAAACGGCAAATAGGTGATGTAGATTATCGTTGCTGATACCGTGAGCGGTATCAGCCCGGATATATGATACAAGCCTCCGAGCGTTTGTCTGTGCGCTTTGCCTTCGGGCGTGCGTGCGGCCTGGTGTTTCTGTAACCTGAATAATAATGGAAATGCCGGCCTCGCCGCGCGCAACTCCAATAATGGTACAACTAACAGTAATTGGAACGCTGCGGTTGGCGCCCCGTCTGGTTATCTTCATCTAGTGTGCGAAAATTTCAATGTATCATATATTCTGCGCTTATGTGCGAAAATTGCCAGAAACCAGCACCGCCGGTGACGGCTCCGGTCAATCGGAGATAGCCGGAGGAGGCCGAATCAGGAATCGGTTCTGCGGCTAGTAGCATAGGGCATTGCCTGACCCCGAAAGCTGTTGTGGATAACCAGATGCACACTGGATAGGAGCCTTTAATGAAAACATACTGCAAGCCGAAAACCGTAAACATTGAAAGCGTGGAGTTCAACAGCCCAGCGGTTCACCTCGGATTTTCCGGGAAACTTGGGAAAAAAGAGTTCCAGGAGCTGCTGCTGGCAACGGGGAAAATCACACAGGCAGAATTGCGTGAGGAAATCCGTAATAACAGCTGCGTAAAGATTTTGGGTGCCATCGATGTAATAGCTGAAGAACTAACCCAGCGCATCCAGGACAGAGATTTGCAGCTCCAACCTGTTTTCAGTTTTCAGCGGCGGGATGGAATCAGTCAGAAACTCCGAGACCTGAACAAAGAAACAGCAGAGCAACAGCTTTATGAGTACATGGCTCACCATGCACTCGAACCTCTGTTCAGGGCAAAGCTATTGCCTTGCCAATGCGGATCTATTCCCGGCAAGGGCCAAATTGGCGGCAAAAGGCAGCTGGAGAGAATACTCCGCAAGAAATTTCATTGTGACAAACTGGATGAAGCGAAGTGCGATGTTCGCCACGCCTATCAATCTGTCACGGTGGAATGCGTGATGATGCTGCTCCGGCGGGATATAGGCAAAAATAAGCCCCTGCTGTGGTTTGTTGCGGCCTGTATGTCCAATTACCCGGATGGCCGGTTGATGATCGGCGGGTATCTTCCGACATGGCTTTTTAATTATGTCATGTCGTATGTGCTACGCTATCTGCTCTCCCAATACAAGAGCCGCAGGGGTGTCAGGCACAATATGGTCTGGGCCATCGTCTGTTATGCGGATGATTTTTCCTGCTTCGGGAAATGGTCAAACCTGCGAAGGGCAATAAAAGCAACAACGGCATGGTGTAAGCAAACGCTTGGTTTGGAAATCAAGGGATGCTGGAATATTTCCAGAATTGCGTCCTTTGAGGAGGAAAAGAAACAGTATGCCGCCCGGAAAGCAGGCTCCCACGCCCGTACACCGGGAATTGACATGGTTGGATATGTGGTCCGTAGGACATATACCATTGTTCGTGGGAAAATTTTTGTGCGGATTCGGCGGCAGCTGCTCCGAGCACAGCACGACCTTGATACACTTGGGTATGTGCCGTGGTGGCGAGCATATAAAGTTACATCGTACTTTGGCTGGCTGAAAACCTCGGACAGCCAGAAGATGCGTCGAAAATATGAAGTGAAGCGGATACTGAAAGCCAGTAAACGGTCAGTATCTATGATAAGCAAGGCGAGAATTAAGGAGGCACAAGAGCATGAAAGAATATTATGTGGACAAGCCTGCTGAAATCGAAGTGTACACCCATGGTGGCAACACCGACATCATCCTGCGGAAATCCATTACCCAGGAAGCAGACGAAGACGGAAATATGCGGTGGACCTGCGAGGAACGCCAGATGCGTCAGCCCGGCACTATTTCTGCGGAATCCGTCAAGGCGGACATCTCCATTTTTTGGGCTGTCGCTGGCGGTGAGGAGCCGTTGAACACCATCAAGGCGAATAAGACAGCTGAAATGTCTGCCGCCTGCCGGGCGGCTATCGTTGCCGGTTTTGATGTTACGCTGTCCGATGGGAAAGACCATCATTTCAGCCTCACCGTGGAAGACCAGCTGAATCTCAATGCGCTTTTCGGCCTGCTGGCAACTGGCGCGGAACAGGTGCCGTATCATGCTGACGGCGAGACCTGTATGTACTTTACCGCCGCTGATATGCAGACGGTTGTCCAGGAGGCCACGGCACACAAAACCTACCACGAGAGCTATTTTAATTCGTTGAAAGCCTACATTGCCAGCAAGCGGACGGCGGCATCCGTGAATGCCATCGAATACGGCACGGAGATCCCGGAGCAGTACCAGTCCGACGTTCTCAAGGCTCTGCTGGAGGCGTAAATGAAAAAGTCAGCGTTGCACCAGGCAAGTAAAGCCCTGGTGCTTTTTCTATGCGGTGCTGTGCTGTATGCGGCCATTGAAATTCTTTGGCGGGGTCATACGCACTGGACAATGGCAGTCCTTGGAGGGCTGCTTTTTTTATTGCTCGGAGGGCTTAATAACTGGCTACCCTGGGAAATGCCGCTGGCCTGGCAAATCATTATCGGTACGGCCATCGTGACAGCTGCCGAGTTTGCCGCTGGCTGTATTCTCAATCTCTGGCTCGGCCTCGGAATTTGGGACTACTCAAACCTCCCGGGAAACATCCTCGGGCAGATTTGCCCACAGTTCACGCTCGCCTGGGCGGGGTTGTCCCTGATTGCCATTGTGCTGGATGATTATATCCGGCACTGGCTATGGGGTGAAGAACGGCCACATTACAAATTCATCTAAGCAGCCTGTGGGAGCCTCCATGGGCTGTTTCCTTTTGGAGGTATACACACATGAATGAGCGGTTTTATCCGGCCCTGCTCATTGCCGGGGGCGGTGGAGGCTATGGTTCCACCAAACAATTGACTATAGCAGATACCCATGCCAATACCGCGGGGCCTGCTGGAAGAAAGGACGAAGCAATATGATGAACACATTCCGGCAGCAGTGCTTGCTGCTCTACCTTGGGTATAAACCCGGCACGCCCGATGGCATTCGAGGGACGTTGACTGCTGACGCAATTGAGGATTTCCAGCGGGACAACAGCCTCACGCATGACCGCCTCTGGGGGGCAAAAACGGAGGAAAAAGCACGGTACAATTTCGACCATGATATTTTCAAGCCAGAAAAAACAGACGATACCACCCCTGCGGAAACTACCACGCCAACCACCACACCCGCCAGCACGGGCACTTCTACCAATGCCAAAACCGGGACTTTCTGGGATGAAATCAAGTATTTCACACGCGCGGAATTTCGGTGCCCCTGCGGAAAGTGGTGCAACGGCTTTCCTGTAGAGCCGAAAGAGGCCTTGGTGCGTTTCATGGACGAAATGCGGAGACACTTCGGCAAGGGTGTAATCGTGGTGCCACCGGATGGTCATTCCGGCGGGTCTGGTGTGCGGTGCGATAAGTACAACGCCACGCTTTCGGGATCTGCGACCAACAGCACCCATAAACAGCTGTC
>ERZ1026772.1900-NODE-1900-length-9869-cov-2.960057_pt1 | contig 9869 bp, 4 predicted proteins | sample MGYA00380124_ERZ1026772 | MGnify/ENA primary metagenome ERZ1026772 (study PRJEB33269, sample SAMEA4719760) | human gut metagenome | biome: human-associated habitat; feature: organic feature; material: feces | place: Cameroon | collected 2013-10 ...
GTTCCACAGGCACTCGTCTGTCGAAACGTCCCGGACGGGTCAGCGCCGGGTCAAGGGACTCGGGACGGTTGGTTGCCGCTAAAATAATAACGCCGTTGTTGCCTTCAAAGCCGTCCATTTCGGTAAGAAGCTGGTTTAAGGTCTGCTCTCTTTCGTCGTTGCCGCCAATCTGGCCGTCACGCTTTTTACCGATGGCATCGATTTCATCAATGAATACGATACAGGGAGCTTTTTCCTTTGCCTGGCTGAACAAATCACGTACCTTGGCAGCGCCCATACCGACAAACATTTCCACAAATTCCGAACCGGACATGGAGAAGAACGGGACGCCCGCTTCACCGGCTACGGCCTTTGCCAGCATGGTTTTACCGGTTCCGGGAGGGCCTACAAGCAGAATACCTTTCGGCATGGAAGCACCGGCCTCCGTATATTTCTTCGTGTTGTGCAGATAATCTACGATTTCCTTTAAGTTGTCCTTGGCTTCGTCCTCGCCGGCTACATCGTCAAAGTGGATGCCTTCCGTGGACTGCACATAAACCTTAGCATTGCTCTTTCCCATGCCGAAGGACATGGCATTTTTGCCGCCTGCATGTTCGATAAGCTTTCGTCCCATAATCTGTCCGATGATAATAAACACAATAATGGGCAGGAATACAGTCAGTAAGCCGCTTAAAAGGGGCGAAGTTTTCTTTTCAATGTTTTTGGAGAAAGTAGCTCCCGCTTCATAGAGCCTTTCCGTCAGGTTCGGGTCGTCCATGGTACCCGTCTTGTAAATCTGGGTTTCCGCCTTGTCCGTAAACAAAATCTGGGAATCGGAAATTTCCACTTCTCCGATGTTTTTGTCCTCCGTCATGTTCATGAAGGTGCCGTAATCGACTTCCTTTACACGGTTTTCCATAATCATGGGGGTAACAAACATATTGAACAGGAAAAGTATCAGTAAAACAATTCCGTAATAGTAAAGTAACGGTTTCTTGGGTGATTTGACTTCTTTCATGTCATTTCCTCTCTTTTCACATTTCTGTTCTCTATACTATAACACATACCATACGGAATAACGATTAAAAAAGTATAAAATAAATTTAAAAGTTTGCAAAAAACAGGGCTGAGGAAACTCAACCCTGCTTTTGATTTTCGCATTCCTATATTTACTTTGTCTTATTTTACAACAACTTTATACGTTGCCTTTGCGGAGCTACCGTCAATACAGGAAACTGTTACCGTATAGGTACCTTTTTTATTTGCGGCAAGGGTGATGTACGGATATCCGTTGGAAACCGTATATCCGACTGTAAGTCCCTCTTTGTTACTCTTGACATCTACCGCATAGCTAACGGTACCGTACGAAGCGCCATATTCATAGAGTCGGACACCTTTATAGTCTCCCACTCCAAAAGAGTATGCCCTGGAAGACCCTATTTTTATTGTTTTTACCTTATCACAGGACACCACCACATAGGTTGCCACCAGATTACTTCCGTCATTGGTTTTTGCCGTAATGGTAACTTTATAACTTCTGTCCGACATACCCGTCACACGTCCCTGATTATCTACCTTTACTGCACTGGGATTGCTGGAAGTCCAGGTAAGCTTCTTGGCATCTGCATTAATCTTGCCGCTGGCGGTTTCAAAGGTCGGAATTAGCTGCAGGGTAGTTCCCTTTGCTACATAACTGCTTCTTCCACTCTGCGGGGAAATCATCAGGTTGGTGGCAGGATTCTTTACCGTTACCTTAATTGTGGCTTTCTTGTTCGTGCCGTCCGTGGTTGCTACCGTAACAGTTGCCGTACCGGTGCCTTTGCCGGTAGCCTTTATGGTAAGCTTGCTGCCGCTTCCTGTGACCGAAACCAGTCCGGGAGCGCTGCTGGTTGCACTCCAGTAAGGAGAACTGCAGTTTACCGTTACAGTTGTGGAAGTTGCTGCACCCTTATTATTAGTGGTACGGAAAATGTCCACACTCTTTTTATCCACAGTCAGAGTTGTGTTCTTTTCCTCTTCTATAATCGAAATAACATAGTTTGCAGAGGCACCGCTGCCGTCCGCGGCGGTTGCCGTAACGGTGATATTGCACGGTTTTGCATTCTTTGCTGCTTTCACCACACCGTTTACCACGGTAATACCTTCCCTGGCGGGAGAATAACTCCAGTTCACCTTCTTATTGGCTGCCGTAGACGGGAACACATTGGCAGTCAGCTTGACAGACTTGCCCTGTCTTACACACATGACGTTTCCGCTGCCGGTAATAGTCACGGAAGTAACTGCCTGCGGCTTCTGCTTTACGTTTACGGTAATGGCAACTGTCTTGCCGCTGCCATCGTTTGCTGTACCGATTACCTTGGTTTTTCCTGCCTTTTTACCGGTTATCACAATATTCCCGTTTCTTGTGATAACAGATACAACACTGTTATCCTCGGGTATCCAGAAAAGTGCTGCTGCATTAGTCTTTGTTTTGTCCTTCCTTGTTACCGTTACATCGGCTGCCTGAACCGTGAATGCCTCGCCTACATTTACGGTAACATTTTTGTTTTTTGCCGTAATGCTTGTGACCGGATTTTTGGGTGCCGCACATACTGTGAATGTAAAAGTCGTATAAACATTACTGTTTGCCATCTTGGCAGTTACCCGGTAATTGCCGATAGCTGCTGTTTTGCTTGCGGTAACCTTGCCGGATGCATTGATGGAAACACCGGTTACCTTCGGATCATTGTCGCTGGCTGTGTTGTTGCTGTACCGTTCCAGGCTCCATGTTATCTTCTTGTCCGGTGCATAATCCGGTGCACAGGTGGCTTTGAGGGTAAGACTGGTACCCTGCGCCAGTGTGCTGATACCATTGGTTGATGTAACCGTAATGGAAGATACCTTGGGCTTAAACGTAAACCTGCCGCACACTACCGGGCTTACCAGTCTGTTGGATCTTTTCATTGCAATGGCATACACGGTGACATTTGCCTTATTTCCAATTGCAATACCGCCGTTAGTATCGGAGTACTCCAAAGCATTGTCTGACAGCACACCGTTTTTATAGGTTACGGGCTTACCGTCTGTGGAGTAGTAAATGATACAGCCGGGGTCCGGGCTCTTTATGGCTACCCTGATAGATGTCCAGGGATAAGTTCCCGGCTTGGTTACGAATTCCGGCTTCTTCGGCGCAACTTCGTTGTTTGTCAGTCCCAATGCCTTGGCTAAATCAATGCATCCTTTTCCGAGTCCCTTTCCCGTTACCTTACTGCAGCTGCTGTCCATCTTCTTAAGCAGGGCATCTACCTTTGCCTTACCGGAAAGATTGGACGGAAGAGTTGCCCAGATTACGGCTGCCGCACCGGCTGTTACCGGGGTAGCCTGGGACGTACCGCTCATGCTCTTGTATGAGGTTGTGCTGTCCTTATAGGTTGAAAAAATATCCACACCGGGCGCGCTGTAACGAACTCCGGAATCGTAGTTGGAGAAATAAGCCTTACCCATGCTCTTATCGAGCGCCGCTACGGAAATGGTACTCTTATAAGCCGCAGGATAATGTGCAGAGTTACTGAACTCGTTTCCTGCTGCACAGAATACGGCAATACCAGCTTCATAAGCCCTCTGATAAGCATCTGCTTCTACCTTGCTGTATAAGGCACCCCCTAAGCTCATATTAATAATATCTACTCTATTGTTTACCGCCTGATTGACACCTTTAATAATGGTAGAAGAAGCGCCGCTTCCGGTATCCTTCAAAACCTTAATGGAATAAATGTAGCATTCCGGTGCTACACCGGCACCGCCTGTTCCGTTGTTCAGTTTTGCACCGATAATACCGCTGACATGGGTGCCGTGTCCGTGACCGTCCGCCGTACCATAACCGACATCAATGGTTTTTACCGCCGATACGTCATCATGTCCCGCTAAAATACCGGTATCCAGAACCGCTACCTTGACCTTTTGGCCACGGTATCCGGCTGCCCAGGCAAGCTGGGAGTTCAGCACACTGTGCTGCCACTGATAGCCTCCGTTGGTCGTGGTCAGAAACGGGTCATTGTAACCGTCTGTCCCCAGGAATCCCTCTTCTTCCTGACCGCCGGATTCCTCTTCCTCCGCAGCCGCAAAATCGTAGGTCTGTTCTTCCACGATTTCCTCTGCGTCCACATCCTCTATGTAACGGTAATAGTTGGGCCATGCGGCAGGCAATGCCATTTCTTCCAGGGAAGAAGCATAGACCGCATCCTTTACGCTTGCCTCAGGCAGGGATTCATCCGCATTTAAGGTGATGACTGCCACACCAAAGAAATAATCGGTCAGTGTACCGTTAAAAGCCTGCGCATAGGCATTCGCCTCTTCTTCGGTTTCCGCTTCCACCAGAATTTCCGATTCTGCATAGTCAACGCCTTCTTCTGCGCCTCCCCACTCCTGTGCGTAATTTCCGAGAATTGTCTTATCGTCCATTTCCGTTGCAGTCAGGGCATATTCTTCCGTGAGTCCCGGGAACATCTCCTCTAACTCATCGGAATCCTCCGGTACATTGCCCGATACATCGCCTGCGGAAACATCTTCGTTCTCACCCGGCTTGCCGGCATCTTCTCCGGGTACTTCCGTACCGTCTCCGCCGGATACATCTGCCGGTATCCCCGGCTCCTTGGCATCCCCGTCGGATATGTCAAACTCTACGGTCTGCGCGGGTTCCTCCGCCAGCACGTAACCGGTTTCTCCAAAGGCAATGGTAAATGCCAGTGCAAGTGCAAGACTTCTTTTTACAAATTTCTTTCTCATTTCTTCCTCTCCTAATCGATGGTTAATGTATTGTTGGTGGAAAGGGCGGGATAATTGTTTTTCTCACCCAGTGCAATCAGTTCCTGCGGATCCTTTGTGGTCTCATACTCTGCCACTCCATAAGAATAATTCACTAATTCTATTCCGTACAGCTCCGCAATTTTTTTGGCTTCCTCTTTTGTATCCGCCAGAGCAATCATGGAAACCTTTTCTCCCATGATTTCCTCTTCTTCTGTCGAGGAATGGTTTCTTCCGGTATCTCCGTCATCCTCTGCCGAGGAATGGTTTCTTCCGGTATCTCCGTCATCCTCTGCCGGTTCCATGGCTTCCTCAGTTTCTTTCGGTTTGCTTTCTTCCTGTACGTCAGTGTCCGCTTCCGTCTCCCCGTCCGTTTTCTCCGGCTCTGCAAAATACCCGGGGGCTGTTTCTTCCATACCGGAATTCCAATCATTGGAGTCCGGACTTTCCATCGTTCCCTGCCCGGTATCCCGGCTGCCGCGGCCAAGTAAAATAATAACGGCAATTACCAGAAAAACGGCAATTACGCCTATCAGCGCATACATGACTTTTTTATTCACCCTCGCTGCTCCTCCCTCCTGAAAGCAATTTTTCACGCCTGACTTTATTGTATAAAAGTTGGAGAAATATGTAAATAGTTGTTTTTTGCACTTTACCTGCCTTTTTCATATAAAATAACAAAAAACAGAGCGAAGTCTCCTTCACTCTGCCTCTTTTTTCATTATTCTACAGTGATAGTATATACGCATTTTGCGGTACTGCCATCCAGACAGGAAATCGTAACAACATAAACGCCCTCTTTGTTGCCGCTGAATTTAATTTTGTGGGTACTGCGGTCGTACTCTGCCGTAAGTCCGGGCTTATTTACCTTCACATCAATCATATAACTGCAGTCACCGCCGTTGGCTGCCACCTCTTTTACTTCCTTTTCAAAGGTATCACCCACATTTACCGTCAGGATGTCATCGTCATCGATAGAAATGGATTTTACCCTGTCACAGGCATATACGGTATAGGTTGCCTGAACATTGCTGCCGTCCGCTGATACTGCGGTAATGGTGACGGGGCCTTCCAGACCGCTGTTGCCGGTTACCCGTCCGTAGGAGTCAACATTCACGGCTGCCGCATTGGACGTTCTCCAGTAGAAGCCCTGATTGTTCTTTGTTACACTTCCGTGATTATTGGTAACCGTTGTGAGCATCTGCATGGTGGAATCACAGGCAATGTATGCACACCTTCCGCTTTCGGGCGAAATTTTTAAGCTTGATGACGGGTTCTTCACCGTTACACGGATGGGGATGTTTTTATTGGTGCCGTCGAGTGTGCCGACGGTAACAGTAGCCGTTCCGACTGCCCTTCCGGTTGCCTCCAGATAAACATAATCTCCCCGTTTTTCCGCCTTTACAATGCCGGGGGCGCTGTTGCCTGTAATGTTCCAGAGATCGGCAGAATCGCTTAAAACCTGAATGGACCTTGTGGTGGAAGAACCGTAGCCGTTATTGATACGATAGAGGTCTACCTGCGTATACTCCGCACGGATATTGGTCTTGTTATAGTTTTTCACTTCCACCGTAAAACTTGCTTCCGCACCGTTTTCATCCAGGGCTTTTGCTGTGATGGTATAGGTACCGGGCTTTGCCTTTCTGTCCGCCTTTACTACACCGTTCTTTACGGTAACGCCGTTACCGGCAGGATTTACCGACCATTTGACCGCCTTGTTGGAAGCATTGGCAGGCTCCACTACCAGATTTAATTTAATGGATTTATTGCAGGCTAAAGTATAGCCTGTCTCCGTTGTTTTACAGTTGGTTACATACAGTTTTTTTACGGGCTGCTTTACCGTGATATTTAATACCACCGTCTTGCCGCTGCCGTCCGATGCAATACCGGTAATCTTGGTCTTGCCGAATGCAACGCCCTGCACATAAACGGAGCCGTTTGCCTTGCTGCTTACAACGGCAATGCTCTTATCGGCGGAGTACCAGTCGATATCGGAGGCTGCCGCACTCTCTGCCACGCGCATGCCTTTTTTCTTAATGGTAATGTTGTTTACCAGGGCAAGCTGTCCTGCCCAGACGGTAATATTTTTATTCTTCACCATAAGGGCTGTGGTAAGGTCCTTGGCTTCCGCCTTTACCTCCACATCCATATAGGTGGAAAGTCCGTTTGCCAGTGTCGCCGTTATCCGGTAAGTTCCGGGAACTGCTTTCTTTGTAGCGGAAATTCTGCCGGAGCCGCTGACGGAAACGCCGGTAAACTTGGAAACATTGGCAACCCATTCCTCTGCTCCGCTCTCTTCATTCGTCTGCTTTACCTGCAGCGTCCATTTTACGGATTTCTTCACGCCGTAGTCCGGAGTCTGTACCGCACGGAAGGAAAGTCCGGTTCCCTGTGTCAGATAACGGGCGCCGGTAACGGATTCTACGCGGACACCGAATACATCGGGACGGAATGTATATCTTGCCGATGCCACCGGGCTGGCAAGCTGGTTGCTGTTTTTAATAACCATGGCATAAACCTGCACATAGTTCTTTCCACCTATTTCAATGGGACCGGTATATTCCTTCGCATTGTCGGAAAGTACACCGTTCTTAAAGGTAATGGTCTTGCCGTCAGTGGAATAATATGCCGTACAGCCCACTTCCACGCCGGTCAGCTCCAGCATAATGGTATTGTCTTTATAAGTGCCGGCTTTCTTGGAAAAACCGGGCCTCTTGGGCGCTGCGTTGATATTGGTAAGCGCCAGTGCCTTTACCAGATCCACATAGCCCCTTCCTAAATCGGTGCCCTGTGCCTTGATGCAGCTGCTGTCCATTTTCTTAAGAAGAGCATCCACTCTTGCCTTGCCGGTTCCTTTAATGCTGGGCAGGATTAAGGCTGCCGTACCTGCCATGATGGCGGATGCCTGGGAAGTACCGCTCATGGATACATAGGAAGAAGGGCCTTCGTTGCTGGCGGAATAAATGCCGACGCCGGGCACGCTGTAACGCACATTTTTATCGTAATTGGAGAACGGCGCCTTGGTCATGCCGGTGTCCAGTGCCGCTACGGCAATGGTTGTCTTGTAAGCTGCGGGATATGTGCAGACATTGGAGTAACCGTTGCCTGCCGGGCAGAACACGGCAATACCGCTTTCATACGCCTGCTTGTAAAGGCTTTCCTCCATGGCACTGTATTCCGTGCCGGCAAAGCCTACGTTTACAATATCTACATTTTCTTCCATTGCTTTATAAAGTGCACTGATAATGCTGGCGCTGTCGGTTCTGCCGGCTTCCCTGCTCACCTTGATGGAGTACAGGGTACATTCCGGTGCGATACCGGCGCCGCCCTTTCCGTTGTCAAGTGTACCTCCGATTAAGGCTGCAATGTGGGTGCCGTGACCGTTGTTGTCCTCTGTGCCGAGGGCATTGTCTGCGGTACTGATGTCGCAGGTAATCACATTCGCCAGTTCTTCGTGGGCGGTATTGATACCGGTATCCAGAATGGCTACTTTTACGCCCTGTCCGCGGTAGCCGGCATTCCATGCCTGTGTGGTATTCAGTACTTCATGATACCACTGGCTGTTGTCCGCACGGGTATTCAAATACGGGTCGCTGTAATCTGCCGACTGGGTATATCTGTAATAGTTGGGCCATGCGGCGGGAAGTCTGGTGCCTTCTGCTGCGGAAGCCTGTACGGCATCGTACACACTGGCTTCGGGAAAGCTTTCATCCGCATTCAGTTCCACGAGGGCAACCGTACCGAAGTAGGAAACCAGTGTACCGTTAAATGCCTCTGCGTACTGCTCCGCTTCTTCCTTCGTTGCCGCTTCTATTAAAATCTGACCTGGAACATAATCTTTTCCTGCGTCTGCTTTTGTCCACTCTGTCCGGTGACTGCTTAAGAGGTCTTTTTCCGCATAAGCTTCTGCGGAAAGTGTGTACTCATCGGAAAGTCCCGGGAACTTATCCTCCGTGTCTTCCGAAGCAGGCGCATCACTGCCGGATACATCTTGTGCCGGTGCATCGTTTCCGGTAATATCTGCCGGATTCTCTGCGTCATTGCCGGTTACGTCCGCCGCGCCTCCTGCCGTTTCTTCTGTTTCTGCATATTGGGAAATCTCCGTTTCATAAGCCTGCAGCGGCTCTGCTGCCAGTGCGCTGCTGCTTTCTCCAAGCGCCATCGTCAGCGCCAGCATCCATGCGATTCCTCTTTTGCCGAATTTCTTCATTTCTACGCCCACTTTCTTTTTGGTAAAACTTTTCTGTGTTTTGTTTCTTTTCTGAGACTTCCGTTTGGGAAGCTCTTCTTTCATTGTAGGGATAACGGTAAATTATGTAAATAGCTTATGCTGCCCAAAATTCTTAATTTTTTGTGTAGATGCCCTACAGTGCGGACTCTTCCTGCACAATGTCTTTTTTCTTAATCAGACGGCTCTTGTACTCTTCTTTTACTTCGTACTTGCTGACGCCCTGCAAAATACGGATTTTCTCGCCGGTAGCATCGTCCTGAAGATAAAAATCAAAGGTCTTTTTGTCCGCATAGCTTACCATGTGCGGTGTAAAATGCACGTTGGAAGGCGCCTGTGCCAGAAGCTGTTTGATTTCCTTCTTCTGCTCCTTGTCTGCCTTGAAGCCGTTCATGCAGACCGGGCATACGGAATAATAGTCCGTTCCCATGGGAATTAAGGGGATGTAGTCAAAATGTCCCCATTTGGAATCCCTGATAATTTCTCTCGGATAGGTGTGTCCGCAGTTGCAGGCTACCGGCTGACCGTAACATCCTTTGTTTTTTCTGAAATGCTGTACTCCATAATAAAAAATCATAACTTCTCTCCTTTTCTCCCTCCCGGGAATGTTTTAACCCATATAGAAAAAATGTACCATATTTTGGCACGCTTTGCAATTCCTACGGCTTTGCTTTATAATAAAGAATATCTGAATACCCGCAAGGAGGACATTTTATGAGTAACTGTGTAAAAGAACCCAAGTGGCTTGACAATGCTGTTTTTTATGAAATTTATCCCCAGTCTTTTAACGATACCAATGCCGACGGTATCGGCGATATTCCCGGCATCATCGAAAAGCTGGACTACATTAAGGATTTAGGCTGTCTCTTATACACATCTC
>ERZ1026772.1903-NODE-1903-length-9861-cov-10.286151_pt1 | contig 9861 bp, 8 predicted proteins | sample MGYA00380124_ERZ1026772 | MGnify/ENA primary metagenome ERZ1026772 (study PRJEB33269, sample SAMEA4719760) | human gut metagenome | biome: human-associated habitat; feature: organic feature; material: feces | place: Cameroon | collected 2013-10 ...
TTTCGTGATGCACGGCAGAGATGAGCATACCGCAGGAATCAATGCCCATCATCGGGCGGGGCGGCAGGTTCGTGATAGCGATGCAGGTCTTTCCAACCAGCTCCTCCGGCTCATAATACTCGTGAATTCCGCTCAAAATGATGCGATCCTCGCCGCTTCCGTCGTCCAAAACGAACCTTAAGAGCTTTTTGGACTTCTTCACAGCTTCGCATTCCTTAACCTTCACGGCACGGAAATCGCTCTTGGAGAAGGTGCCAAAATCCACCTGATCCTGGAACAGTGGCTCGATCTGAACATTGGAAAAATCGATTTTTTCCTCCACAACCGGAGCCGCCTGAGCAGCCTCCGCAGGAGCCAAAACTTCCTTGGAAGCCTTCTTGTCAGAGTCCAACGGCTTCATTGTGGGGAACAGGATGACGTCGCGGATGGAATCCGTGCCGCACAGCATCATGCTGCACCGGTCGATGCCGAAGCCCAGACCGCCGGTGGGCGGCATACCGTACTCCAGCGCCATGACGAAGTCCTCGTCCATCATGTCGGCCTCCTCGTCGCCGTTGGCACGCTTCTCCGCCTGGGCCTTGAAGCGCTCGTACTGGTCGATGGGGTCGTTCAGCTCGCTGAAGGCGTTACCCATCTCGCAGCCGCAGATGAACATCTCATACCGCTCGGTGAGGGCGGGCTGCTCGGGGCTGCGCTTGGCCAACGGGCTGACCTCCACGGGGTACATGGTGATGAAGGTGGGCTGGATCAACGTTTCCTCCACCTTCTGGTCAAACGTCTCGTACAGGGCGTTGCCCCAAGTATGCGCCACGCCGTCCATATCCACGCCCACGCTCTTGGCAAGCTCCACGCCCTTGTCGGCGTCGCCGACACAGGCCATGAAGTCGGCGCCGGTGACGTTCTTCACGGCGTCCGCCATGGTCACGCGCTGCCAGCTGGGGGTCAGGTCGATCTCGTGACCCAGCCACTGGACATGGTAGGTACCCAGAATTTCCTTGGCGGCGCCGGAGAGGATGCCTTCCAGAATGTCCATCATGCCGTCCAGGTTGGTGAAGGCCTGATACAGCTCGCAGGTAGTGAATTCTGGGTTATGCTTGGTGTCCATGCCCTCGTTGCGGAAGATGCGGCCCACCTCGTACACCCGCTCCATGCCGCCTACGATCAGACGCTTCAGGTGCAGCTCCGTGGCGATGCGCATATACATATCGATGTCCTGCGCGTTGTGGTGGGTGATGAAGGGGCGGGCGTTGGCACCGCCCGCGATGGGGCTGAGGACGGGGGTCTCCACCTCCATGAAGCCCAGATCGTCCAGATAGCGGCGCAGGTACGCCACGAACCGGCTGCGGATCTCAAAGTTCCGCTTGCTCTCCGGGTTCATGATGAGATCCACATACCGCTGGCGATAGCGGATCTCCTTGTCGGTCAGACCGTGGAACTTCTCCGGCAGAGGGCGCAGAGACTTGCTCAGCAGCGTGATCTCCCGGGCGCGGACGGACATTTCGCCCCGCTGGGTGCGGAACACCTCGCCCTTGACACCCACGATGTCGCCGATGTCGTATTTCTTGAAGCGGTCATAGGTGACCTCATCCATCTCGTCCTTGCGGGCGTAGATCTGGATGCGGCCCGTTTTATCCTGCAAGTCACAGAAGGACACCTTGCCCATGCCGCGCTTGCTCATAAGGCGGCCGGCCACGGACACCGCGCTGCCCTCCATGGCATCGAAGTTGTCCTTGATGTCCTGCGTATGGTGCGTCACATCAAATTTCGTAATCTGGAAGGGGTCGCGGCCCTCATCCTGCAGGGCCTTGAGCTTCTCACGGCGGATACGCAGCAGCTCGCCGAGATCCTGCTGCTGGGTTTCGTTGCGGTTGGTTTCGTCTGCCATTTTTGCAGCCCTCCTTTGTATATTGCCAATGCCGGGCGCCATGCGCCCCGCACTCAGCGTTCGATCTTCTCGACCCGGTAGCGGATCACGCCGCGAGGCGCATCGACGGCTACCTCATCGCCGGCCTTGTGGCCCATCAGCGCCTTGCCGAAGGGGGAATCCTCACTGACGGCGCGGGCCATCACGTCCGCCTCCTGCGAACCGACGATGCGGTACGCCGGCATCTGCTTGCCGCTGCCCAGCTCCGTCACGGTGACAACGCTGCCAATGGAGATCTTGTCGGAGTCCTCGCTCTCGTCCACGATCACCGCGTGCAGCAGGATATCCTCCAGCTCTGCGATGCGGGAATACAGCTTGCCCTGCTCGTTTTTCGCCTCGTCGTACTCGCTGTTCTCGCTGAGGTCGCCGAAGCCGCGGGCCTCCTTGATCAGCTCCGCCACCTCATCGGCGCGGGTGGTCTTGCTGTAATCCAGTTCCTTTTTCAGCTCGTCATAGCGAGCCTGACTCATTTTGAATTCTTTCGCCATGCTGCACATTCCTTTCTATTGGTAAGATGCCTCCAAACAGGCAAAATACGCACAATATATCACGTTGCATTATAGTGAGTTTCCCCCCGCCTGTCAAGCGCGGGACACCACCGATACCACATGAATTTCAGATGCCTCCCATCCGTCTGCCGCCAACAGCGCCGCCAATAGCTGCTCCGACACCGGCCACGGTGCCAACCCCGCCGCCTCGTACCGCACCTCCTGCCGTACCGCACAGTCTGCCCCCAGATATATGGCAGGTCCCTCCGATACGCTGTCCGCCGTACCGCACCATACCACCGCCGCTGCCTGCTGTCCACCGCTGCCCGCCGCCACCCCGTACCGTGCCAGCAGCCATTGTGCCAGCGCCGTCTGCCCCGGCGGTGTCAGCTCGATGTACCGCGCCCGTTTCGCCAGCACCTGCGCCGCCTGCCGCGCCGTGCCGCCGTCCTTGCCGACACACAGCCGCACAGTCTTGCCGCTGAGCGCCGGACACAGGCAGTCCAGCAGCTCTCCCAGCTTTGCCAGACGCAGCGCCCCCACCGGCACGGGATGGATGCCGTACCGCGCCGCCGCTGCCTGCCATGTGTCGCCCTCGAATACCGCTGTGCGTACCCCGTGCCGCGCCAGACGGTACAGCAGGCTGCGCACCCGAAGCCGCTGCCAGCCCCGTCCCGCCGTCAGCACCCAGAAGGGTACGCCGCCGATGACCTCCCGCGCCAGCACCGTCCGCTGCCCCTGTCGGATATAGCCGTACATACGCCGCCTCCACAAAAAAACTCTGCATCATAGTATGATGCAGAGTTTTTGTATATGTTGTTGTTACCACCGTGCGATATAGCCCGGCAGGTAGTCCAGCGGGTTTTGGTTCACACCCTTGATCATCACTTCATAGTGGAGGTGGGGACCGGTGGAGTTGCCGGTGGAGCCGGTGATGCCCAGTGTATCGCCCTGCGCCACCATTTGTCCCTCGCTGACGGAGATAGATGTCATATGGGCGTACAGCGTGGTATAGCCGCCGCCGTGATCCACCACCACATAGTTGCCGTAGCCGCTGCCGCCGTAGGAGCCGTACACCACAACTCTGGTCAGCACGACCTTGCCGCTCTTGGTGGCCATGACCGCGCTGGTGGTACCCACACCGCCAATGTCCACGCCCCGGTGGTTGGTGCTGCCGATGCCGCCGGGGGACACGCGGCCGCCCATAGGCGACGTGATGATCTTACTGGTGCTTACCGGCCAGATAAAGCCGCCGGGGCTGGGCGTCACGTCGGAGGTCTCCAGCAGCTTCTTGATCTTTGCCTCGATCTCCTTGGCTTCCTTTTCCTCCGCTGCCGCCAGTGCCTCGTAGCCCTGCTGGGTGGAGGCATACTCGGCGATCAGCGCCGCCGCATCGTCCACCTGCTTTTGCAGCTCATCCTGCTGCTGGGACAGCAGCGCCTCCTGCTCCTCCATGGCGGCCTTGTCCGTCTTGATATTCTCCCGCGTCTGGCGGATGGCCTCGATGAGATTCCGGTCATACTCCGCCACCTCGTTGACAAACTCCAGCCGGTTCAGCAGGTCAGCAATGCTGGTAGCCTTGAACAGCACCGACCAGTAGGACAGGCTGCCCCGCTCCTCCTCGTTGCGTACCTGCTGACAAAAGAGGCTGTACTGCTCCTCCTCCATCTCCTGATACGCCTCGATCTGCTGGGCGTACAGGTCGATCTGCTGCTTGGTATCGTCGATCTGCTCCATCAGGATCTGGTTCTGCTGATCCAGCAGATTCTTGGTGCCCATCACGTCCTCTTTCTTGGACTTGGCCTCCGCGATCTGCTTGCGCAGCTCCTCCAGATTCTTTTTCTTCTCCTGCTTCTGCTTCTCCAGCTCGTCCATTTCCGCCTGACGCTGCTTCTGCTCCTCGGCCTTTTTCTGCTCCTCCTCTTTCTTCTGCTCCTCGCTTTGCTGGCTCTCCGCCGCCGCAGCATACGCCTGCTGGACCGCGCCTGCCGTCAGCAGCGACAGCATCATCAGCAGCGCCAGCGCGCCGCACAAAAGTCGCTTCCCTTTTCTCATGCTCGTGCTCCTTCCCCGCTTACACCCGCAGGAACCGGCGGATGGCCGTCAGGCTGCCGCCCACGCCCACCAGAATACCGACGCCCAAAAATACCAGCGCCACCGGCTCCCATATCTTCAAAAACGGCACCACCGTCAGGATCTGCAGGGTATCGGAGTCTCCGATGCCCTGCGCCACGGCGGCGTACAGCAGCCATTGCAGGCCAAAGGCGATAACGGCGCTGAACAGGCCCAGCAGGATGCCCTCATAGACAAAGGGCCAGCGGATAAACCCGTTGGTGGCGCCCACCATCTTCATGATGGCGATCTCCTCCCGCCGGTCAAAGGTGGTCAGCTTGATGGTGTTGCTGATGATGAACACCGACACCAGCAGCAAAATGGCGATCAGGGCGATGCTGATGATGCCCGCCACGTTCCGGGCGGTGGTAAAGCCCTCCGCCACCGCTTGATCGGCACGGGCCTTGGCGATGCCGGGCACCTGCTCCACCGCCGTTTTCGTCTCCATGATGCGATCCGGGTCGGTGACATGGATGACATATCGGTGCCGGAACACATCTGCCGGCAGGTCGCCGTACAGCTCGTCGCCGTCGTACTTCTCGATATAGTTCTCCTTGGCCTCGTCGCGGGACATGAACGTGCAGTCCGCCACGTTGTCCACCTTTTCCAGCTTCGTCTGCAGGGCTTTGGCCTCCTTCTCCGTCAGTGAATCGTCCACAAACGCCAGCACCGCATTCTCCTGCTGGAGATCCGCCAGATTCTCGTTGGCGTTGTAGGCCACCAACGTAAAGGTACCCATGATCAGCAGGCACGCCACGGTGACGCCCACGGCGGCAAAGGACATGAAGCCGTGGGAAAACATATTCCCCGCGCCCTCCTTGATAAAAAACTTGAAGTTATGTTTCATGCTCATACCTCGTAGCTGCCCATGCCGTCCCCGATGACACGGCCCTCGTTGAGCAGGATGATCCGCTTGTTGAAATGGTTCACCAGTCCCCGCTCATGGGTCACGATAATGACCGTGGTACCCAGCGCGTTGATGCGCTCCAGCAGGGTCATGATCTCCAGCGAGCGGGCGGGATCCAGATTGCCGGTGGGCTCATCCGCCACGATGGTGCTGGGGTTATTCACCAGCGCCCGTGCAATGGCAACGCGCTGCTGCTCGCCGCCGGACAGCTCATCGGGATAGCGGTTCTCCTTGTCCGCCAGTCCCACCAGCTCCAGCACATAGGGGATACGCTCCCGCAGCGCCCGCGGTGACGCGCCCACAGCCCGCATGGCCAGCGCCAGATTGTCGTATACTGTCTTGCTGCCGATCAGCCGGAAATCCTGAAAGATCACGCCGATGGTACGGCGCATATAGGGGATCTGACGCTCGGAGATGCGGCTCATGGAAAACCCGTTGACCATAACGCGGCCCGCCGTTGGCACCACCTCGCCGGTCAGCAGCTTGATAATGGTGGACTTACCGGAGCCGGAGGGCCCCACGAGGAACACAAATTCCCCGTCATCCACGGTAAAGGACACGCCGTTTAGGGCGTGCGTCCCGTTGTCGTATGTTTTTTCTGCTTCTATCAAACGGATCATAGTTCTGCTCCTGTTCGTCAAAATGCAACATCTTGTGGCTGTTTTCGGCCGTTATTCCCATTATATATAAACGGTTACAAAATGGCAACAGGAAAGATATGAATATTTCCTTAATTCACCTTATGTCGATGCAGTCTCTCTATATTTGTGCTTTTTCACACACCCCGCCCGGCACTTTTTACGTTTCTGCCCACCTTGCGGCGGCTTCCCCGCCCCCATCGTGCTTTACATAAAACAACACCTGCCTCGAGGCAGGTGTTGTTTTATGTAACCTTATTCAGCTTATGCGTCGATGCCACGGCTGGTCAGATACTTCTTGACCATCAGCGCGACCTTGAACGTGATGGCGTCGTCGAACTCCCGCAGATCCAGACCCGTCAGCTTCTTGATCTTCTCCAGCCGGTACACCAGCGTGTTCCGGTGGACAAACAGCTTCCGCGCCGTCTCCGACACGTTCAGGTTGTTCTCGAAGAACTTGTAGATGGTGAACAGCGTCTCCTGATCCAGCGCGTCGATGGGGTTCTTCTTGAAGACCTCCTGCAAGAACATCTCGCACAGGGTGGTAGGCAGCTGGTAGATCAGGCGGCCGATGCCCAGATTCTCGTAGTTGATAACGTAGCGCTCAGTGTCGAAGACCTTGCCCACCTCGATGGCGATCTGTGCCTCCTTGTAGCTCTTGGCCAGATCCCGCAGGTGCAGTGCCAGTGTGCCGATACCCACAAACACGCTGCTCTCGCCGTCCACCCGCAGGGCCTCCTCGATGCGCTGGGCCACCGCCTCCAGATCCTTGGCACTGGCGTTCTCGTCCATCTGGTGGATGAGCGCCACGTCCTGCTCGCCCACGCTGATGACGAAGTCATTCTGCCGGTCGGGGAACAGGCCCTGGATCACGTCCACCGGCACCGTCTCCAGCCGCTCATCCACAGGGCGGATCACAAACACACCGCGTGCCGTCTCCGCCGCCACGTGCAGCTCCTTGGCGCGCATATAGATGTCGCTGATGAGGATATTATCCGAAATAATGTTCTTGATGAAGGAGCCCTTGTCGTGCTTCTCCTCGTAATAGCTCTTGGCCGCGTTCAGAGACACGGCGGCCATGGAGCACACGGTACGGCTCATGCTGTCGTCGCCGCTGGCAAAGACCGCGTAGTCGAAGTGGGGGCCCCAGCTGGGCAGCGCCTTGAAGGTGCGGCCCTCCAGCGTAATGCAGGCACCCTCCGCCGCGGCAATGGGCTCCACATACTTGCTCCACTTCTTGCCGATACCCGTCAGCTCGCTGCAGGCGATCACCGTACCGTCCGCGTCAATGACGCCGATGGTGCGATCCGTCGTCTCCTTGAATTGCAGTACCACATTCTGAAAAATTCTTCCCGACATAACGACTTCCTCCTGCGAACCACGCATAGGTATTTTGTGCAATCTGTCAAGCTGATGCTCCTATTATATCGTCACTATGACGGTTTTGCAAGTATTTTTTTCTTTTTTTCACAAAAAATCTGCCTCATTTTTTGCTGATATGTCTAAGAAATCACAATCCCGCCGCCGCGCGCAGCGTCGCCGTTTCCGCCGCCGTCAGTTCCCGGAACGCGCCGACCGGCAAGGCTTTGTCCAATTCCAGCGGCCCCATGGACAGCCGTTTCAGGTACAGCACCGGCGCGCCCCGCGCCGCCAGCATCCGCTTGACCTGATGGAACTTGCCCTCCCGCAGCGTCACGATGCACGCGCCGGGCTCCAGCGGCTCCAGACCCGCCGGCAGGCACTCCAGACCGTCGCCCAGCGTCATGCCCGATGCGAAGGCTGCCACATCCTCCGGGCCCAGCGCCCCGTCCACTCGCGCATAGTACCGCTTGTCCACATGGTGCTTAGGGCTCAACAGCCGGTGAGCCAGTTCGCCGTCATCCGTCAGGAGCAGCAGCCCCTCCGTGTCCTTGTCCAGCCGCCCTACCGGGGAGAGGCCGCGCCGCCGCAGCTCCGCGGGCAGCAGCTCCAGCACTGTCGCCTGCCACCGGTCCTCCGTGGCGGTCAGCACGCCCGCCGGCTTGTGCAGCATCACATAGGTAAATTTTTGCAGCCGTATGGACTCGCCGCCCACCGTGATGACCGCCGTCTCCGGATCGATCTTTTCCTCTGCGGACACCGCCGCCATACCGTTGACCCGTACCTGCCCCTGCCGCACCAGCAGCTTGACCTCCCGCCGTGACCACCGGCCTGTACCGGCCAGCACCTTGTCCAGACGCTCCATATCGCCGCCCCCTCTCCGTCATTTTTCTGATTGTAGCATATCCCCGCCGAAATACAAATATAAAATTGGTGAGAGGTGATGATTTTGTATGTGATCCATATGCGCTTTTCCCGCCGGAGGTGCCTGCTGGCTGCCGCCGCACTGTTGCTCGTCACGGGGATGTCCCTACTGCTGGCTGGCTGCTTCGACGGCGCACATCAGGAGGAGACCATGCTTTCCACCAATGAACAGCGGGTGGCCTATTTGCAGGAGCTCGGCTGGCAGGTATCGCCGGAGCCCATCGAGACGCTGGACCTCCAGCTCCCGGAGGAACTGGCGCCCCAATGGGGCGAATATCTGACCTTGCAGGCCGAGCAGGGGCTCCCCTTCTCCGACTGCGCCGGGCAAGCCGTCCGCCGCTTTACCTACACCGTCGCCAACTATCCGGGCTTCCCGGACGGTGTGCAGGCCAACCTGTTCCTCTGCGGTGACCGACTGGTAGGCGGCGACATCATCGCCACCGGCGAGAACGGGTTCCAGACCGTGCTGGCATTTCCCAAAAAGTAGACGCGAAAGCCAACGTTCACACGCCGCACTGCAGCGGCAGGTGTGTGCGCCCCACGCATGGACGATATACGCAAAAAGAGAGACACGCTCGCGCGTGTCTCTCTTTTTAGATCATCTGATCCGTTTCCCTCGGTCGGAAATTACTCCTCGATGGCGATGACGACGCCGGAACCGACGGTACGGCCACCCTCACGAATAGCGAAACGCAGACCGTTCTCGATAGCGATGGGGGTGATCAGCTCAACCTTCATGTCGACGTTATCGCCGGGCATGCACATCTCAACGCCCTCGGGCAGAGTGATGACGCCGGTCACGTCGGTAGTACGGAAGTAGAACTGGGGACGATAGTTGTTGAAGAAGGGGGTATGACGGCCACCCTCGTCCTTGGTCAGAACGTAGACCTGACCGGTGAACTTGGTGTGGGGATGGATGGAACCGGGCTTGGACAGAACCTGGCCGCGCTCGATCTCGGTCTTCGCAACACCACGCAGCAGAGCGCCGATGTTGTCGCCGGCCTCAGCGTAGTCCAGCAGCTTGTGGAACATCTCGATACCGGTAACGGTGGTCTCGCGCTTCTCATCGGACAGACCGACGATCTCGACCTTCTCGTTCAGGTTCAGAATGCCACGCTCCACACGGCCGGTAGCAACGGTACCACGGCCGGAGATGGTGAACACGTCCTCGACGGGCATCAGGAAGGGCATATCCTCCTTGCGGTCGGGGGTGGGGATCCAGCTGTCAACAGCGTCCATCAGCTCCTTGATGCAGGCATACTCGGGAGCGTTGGGATCGGTGGACTCGGAAACCAGAGCGTTCAGAGCGGAACCACGGATGATGGGGGTCTCGTCGCCAGGGAAGCCGTAGAAGTCCAGCAGCTCGCGGACTTCCATCTCCACCAGCTCCAGCAGCTCCTCATCGTCGACCTGATCGCACTTGTTCAGGAAGACCAGCACGGAGGGCACGTTCACCTGACGGGCCAGCAGCAGGTGCTCACGAGTCTGAGCCATGGGGCCGTCGGAGGC